>Ga0257111_1000175_pt1 | contig 26324 bp, 24 predicted proteins | sample LP_taG_6_FD_191567 | JGI IMG/M metagenome (GOLD analysis project Ga0257111, IMG submission 191567) | Marine microbial communities from Northeast Subartic Pacific Ocean, Canada - LP_J_2015_P26_500m | ecosystem: Environmental > Aquatic > Marine > Oceanic | place: Canada: Northeast Subartic Pacific...
ACCAAAATCTGTATAAAGCTTCGGATATACACCACAATCCAATAGATAAACCAAACAGATCAATGCCAACAGATAAATCAAACCAACGCATGAGTCCATCAATAACAACTATTGATATGTAGACCGTAAAAAATGTCTTGGTCGACCAACGACCCATTTCTTTAACGTTAATCAACCACGGCAACAATATGTACATCACCATGCTGAGGTTGTCAGCCCATTGGCCCCAATCAGTATGCGTGCCATGCATAAGCATAGACCCAGGACCTAAATAAATAGCTGCTCCGGCATAAAGCATAGAAACAGGTGTAAGACCGTGGAATTGATTAGAGGTAGGGTTTCTGACGTCTTTGGATAAAACCCAAAACATCAATAACCCAGTGAACATAAAGCCCAAATTACTTAAAGCATTTACAGGCTCTCTAAACATAGAAGAACTTACTCTCTCGCACCATCTCGAAGCCTCTCCCACAACTACTCCTGCTTCCAAGGAAGGTATAACTCCAAGAAATCCTAAGACAACGTAAAGGACCATAAAACCTATGCTTACAGCCAATGCCAAAGGGAAAACTTTCTGTTCCCAGTTAGAGTGAGATTCGTTCATTATATTTAGTTATTTAACCATCGACTTACGCATAGAGTCCGTATCTTCAAAAGCAGTGAAAGATGCTATCTTTCCCTCCCTTATAACGAACATGTGCATAGTTTCAGTATCTAATCCACTAGCTGTCATTTTATTGTGCACAAAAACTACATTACCTTCGACTCTTGTCTCAATAGGAGTTAAAGCAAATTCAGGCCAATAAACAGGAATAACTTTAAATACATTTTCGATAACAGCATCAGTTCCGATATTTACACCTGATTGAGGTAAATCTCCAAAGATAGTAAATTGTAGATCCTTAGTATGAAGCTTGGCCCACTCTTTGGTGTCTCCAGTAGCAAACGTTGAGTACGCTTCGAAGACTAGAGATTCAAGGACTTCTTTATCTGCTTCATGCCCTGCATAATGATTAACGGTTGTAGTAGAACAACCAATAGTGTTTACAATTAGAACTAGATATAGAAATACTTTTTTCATAATCTCTCCTTTGGTTCAATAAGCATACTATTATACAAACTACCACTCTCCTACGTTTTCCATAGAAACCCATGGTTCTTCAGGTTCAAGCGGCGATCCTTTCTGTAAGAGTTCAATTGAAACATTATCTGGCGATTTTACAAAAGCCATATAGCCATCTCTTGGCGGGCGATTAATAGTTACTCCTGAGTCTTTCAACCTAGAACAAGTTTCATATATATCTTCTACATGATAAGCCAAATGACCAAAGTTCCTTGAGCCCTGTCCTAAATCATCACCATCCCAGTTATAAGTTAGTTCAATCTGAGATGATTCATCGCCCCGAGCAGCCAAAAAAATTAAAGTGAATCTTCCTTGCTCAACTTCAACACGCCTAACCTCCGAAAGACCAAGGGCATCGCAATAGAAATTAATCGAAGACTCAATATCACTTACTCTAAGCATGGTGTGTAGATACTTCATTGTTTAAATAGTAACTAAAAATATAATCATTATTGAGGCATTAGAGCAGAATAGATTAATGATCTAAGCTCTCTTCGAACTTGATAAGTTGAAGATGGCAATAATTGGGTTAAGAAAATTATAACCATATGCTCTTTAGGGTTTATCATAAACACGGTGCTTGCAGCACCGCCCCATCCGTACTCTCCTGCGTCGCTTAAAGATTGAGATTTTGCAGGATCTAACATTACTGAGAATCCTAACCCAAAACCCACTCCTGCGAACGGAGTTTCACTGAATGCAGACTTACTCATTTCAGTTAAATCTTGCCCATTAGGGAGATGATTACAACTCATCAACTCTATAGTTTTCCTTCCTATCAGCCTTTTGCCATTAAATTCACCTTGACCAATTATCATCGAACAAAAATTGTAATAATCAGACATGGTTGAAAACAAGCCTCCTCCTCCGGATAACATTTTAGTGTTCAAAAAAGGTACCTCTAGCAGCCTAGGGTCGCCTTTAGGATCATGCTCGTATAAAGCAGCCAAGCGATCTTTTTTTTCTTCAGGACAAGAAAAATCGGTATCCACCATATCAAGAGGCTCGAATATGTTTTTCTTAAAATATTCATCTAGTTTCATGCCAGACAAAACTTCAACCAGATAACCTAGTACATCAGTAGATACGGAATAATTCCATTCGTCTCCGGGAGAAAATTCTAAAGGAAGGCCGGCAAGAATATTGACCATTTCTTCTAATGAGTCAGCTTGTTGTAATTTTGTTTTACGATAAGCAGCATCGACATTGGATTTATACATAAAGTCATAAGTAAGGCCTGACATATGAGACAAAAGATCTCTTATAGTCATGTGTCTTTTAGGTCTGGTGGTTATAAAATTTGGATAAACACCCGATTGATAAACTCTTAAATTCTTCCAAGAAGGTATATACCAGTGCACAGGATCGTCTAATCTAAACAAACTCTTTTCAAACAATTGCATAATAGAAATGCTAGTAATTGCTTTAGTCATAGAATAAATCCTAAATATGGCATCTTCCTGCATAGGTTTATTGTTTTCACGATCCATTAGACCTAGAGAATCTAAATAAGCCACCTCACCTTTTCTAGCGACCAAAGTTAAAGTACCAACATACTTACCATCTTTCACGTATGTTTCATCTAAATAAGACCTAATATTTGTTAAAGTTTCAGAGTCTAGGCCTACAGATTCGGGGCTTACTACTTTCATTTATATCCTCCTGAATAAAGTGAGTGCTGATACTAATTGTTATATTGAAAGCAAGCAAGCAGCGGTAATTAAGTTTTAACTCTATTAAAAAAAGATTACTATTGTTTTAATAATTTTATATTAAGGAACCAAAATGCATGACCTAGTTATAAGAAACGGAAAAATAGTTGATGGAAGTGGCAATGAATCATTCATGGGTGATATTGCGATTGATAAAGATCGTATAAGTAAAATAGGTCTGGTTGAAGATCAAGGCAAAAAAGAAATTGATGCTGAAGGCCATTTAGTTACGCCTGGATGGGTAGACATACATACACATTACGATGGACAAGTTTGTTGGGATTCATATTTAACCCCTTCTTGTTGGCATGGAGTTACTACTGTTGTAATGGGAAATTGTGGCGTTGGTTTTGCACCTGTAAAGCCTGGAACAGAAGAATTTCTTGTTCAACTAATGGAAGGAGTAGAAGATATTCCTGGAGTAGCATTAAATGAAGGTGTGAGTTGGGACTGGGAGAGCTTTCCGCAATATCTTGATTCCATTGGAAAAAATAATTATGCCATGGATATTGGTGCAATGATTGGACATGGACCTATTAGGTCATATGTCATGGGATTTGACAGATGCCAAGGCAAAGAAGAGGCATCTGATGATGAGATAGCAGAAATGGCGGAGATTACTAAAGAGGCCATAGAGGCAGGAGCTCTTGGTTTCAGTACTTCAAGAACTTACCTCCACAAAGATAAATTTGGGGAGTACGTTCCAGGAACGGAAGCTAGCGCTAAAGAAATGAGAAAGATAGCTAATACTATAGCGGATCTAGGGAAAGGAACTTTGGAGATAGTTTCGGACTGGATGGATAAAGACCTTGAGCTAGATTGGATAAAAGAATTCGTAGAGGAATCTGATAGAACACTTACTTATGCACAAACAGGGGGCGACCCTTTTAAGACCTGGAAATATTGTGAAGAAAATTTTTCTAAAGGTGTAAAGATCCGACCTCAATTTACTGGTAGACCCACTGGAATGTTGTTCAGCTTAGAATCAACCGTCCATCCTTTTATTGCACATCCTAGTTATGCAGAAATAGCTGATAAGTCATTAGAAGAAAAAGTATCTGCTATGAAAGATGAATCTTTTAAACAGAGACTTCTTTCTGAGGAACCTGCTGTTGATAAAAATCATATGATCTACACTCTGATGACTGCATTCGATAAGCAGTTCCCAATGGATAATATTCCTAATTATGAGCCACCAATTGAAGCTAGCATTGCAGGTATAGCAGAAAGCTCTAACAAATCAGCGATGGAAGTCATGTATGAAGAACTGCTTAAAAATGATGGAAAAACGTTTGTTTGGGCCCCGTTCGCACCTTACCCTGACCATAGCCTAGATTTCTATAAAATGATTATGGAGTTTGAGAGCTCTGTAGCGGGACTAAGTGATGGAGGTGCACATTGTGGACTTATATGTGATGCTAGTATGCCGACTTGGAATATATCTCACTGGACTAAAGATAGAGTTAAAGGAGATAAAATACCTTTAGAGTTTCTTGTCAGGAAACAAACCAAAGAGACTGCAGAAACTTTTGGCTTAATGGATAGAGGGCAAATTAAAGAAGGCTATATGGCCGATATCAACATAATTGATCATGATAATTTATGTGTTTATAAGCCGGAGATGGTGCATGACCTACCAACGGGAAGCAGAAGGATCATCCAAAAGGCAGGAGGCTATATTGCTACTATAAAAAGTGGCGTGGTGACGTTCAAAAATGATGAAGCCACAGGCGAACTACCTGGAACTTTAATTAGAGGTGAGCAAGCAGCACACGCTTAAAGTATGTCCTTCACAACGCCTGATTTATCGGATGAAAATCCTGATGCCCTAGCGCTTCAGCCTATTCTCAAGAACCTAGGAGGAAAGGAATCCTTCCATGGACAAATAGAAACTCTGAAATGCCCAGGCGACAACTCGTTTGTAAAACAACTTTTAAATTCTGAAGGTGAAAAAAAAATTCTGGTAGTAGACGCTAATGGCATTAATACAGTAGCTCTTTTAGGAGACATGATTGCCGAGGCTGGCGTAAAGAATAACTGGAGCGGTGTGGTTATCAACGGCTACATAAGGGATGTAGATATCATCAAAACGCTAGATATTGGAGTTCAAGCATTAGGCGCTATGCCTGTGAGAAGTGAAAAGAAAAACCAAGGTGAGCTTGGAATAGATGTATCTTTCGGAGGGCTAACCTTTAAGTCAGGGGACTACGTTTACGCTGACAATAATGGTTTATTGTTAAGCAAAGAAGAATTAAAGCTCTTTTAAATAGACCTTAAAGCCTCTGTTATATCTCTTCTGGCAGCATTCCAAGCCGGAAACAATCCTCCTATAAAACCTACTATAAGAGCTAAGGACATTCCTTGTTGAACGATCTCACCGGTGACTGCAAAAGCGAAAGCTGTCTGCGTAAAGGAACCACCAGCTAGAGTAGAAACGGTGTATCCATTAAATAAAGCATAAGCTATGGCCGCGCCCAGAAGACCACCTATAATTGCTAAGATTAAAGCTTCAATCATCAAAGAAACTAGAACAGTAGAACCATTAAATCCTAGAGCCCTTAGAGTGCCTATTTCAACCAATCTAGTAGAGACAGCGCTATACATGGTATTCAATGCAGCAAATATAGCCCCTACTGCCATGATATAGCCCACTACTTGTCCAAATATCTTAATTAGATCTGAACCTGAAGCTTGGCTGTCGTAAAAATCTAATTCGGTCAAAACTCTTAACTCTAAACTTGGATAATTTTCTATGTAGATACCTAAATCATCAAAACTGTCTTTGCTTTCTAATCTAACAATCACACTTGAAACGCTGCCTTCTCGTCTAAATATATTTTGAGTTATGGGTAAATCACCCCAAACTTCTGATTCATGGACATCACCACCAGTAGTAAAAATACCGACCACAGTAACAAAGCCGTCCCTTATCTTTATTTGGTCTCCTAGTTCGACTCCTTCGTATTGGTCATGAGCTCCCTTACCTATTATCACCTCGGCAGTCCCGGTGTTAAAATTTCTTCCACTTACAATCTCTAGCTCGGGTCTGATTTTAAAACTAGCCTGTTGAACTCCTCTAAACGGAAGGTTGGATGTTGAATCTGCCCCTTTCTTTTTTAAATCAATAATCGCAAAAATTTCACCAGCAACTAAAGGGTCTCCGTTTTCTTCTTTGACTCCTGGTGAATTTAAAATGATATCCACTTCCTGCATTCCTAATCCACTGCTTAGCTCTCCACTGGATCCATCTCTTAGGATTATCACCCTATCTTCCTGCCCGGTATTAGATATTGTTGAATTCAATCCTTCTGCCATGGCTAAAAGAGAAACCATCACAGCTACTGAGCCTGCTATACCAACAATAATAACAATAGAAGCACCAGAACGTTGAAGCACGCTTTGTAAGTTCATTTTTGTTATGGAGAAAACCTGTCTAATAAAACTCATATTAATTTTTCCTTAAAGCATCTACTACGTTTAATCTCATGGCTGAATAAGCTGGTAATAATCCAGATATAGTAGCGGTTAATAAAGCCAGCGCTATAGCGCTAAGAACTATAGAAAGTGAAAACTCTATTTGTCCTGCAAATCCTAACGCCACTCCTGAAAAGAATGGAAACAAAGCTAAAGCCATCAAAACACCTATTGCGGCCCCTATCAAACAAATTAGTACTGCTTCCATCAAAACAAAAATCATTATTAATACATCGGGATACCCAATTGATTTGAGCACACCTAATTCATTAGTCCTCTCTCTAACAGCTTGACTCATGGTGTTTGCAGTTAAAAGAAGGATGGTAAAAAATGAGGCCGCTAGAACTGAATTAATTATGAATCCAATATCCCCTACTTGTTCAGCAAACATCCTGCTAAATGCTTCTTCGGTGGAGGTCTTTGTTTCATCGGGAGAATTAGCAAACAAGGCATCTACATTCTTTGCTATCACCTCTGCTTGATTTGGATCTCTAATTTTTACGGAAAATTGTCCTACCAATCCTTTCTCATAAGCGCGAGATTCATCAAAATATTTCCAATTAATATATGCTTCATCTTGTGCTCCGCCATTTGCATTTGTGAATATTCCGACTAAATCAAATTCCCAATTATTACTGTTGTCATCCTTTACCCAAATATCCCCGATAATAGGAATCCTATCTCCAATTTTCCAACCGTATTTCTCTGCTAAATCAGCCCCGGCAATCATTCCTTGTATGTTTCTAGAAAAAGCTTCTTTTCCTCCTTCGCTGATAACGAATTCAGGAAATATATCAAAATAACTTTCTGGTACAGGCCACTTAGCGAAATAATTAGCCCGATCAACATACGTTCCTCCAAACCATTGACGCCAAGCAACCTTTTCAACACCCTCTAGGGCTTCTATTTTGTTAGCGTAAGACATGGGCATGGCTTGTGTAAAAGAAAGCTTGGATGAAACTATGAGTCTATCTTTACCGGCGTAATCAACCTCACTTGTGAAGGCTACTGCTACCGATCTACCTAAAGAGAATAATAAAAAAGCGGTGGCTATAGAGGCTATGGTCATAAATGTCCTAACCTTTTTTCGAGTTAATGCCGCACTGACTATGGTCCAATATTTCATAATTAACCTTGTCTTAAGGCATCTACTACCTTTAATCTTAATGATTGATAAGCTGGAACTGCCGCCGCCATGAAAGCAATTATTAAACCCACTATAGTGGCACCAAAGACTGTTGATGGTCTTAAATATAGAGTATCTGCTGTTAACCCTCCACTCGCTGCATCTATTACTGGAATTAGAAGCATAGTAAAAAGCAAACCACTAATAACTGCAGCAAAACAGATCACTACCGCTTCTAAAACTACAGAAAAGAAAATGGTTTTATCTTTATAGCCTAAACACTTCAAGACCCCTATATCATTGGTTCTTTCTCTTATGGACTGCGCCATGGTATTGCCTGAGACTAATAAAATAGTAAAGAACACGGCTAACAATATGGCATTAACTATTAGCTCAACATCAGCGATTTCTCCTGCCATTTCAACCGCTATAACTGATTCAGGACCTGATCTTGTTGCATAAGGAGAATTTATAAACCTTTCATCAATAACATCGCTAATCTCACCCCCTAAAGAGGCATCAGAAATCTTAGCCATAATGAAACCTACTGTTCCCTTCTGACTTAATCTTGCTTCGTCATAACTATCCCAATTAATTACAGCTCCCATTTCATCGCCTTTTATCTGCTTAGCGGTGTAAAAACCTACAACTTGAAAAGACCAATCATAAGAGCCGTCCGAATTCATTGAATTAGATTTTACGGCTAATAGGTCTCCAATTTTTAAGCCTTTTTTATCAGCCATTAACTTCCCCACTATGACTGCATTAGGATTGCTATTCATTCCAGCAAGAGCTTCTTCATCAGTTTCAAATCGATCGTAAACTTCAAAAAAGTTTGGGCTAACTGCATACACCACCCCGTCCATCATGCTTTCTATGGAGTTTGACACTAAAAAGTCCATGAACATGATCTCTTCAACCCCTTCAACTTCTTCTACAAAAGTAACATGAGAATAAGGCAGTTTGCCTAACATCTCGTATCTAGGCATCACCATAATATTTTCTGCACTTAAACCTTCTATAGCACCAGTAAATAGCCCTGCGAAGGTGTTTAATGTCCCGTATAACCAAAAGGCAATGAACATCGACATAATGGTAAGAAAAGTTCTGAGCCTTTTTCTAATCAGCCCGATCTTGACCAACGTCCAATACATTAGTCTGTTAACTTTCCTTTATCTAGATGAAGGGTTCTTTTCGCAAATTCAGCTGCCACTGGATCGTGAGTTACCATAAGGATGGTTTTACCGTGATCTCTGTTAAGTATTTGAAGAAGATCTAAAATCTCTGAGGCCGTATTCCTGTCTAAATCCCCTGTCGGCTCATCACAAACTAATATATCGGGGTCTGAGACTAACGCTCTTGCGATGGCAACTCTTTGCTGTTGTCCTCCAGAAAGTTCATTGGGCTTGTGACCTCCCCGATCCGATAGACCGACTACATTTAAAGCCGTAGAAACGTGTTCCTTTCTTTGCGAGCCAGACAGATTCGTTAACAAAAGAGGTATTTCAACGTTTTTATTTGCCGTTAAAACAGGCAATAGATTATAAAATTGGAATATAAAACCCACATTATTAGCTCTCCAATCGCTTAACGAGGAGGCGTTCATCGCCTCCAAATGTTGTTCGTTAACAATTATCTCTCCAGAAGTTGGTGTATCCAACCCTCCAATAAGGTTCAGCAAGGTAGACTTCCCAGATCCTGATGGACCCATTAATGCCAAAAAATCACCTTTTTGAACTTCTAAACTTACGTCATCTAAAACCACTAAATTCTCTTCTCCCCTTTTGTACGTTTTATTTACTGATTGAACTTCTATGAGACTACTCATCTTTTCCCCTCTAATTTATTGTTACTTTTTGATTGTCTTCCAATTCGTAATCAAATCTTGCTACGACTTTTGAACCTGACGATAGACCAGAAGTGATTCTGGCATAATTACTTGTTTCCTCGGCAACCACTACTTCATTAAGTTTTAACTTACCGTTGGAAACAATTAATACATAACTAGTGTTGTTTATTTCACCTACAGCGTTTAGGGGAACCATAACCCCCTCTTTCTTGGCTTGTTTTTCTGCTCTTTCTACCTTCCTCAAAAAAGAAACTCTCGCTCCCATATCAGGTAAAACTCTTTCATCTTTTTCCAACAAACCTATTCTTACTTTTACAGTTGCTTTGTTTCTGTCTGCTGTAGGGATAATTGCAATTACCTTCGCAGGTATATCCCATTTTGGATATGCGTTGAGATTAGCGACAGCCGGTTGACCGGCAATGACTCTATTAATGAAAGCTTCATTTACATCAACCTCAACTTCCAAAGAGTCCATATCAACAATGGTGCAAATACCAGTTTTAGTGAATCCTCCACCGGCTGAAACAGGAGAAATCATTTCACCTGGTTGTGCAGCTTTGTATACGACCACACCACTAAAGGGAGCCAGTATCTTCATGTCAGCTACCATTTGTTTTCTCACGTTTGCAAGGGCATCAAATCCCTCTACTGCGGCTTCTGCAGCATCTAACGAAGCTTGACTAGCCAACTGATCTTTTGCCAGTTCTTTTGTCCTGTTGTAGACCCTTTTTGCTTCATTTAACTGGGACAATGAGTAATTTAGATCTGCAACCAAAGTGGAATCATCCAATTGGGCTAATAACTGACCCTTTTCGACATACATTCCCTCCTCAACGAAAACTTCCATGACCTTACCTGTCATCTTAGAAGAAACTGTTGCCCGCCTTCTGGCAACAACGTAACCCGATGCATCAAGAATACTTGAGGCGGAGGTGTTATTTTGGTTAATTTCTTTAACCGTAAAAGTAGTGACTTCTACTGGCTCCTCTCCAGTGAAAAACAACCATCCAATTACTATTGCAACAGAAATAGCTCCTAATATGCCGTACCTTGATAAAGGGGTCATAGGTTCTTCAGAAGGAGGTGCGGTTCGATCTATCTTAAGATTATTTAGCAGATCTTTTTTTTCGTTCATTTCTTGATTTACTTAAATATTTAGTAGTCATACTACAGTGATCTTATCCAGCTTCCTACTAAATCAATAGCCTCAGAATGACTTAAAGCCCTTCCTGATTCAGGCATCATAACACCAGGATCAGTAGAGATCATTCTATGCAAAAGAATAGATTCTTCTGGTTTTCCTGGAACTATTGAATATTTAAGATCGCCGCTACCTCTACCAGTTGCCACAGGTTTTTTATAAAATCCTAACTGCTTCTTTCTTGATTCAGAAAAGTTTAAATACAATCCCGTTGAATTAGCCGCCCCCGTTGGAGCATGGCAATGGCCACAATTAATATCTAAATATGATCTAGCTCTATCGTCTAGAGAGTAACTTCCATCTTGCCAATCTACAGGTGAAACCATTTTTTGCGGGTAGTGATTAATTATTTCTTGCTTCAACCATTTAGTAAGTTGATTAACTGACCCATCTTCATAGTGGTAAATCTTATTTAGGTTTCTAGCCTTAGGACCAATGGGCGTTATCGCATCGTTTGTTGCATGACACTCTTTGCATTGATTTTTGTTTGGTACTCTGTAACGAACAGTTCTTTTTTTACCAGATTGATCTATCCAAGAAGTATTTATGGTTTTTCCGGCTATTTTGATTTTTGCTTCTGTTTGCTCGTTATTCCATGCATAAGAAACAGCTTCCCATCCCGATTCCTTTCTTAAAAGAACACGAGTCTCCATCAAGTTCATACCTTTATCCTGTTTTCTTTCATCAAGAGGATAATAAAAAGTCTTTATTAAGGCGGAACCAACTGGAAAATTGAAAACCTTGCCTTCTTCATAAATTGCTTCTCTTCTCTCGGGTACATACACCCAACGTTGTTTGTAGGAATAATCCGAGAACAGTGTAGAAATAAGCTCGTAAGGCAATACGCCTTCGGAAGGAGTTTGAGCTTTATTATCTTCAAAAAAAGCAAATTCGCTGAGGGTTAAAGGAAAGTCTTCTGCTAGGATAACCGAGTCATTAACAGCATAAAGTTGATTACAAATACCTAAAAGTAAAAGAGAAGCAATAAAGACCCTTAACCCTTGCACGAATTTATATCCCTTCTATTGAAACCGCTTGTAAAGGCTTAATTTCCCCTCGAAAACTATCGTAATCAGTATTGACTGGATCTAAACCAATCTGGTATTTAATTGGGCTTATGGTTAAAAATGAAGCATTACCATTATCTCCTAGAACAATTTTTTCATCATCGGGTTGTCCAAAGATTATTTGACTCAAAGGAAGAACGCCATCCCAGAATATATCTGGCATTTCTCCTCCAGAGAGCTCAAATAGTATTGCTGCTAACTCCCCTGTCTCAAGGTCAGGATCAAAGCCACTTTTACCAAAACGATTACCGTGAACTTGTATAGACCTTGGATGAGGGTAGTAGTTCTCATCTTCCGTATCGAGTCCATACGTTACTATTGCAAGATTCACTGTTCCATTACCACTTATATCGTTATCAAATATTTCGATATCTGAATTAGCTTGAATAATTACACCAGTGCCTCTAGGTACTTCTCCAACTATATTCCCTTCAGGGGCAAAATTATCCGTATCATTGTCCACCGACTTATTTCTAAATACTCTTACATGGTGTCCGCCTTGTTGAGGCAGATCAGGAAGATCAAAAACAAGAATCCCAGCGGTATTGTGGGAGGCTAAGTTATCGTATACGTCAGCATAGAAAGAATTCTCAATCTCAATTCCTGCTACGTTGTATTGAGCGATGCTATTTCTAACAATAATATTGGATGACTGCCCTACATAGATTCCAGCATCTGAAGCTCCTATAGCCACACAACCATCAATAAGAACATCGCTAGACTCAACTGGATAAAATCCATAAGCACCATTTGAGCTGTTGGGACCACCCGTCCATTCAGTTTTAACATTAATCATATAAATGCCTTTAGCGCCTATTACCTTAATGGCATCGCCTTTTGCATCTTCTACTGAAAATTCTTTTAGAGTAACTTGGTTGGAAGTAACAAGCAGTCCTTGGGCTCCTGATGCTTGTTTAGAAAAATTAAGAATGGTGTCATTCATTCCCGCTCCTTCTATAGTCACATTATCAACGTCTAAGGAAAGACCGTCTTCAAAATAATAAATACCCTTGGCAAGTTTTAAAGTATCACCTTCCTTCGCCACAATAAGTGCTTCTTGCAATTCTTCTTGAGCATTTAAAGAAGGCTCTAAATATATTTCTGAAGCAAATAAGTTTTGACCAACTACAAAAAAAATAAACAATATAATTTTTATATAAATTTTATGCATGTAACTCTCCTAAACTGATAAAGTTGTCTGAAACTCAGTAAAAATAATAATGACATTTAATAATATTATACTTATTTTGCAGACAGTCGGTCCATTTACTGTTTTAGTCACTGTATATTTTCTAGTAACAGAATTGAGAGAACAAAATAGAGTTGCAAGAGCCAATGCAAGGCAAAATATTGCGGACAGCCATCAAAAACTTACTTTGGCCGGCCTCAACGAGATTATTATTCGTATCAAAGTAAAACTCAGGGCTGGCGAAGATTTAACAGATGAAGAAGAAACAGCTTATCTAACTCATTTTTCAGCTATTTTAAGAGGCAGGCAGAGCCAACACTACCAATATACTCTTGGTATGCTTGACCAATCAGAATGGGATGCCATGCTCTCCTCGTTTAAAACTCTATTAAATGACGAAAGAAATTTACGAATATGGTCGTGGGTTGCCCCAACTTTCCCCAAAGACTTTGTAGATTTAGTTCAAAAAGAGATAGAAGAGTCTCCACAAAACCTAAATAGTAAATAAAAATTAATTAATGAATTTAGACAAAGAACAAAAAGAAGAGCATTTAGACTATCTTTTTAAATCGTTACAGCACCATCCCAGTCCTTACCTTATTTACGATCTAGAAGGGAATATAAAGTGGGCTAATTTAGCTGCTGAATTTATTTTTAGAATAGAAGAATTAACAGAATTATCTATTATTAAATTAGACCTAGCCTCCATACAAAGCTCTAATTCTACGGATCCTATAGCAAGATCTTATACGACACCGATAGAAGTTAGATTAAGAAAAATTGAATTCTTTATTAGAACTAGGGTGCATGTTATTCCTGTTTCTCATTCAGACAATTTTCTTCTAATTGAAATATTATGCAATTCTCGCTCTGGACTAGAAGCTATCCAGCAAACCATATCTTGCATTGAATTTGATAGGATAGACTTGGCGTACCAGAAACAATTTAATATTAAGACTGGAGAAGTAACAGGTGTAGAGGCTTTATTGAGAATGAGGGATGAATTTGGCCAAATTATTCCTAACGATCTTATTATTCCTCAAATAGAAGGTGAAAGTCTATTTTCTTTGATTGTCTTATCTTCATTAGAGAAACTTTCTGAATTCTTTAAAATTAAAGACAAACTAGGATTGAAAGACGCAACGGTATATTTGAATGTGTCGGCACACACTGTGATGCATCCAGAATTTGGAGATATATTTGCTAATTACGCGGATTCAATGGGTTTTAAACAAGATGAATTTGGACTTGAAGTTACTGAAACAGCTGAATTAAGCAATACGGAGGAAGCAGCAAATTCATTACAAAAATTAAAGAACAAAGGCATTAAAATAGCTCTTGATGATTTTGGAGCAGGCTATTCTTCTTTAAGGTACATCAAAGACCTGCCGGTAGATGTAGTTAAATTAGATAAACATTTCACTAATGGTCTTGACGATCCAACTACCTCTAAATTAATAGGTTTTGTAGTTGAAGTATGTAAAGCTCTATCACTTGAGATGATTGGAGAAGGCATAGAAACTGAAGAGCAAAAACAGACTATGTTAAAAATAGGATGTGAAATAGGCCAAGGTTATTTAATGCATAGGCCTGAATTTATTGAAAGCATGTTAAACAAGGACGAATAATGGGGAAAATAATTAAGCCTCAAGCTTCAAAAGGTGCTGAAGAAATTCTTTTAACTCAAATTAAACAAGAATTTACTACGCCGGCTGATGCCATTTCTGAATATTTAGAATTAGTCGAGAAGAACATAGCGGAAATAGGTTTAAAGATTGATGATGAAATCGAACAAATTAAATCTGGATGTGTGAGATTAATTGATCAGTATGAAGAAGCCTTCGTACAAAACACAGGTGCTAATGCTACCAAAGAAAAGAAAACTCCAGAAGAATATTCTGAACTGAGGCACAACCTTAGAACTCCTCTTAATGCCATTATTGGCTATAGCGAGATACTAATTGAGGATATGGAAGATGACCTTACTGAGCAATCTTTGTCTGACTTGCAAACTATTATTGATCTTTCAAGGGAGATAGAAAAAGCTATAGAAAGTTTTGTAGATTATATTCGAGGAGACTCCTCACAATTTAATGAAGGAAAAAATTCACAATTAGAATCTGCAGAAGCATTATTTAAATCCTTAGGAGATATAGACTATTCCATTGAACTTGATGAGAATTTGATAGGTGCAGACATCTTGATCGTTGATGATAATGTCACCAACTGTGAAGTGCTAGAGAGAAGACTATCTCTTCAGGGACTTAAATGCAGAACAGCTTATGACGGTGCAACGGCTCTAAAAGAAGTCCGAAACAGAGCACCTGATTTAATTCTTTTAGACGTAATCCTTCCAGATATTAATGGTTTAGAACTTTTAAAAACTTTTAGAGAAAATCATTCAAGAGATGCTATGCCAATTATTATGGTTTCAGCCTTTAACGATGTTGATGGAATAGCTAAATGCATCCAATTGGGTGCTCAAGACTACCTACCTAAACCACTTAATGGAACAATATTATTGGCTAAAGTAATTTCCTCGTTAGAAAGAAAATTCTTTAGAGAAAGAGAGAAAGCACTTGTAACCAAGCTACACATTCAAGCTACTACCGATCAACTAACAGGCATATCAAACAGAAGAGTTGTTTTTGAACAACTCGAAGATTCTTACGACAAGCTCCAATCAAGCTTAATAGAAAATTTTTCGGTTGTTATGATGGATATTGACCATTTTAAAAATGTTAATGATACTTATGGCCACTCTGGAGGTGACGAAGTCTTAAAAACTATGGCGCAAACCTTAGATGGAATTATAACGGAACCAAATATCCTAGGAAGAATTGGTGGAGAGGAATTCCTAGCAGTAATTTTAAATGAAGAAGGTGAAGACATGGTGGCATTTTGTGATAAATTACAAGATGCAATTTCTTCAAATACTGTTGAATATGAAGATCATAAGATCAAAATAACCTGCAGTGGGGGAGTAGCAAATAGTGCTGAGTCTGAAAATGCCTCAGACTTGATAAATAAAGCTGATGAAAGACTTTATGATGCAAAGAAAGCTGGAAGAAATAAATTTATTTTAGACTAGGTAACAAGGAAGATAAAAATGGCAAAAATACTTTATGTTGAAGACAATGAAATGAACAGAGACATGCTCTCAAGAAGATTAGCAAGAAGAGACCATGAAGTACTGTTGGCTTTTGATGGAAAAGAAGGTATAGAAATGATGGCATCTGAAAAACCAGACATTGTTCTAATGGATATGGGGTTACCTGTTATGGACGGATGGGAAGCCACTACTACGGCCAAAGCAGACCCAGAAATTCAAGATATACCTATTATAGCGTTAACGGCTCATGCCTTAGAATCAGACAGAGTTAAAGCCTTGGATTGTGGAGCAAATGATTTTGATACAAAGCCTATTGATTTTAAAAGGCTACTTGGAAAAATAGACGATTTAGTTAAGTAGTAGACTCTTGATATATATTTTTTACTATAGTCGATAACTCGTCCATAGAAACATCATCCTTTCTTACCATACCCGCTACGTTTTTATCTAGAAAATCACGTTGTACTTCTGTTAGGTCTTTACCAGAGTAAACTAATACCGGCGCCCTTTCTTCTGCTGGGTAATCCATCATATAAGCTTCTAAAAATTCCAACCCATCCATTCTAGGCATCTCTAAATCCAGAACAATTAAAGAGGGTTGCTCTTTAATTTTTTCTAAACCGTCTTTTCCATCTTTAGCAGTTACCGCTTTCCATCCAGCTTCAACTAACATCCTAGAGAGAAGATCTCTAACGTCAGCATCATCATCAATAACCAATACAGACTTTTGACCAGAAGGATCACCCATCAAGCGGGTAACTGTTTCTAGAAATAGTCCTCGGTCTATTGGTTTTGTAAGGTAATCATCTGCTCCTAAAGATTCAGCAAGAGCATCTTGAGAAAGCTGACTTACCATTACAACAGGCATTTCACGTAATTCTGGATCAGACTTACACTCTTTCAAGATTGACCAACCATCTCTACCAGGCATAAGGACATCTAAAAGTAGCAGTTTTGGCTTCATTTCCCTTACAATTTGCATCCCTTTTTCACTGTCCGTTGCTCCAACTAATGTCAAACCAATTTTTGAAAGTGTCCTTCTTATAAGATCGTGCATAGGAACATCATCATCTATAAGAACTACGACTTTTTCATTTTCTTCTAGTTTTTCAATCGCATTACCTTCTGCAATTTCATCATAATCTTGAGGACATTCTCGAGGTACGTACAAGGTAAAAACTGAACCCTCCCCTAATACACTGGTGACCACAACATCTCCTCCCATCATTTCTGCCAATTTTTTTGTTATAGGCAAACCTAAACCAGTGCCTCCATGTTTTGCAGAAGTAGATCGTTCCGCTTGCTCATATTCCCTAAATACTTTACTTAACCCTTCTTCAGACATGCCTTCGCCAGTATCTGAGACTGCAAACCTAATCATATCTATTTCATCTTGTATAAAAGTATCGACATCGAGAGTTATTGTTCCATTAGAGGTAAACTTAAACCCGTTACTCAAGAAATTAGTAAGGCACTGTCTAATTTTCGTTTCATCTTGGTTCATTGCCCCTAAAGGATCCTGTAAATTAACCTTGAAACCATTATCATTTGGTGCTGCAAGAGGACCTACCACATTCTTTATAGTATCAATCATGTTTTCTATATCAAAACTAGTTAAATATAGCTCCATTCTCCCAGCTTCTATTTTGGAAATATCAAGAATGTTGTTGATTAAAGACAGTAGGTGACTTCCCGCCGAAGTAATCTTTTTAAGGTCAGGCAAGAGGTCATCATGGCCAAGATCTTCGCATTCTTCTTGTAACATTTCACCGTACCCCAATATTGCATTCAGGGGAGTTCGCAGTTCATGGCTCATGTTTGCAAAGAAACGCGTCTTTTCAGCATTTGCTTCGTTAGCCTGATCTCTAGAAGTTTCCATTTCACTAGTTCTAGCAGTTATCAAAGCACCAACTTCATCCGACATCCTTGAAAAGGCTAATGACATAAGTTCAACAGAGGCATCTTCACTGCCTTCTTTATCTCCCGCTTTAGCAAGCTCTGTCATTTTTGCAATATCGTCAAGGATTAGTTTCTGTGCGTTTCCTTCTAGTTGGTCAGCAAGAAAAGACATTTTTTCAATTATTACCCTATCCCTTTCTTTTCTTCTTTTTGCCTGTTCTTTTCTGATATCTTCCATCTCAAGAAGATGCCCTCGATAGCTGTGTAGCGCAGTTGATAGATGGCCAACTTCATCGTTTTCAGATGCAAAAAACCCAGAACGAGCAGGCATCTTTTGGGTATGATCCCCTTCCGTTAGTCCCTCTAAAACTTCTATAGCTTTAGTAATGCCGCCAAATGTTATGTAAGTAACATAGGCCGTTAAACCTAGTATTAACAGGAGCGTAAGGATGGCTATAATATAGCTTCTATTTAAAACTATTGAGGCCTCTTGCATAGAGAGTTTTTCATCTTTAAAAATATAAAGCTGAGCAAGATCTGCTGATAAATACGAACTTAATGGTAAAAGAGTTATGGAAGCTCCTAGATCAAAATCCTTTGCGCTATATCTACTGCCCTTTTCAGAATTATACTGATTAGCTTTTACAACTAGCGCTTTATAATCTGAAATACCATAACGGGCTTCTTTTGTTAATTCATCAGCCGAATAATCTTCGTCTAGAGAAATTAATCCTTCTGGAGTTTGAATACCCGTCCTTACTTCAAATTCATCTTCAAACAGCTCAATTGCTTTTCTTATATCAGAACCTAAAACTATTAAAGCCACAGTCTTTTGATCAATCTTAACTGGGAATGAGTAGGTTTGATTTAAAGTGGCTGTTTGCTTATCGTTAGTATCAAGAATTTTTAAAGTAGATTGTCTTGGCCTCGTCGAAATATCTTTCAGATAAGAATCCAGATATGAAAAAAATTCAGGTCTAGCTTTAGGACTACACGGATCTATACCCAGCAAATCTAGAGCACTACCGCAATAGAATCTTTCCCCCGTTGGAAAATAGGCCATTACAAAACTTAGATCTCCGGCATCAAGATCATCTTCAAAAATAAATTCGATTAAATATTGAAGATCTCCTAAAGATCGACTTTCAATTGTATTAAAAATAGGATTGTAATACGCGCCTTCTGAATCCACTTCATCATTAAGAGTTTCTTCATCGGGGTCCCAATAGTTTCCTTTATCTCCAGTACCTGGCAACCACTTACTCATAATCTCATAAGTATTATTGTAAGTTTGATACCAGGCTGATTCATAAAGAATGACTAAAGATTCATTAGCAGCCTCATCTTTAATATCGTCTCTTGTTTGATTGGAAAAAAAGAAAACCGCGACCATTAACAAATAGCCAACTACTACAAATAACAGAAGCTGCAGCCTTATAGACATATCTTTTTACTTAAAGCCTAGTAAGAATTAATTCTTACTTTCTAAAATCTTAATCAGCAAAGGCAAAAGTAAGTTTTACTTTAACGTTGTTTACTTTGACCGATTGCCCATTATGAGTTGGTGCTTGATACACCCATGATCTTATAGCTTTTATGGCTGCTCTTTCAAAAGTACCTTGAGGCACAGCTTCCAAAACATAAGGATCAAGAACTGCTCCGTCAGTGTCTACATCAAATTCAACAACCACGTAACCTTCAAGACCTATGCGTAAAGCTTTTCTAGGATAAGTAGGTTGTTTTTGATAGTTTCGAACCAATTCTACTATCGTATCATCCTCTCCAACATAGCCTTTATCGGCAGATGTGACGTTCATTGCAAAAAATGAGGCTATTAAAGCTGTTAAAAATATCCCTATACCAGCCTGTCTTAGGTATTTCATTATTTTCATTTTGCTTACTCCTTTAGTAAAAAAGCTATTATACTAGCATAAGGAAGCTCTTTTATACTTCTTACTCTTTTAAAAAAAATCATGCCAAGATCAAAAAAGATAAAGCACTACCTTGCGGGACAAAGGTATTGGGAAGTTTTTGTTGTTCCCCATGACGAAACTATTGGTCATGCCTGTGAAATAATGGAAAAAAACCGTATTGGAGCTTTGATAGTTGTAGATAATAAAACAGATATCGAGCATAGCCATGTTATTGGAATCATTACCGAAAGAGACATTGTTAAAACTATTGCTCATCATATGGAAGAGATTGAAGATAAGAAAGTTGAAGAGATTATGTCTAATAAGCTTATAAGCACTTCGCCAGAAACTACTACAGAAGATGCCATTAAATTAATGGTAGAAAACCAAATTAGACACCTTGCAGTTATGGATGAAGAGAAATTAGTTGGAGTTATCTCGATGAGAGATATCTTTTATTCCATGAACAACTTAACCAATAATTAAAAATTCTTTAAAATTAAAACTCAAAAAACTTACCAATACCCTCTTTATCTCCCAAGATTAGTCCCCAAAGCAGTATTAATAATAGTTTCGTTTATTTCTCTATCGCTCTACGCTGAAACGCTGTTAGCTGTATTAGGGTCCGGTACGCCAAATCCTGATCCCAATAGAACAGGTTCGGCATACGCAGTCATGGCTAATGAGCAAGCCTATTTAGTCGACTTTGGTCCTGGAGTTGTAAGGAGTGCTGCAGCTTTGTCTACTACTTGGGGAGGAAGATTCAAAGAATTAGAAGTGAAAAACTTAGAATACGCCTTCTTAACCCATATTCATTCGGATCATTCTGCTGGACTAAGTGATTTAATTCTTACCCCTTGGGTTTTAGGAAGGAATACTCCACTTAAACTCTTTGGACCACCTGAATTAGCTAAAATGGCTGATCATATTTTAACTGCCTATGAAGACGACATCAATTATAGAATTAATGGCTCTCAGCCTTCCAATCCAGAAGGTTACAAAACGATATTTATTGAAAATAAAGAGGGTGTCATTTTTAGAGATGCCAATGTAACCGTTAGAGCTTTTCTTGTTAACCACGGGAATTTAAAAGATTCATATGGTTATAGTTTTATTACAAAAGATAAAAAGATTGTTTTTTCAGGTGATACTGCACCCAGTGAAGTCTTGATTAAAGAAGCCTTTGATGCTGACATTCTAGTCCATGAGGTTTATTCGGAAGAAGGATTTAAGCAAAAAACTAAAGACTGGCAGGTCTATCATAAAGCCCATCACACTTCTTCTGTGGAAGTTGGTTTGATTGCAAATAGAGTTAAACCTCAAAAGTTAGTTCTTTCTCATGTACTTTTTTGGGGTGCTGATAAAAAATCCATCTTAAAAGATGTTGGCTTAAACTTTAAAGGTGAGACGATACTTGCTGAAGATCAAATGGTAATAAGATAACTAATGAAAATAATCATATTATTTTCTATGCAATAAATTTAATTCAAGATCTGGTTAAAAAAGAATACTGTTATCTAAAACGAAGATTACCTCTAGTTAGTTCCGAAATAGAACCGGCTCCCATTAATCTCATGTCACGCTCGATTTCAAGCCGCATCAATTCTAAAGCCTTCTCAACCCCTGGCTGACCAGCTGCAGCAAGTGCATAAAGATAAAATCTACCACCACCAACTGCCTTAGCACCTAAAGAAAGTGCTTTTAATACATGGCTACCTCGTTGTATACCGCTATCCATAATTACGTCAATTTGATCTCCCACGGCATCAACAATTTCAGAAAGTTGATCAAATGACGATCTGCTACCATCCAACTGCCTTCCTCCATGGTTAGAAATAACAATTCCAGTACATCCTATCTCAACTGCTTTCTTTGCATCTTCAACACTCATAATACCTTTCAAACAAAACTGTCCATCCCAATAATCAACCATTTTTGTTACGTCATCCCAGTTTATGCAAGGATCAAGCATATCGGTAAAATATTTACTGATCGCCAAAGGTCCATCAGACATGTCTACAAAATCATCTAATTGAGGTAATGAAAACTTCTTATGCGTTAGATAGTTAAGTGCCCACATTGGTTTAACACCAAACTGAAAGATTCCTCCTAAATTAAGCTTAAAAGGAATTGAAAATCCTGTTCTAAGATCTCTTTCTCGGTTTCCACCAGTAATAGTATCTACTGTGAGCATCATCACATCAACTCCTGCGGTTTTAGCATTTTCAAGCATGGCTTGGTTTAAACCTCGATCTTTATGAAAATAGAATTGGTAACATTGCGGCCCACTGTACTGCTCCCTGACTTCAGATAAACTCACTGTCCCCAGAGATGAAACTCCAAACATTGTTCCAAATTTATCTGCAGCAGCCGCTACCGCATATTCTCCTTGATGATGAAAGACCCGTTGCAAGGCCGTAGGTGAGCAGTAGATGGGCATCTCAAGTTTCTGCCCCATAATAGTTACAGACATATCTACTTCTTCGACACCGCGCAAAACATTCGGAACTAAGTCACAATCTTCAAAACTTTTCGTATTGCGTTCATAAGTTATTTCATCATCTGCCGCTCCATCAATATAATTAAATATTGGACTTGGAAGGCGTCTTCTAGCTAATTCACGAAAGTCGCTGAAACCATGACAATCTTTTAAACGCATATTTAATTACTTATTATTTAAGGGAGTTTTATTTATTACTTTCTTGTATTAATTTGAAAACCTTCATAGTTTGATCGCCACCTTGGTAGCAAAGTTCTGCGTCGGCCATATCGGAGATTTGATCCCAATTTGCTTCGATGTTTTCAGCGGTCATCTTTTCACCGGTTCCTAGATAAACACCTTTTGTTTCATGAACCATAACTCTGGTGAATACTCCTGCACCTGCAGCAATAATAACGCCTGTGGGTGCATCTTCAGAAACCATGTATGTAACTGCTGGTGTTACAAATTCAGGTTTAATTTGTTCGATAACTTCGCCCGGCATAAGACTTTCTGTCATTCTTGTTCCTGCTAATGGAGCTAAGGAATTACATTTTATGTTGTATTTTGCTCCTTCAAGCTTAAGAGTATTCATCAATCCAACAACACCCATCTTCGCCGCTCCATAGTTAGTCTGACCAAAATTTCCATAAAGACCGCTAGAAGATGAAGTCATAACAATCCTGCCATAATTTTGCTCTTTCATAATTTCCCAAACGGCTTTCGTGCAATTTACGCTTCCCATCAAATGGACTTCCAATACTATTCTAAAATCTTCGTCTTCAACTTTGGAAAAGCTCTTATCGCGCAAGATTCCTGCATTGTTAATAAGAATATCTATTCTGCCATACTTATCCATGACCTCTTTAACCATGTCAGCAACCTGGTCCTTGTCAGTTACGCTAGCACCATTGGCCATAGCTTCTCCGCCTGCAGCTTTAATTTCTTCTACTACGGTCTCTGCAGCAGATAGAGATCCATCGCTAGATCCATCTACATTTCCACCTAGATCATTCACAACGACTTTTGCTCCTCTTCTTGATAAATCTAAAGCATGGCACCTACCAAGTCCTCCACCAGCTCCAGTAACAATAGCAACACGATCTTCAAAATTTATAGACATACAATCTCCTTAGATTTTTTTAGACGCTAATTTTACAGCAACCTAGTTTCTTTGTGAAAAGGCTTTTTGTATTCTTGAAATAGATTCTTCAAGAACGGATCGAGGGCAGCCAAAGTTTAACCTCACGTAATCCTTATTTCCGAACCATTCCCCATCATGTACTCCAACCTTTGCTTGTTGTATTAAAAACTCTGCAGGAGATAGAAGTTTTGCCTCCCTGCAGTCAATCCAAGCTAAGTAACTAGCCTCTGGGCCTGATAAAGACAACCCCTCTACTTTGCTAATTCCTTCAATCAATAACTCTTTATTTATTCTAAGATATTCAATTAATTCTTTGTGCCATTCTCCGCCTTGCAAGTAAGCAGCTTCTGTAGCAACAAAAGACAAAGAACTTATGTGTGAAACAATACCTCTCATGCATCTCCTAAAATGAGCCCTTAGATCTGGATTAGGGACGACGGCAGCAGCAATTGGTAAGCCAGCTAAATTAAAAGTCTTACAAGGTCCAAGCAAGGTTACAGAATTTTCTCTGGCATATTCGCTTACTGTTGCAGTATGGATATGTTTAAGTTTATCGTCTAATAATAGGTCGCAGTGGATTTCATCAGAGCATATTCCTACTTCATGTTTTTCACAAATATCTACCAAGCGTTGGATTTCTTCACGAGAAAATACCGTTCCCCCGGGATTATGAGGATTACAAAAAAAGAACATATTTATATCGGCAGACATTAAGGCTTCAATTGATTCAAAATCTAATTCCATACGGCCATTTACATCTTTCATTAAGGTTTTAACCATTCCTCTTTCCATGTTGCTAGAAGCAAAAGTGAAAGGTCTGTAGATTGGCGAAGGCGTCATAACCATATCACCGGGATTTAAAAAAGCACGACAAGAGACATTCAATCCAACAACTGCGCCCGGAATCCAGGTAACCCATTCTGGGTCAATATCCCATCCGTTGGTATTTACTCTGTCTTTTAAAATGTCTGCTAGATGTGATGGTTTATCCGTATAACCAAATACTCCTTGTTCAATTCTTTCATGTAGAGGTCTTAATATTTCTGGAGGACAGGAAAAGTCCATATCAGCCACCCACATAGGTATAACTTCCGGGTCATCAAACTTTAACCACTTTGTACTGTGAGTTTGCTTGCGTTCTATGATTTCATCAAAATTATAGCTCATTTTTTTTGATTCTTTGTGGGCCAACTATTGCTCCTAAAGATAGCAATCGTTAGACTTCCCGCCTATTTAAAAAATTAATACGCCCCATTATGACAGAAGTTTCTTATTCTAATGTAAATGACAATACACCTGTCCTTGTTGGAAATGGACAACTGACTGATAAGCGAGGTGTAGAAGGCTATAATTATTTAGAGATACTCACTGAAGTTTCAAAACAAGCTATTCAAGACTGTAATTCTTCACTAAGTCTTAAAGAACATATTGATACTGTTGCGGTCATTAGATTTGTTGCTGATACTCCTCATAGAGATTCAGCTACATCCAGTCTTTGGGGTTATCCAAATATGCCCAGAAGTCTATCTAATTCCTTGAATCTATCCTCTACAAATGAGATTTATACCACCACAGGTGGAAACTCTCCTCAAATTGCTTTGAACGAACTTGCTAATAGAATCAAAGATAATCAAATTGAGTGCGCCTTACTGGCCGGAGGAGAATCTCTAGATACATTTGTCAGTCGCTTAAAAGAAGGATTGGAAGTTAATTGGGAAGATGATCCAGGAGGAGAACCAGAACTAATCGGAAAGAGTACTGATGGTACAAATGATCATGAAAAGTTACATGGTCTATTTGATCCATCTTCGGTATATCCTCTTTTTGCTAACGCTCTAAGAGGTATAAATAATCAAACTGTAGAAGAGCATATGTACGATACCGGAGAACTCTTCGAAAGCTTCTCAAAGATAGCTTCAGAAAATAAGTATTCATGGTTTCCTAAACATCGATCAGCTAACGAAATTGCAACTGTAGTCCCTGAAAATAGAATGATAGGACTTCCTTATACCAAATATATGAATTCAATCATGCGAGTGAATCAATCATCTGCCATGATTATGATGTCAGCTAAGAAAGCTCGTGAGTTAGGCGTTCCTGAATCTAAGTGGATATTTATGCATGCAGGTTCATGTTTAAATGATATTTGGCATATGTCTGAGAGAAGAGACTATCATTCTTCGCCTGCGATAAAGGCCTGTACAGATACTGTATTTGATTTAGCTGACATGAGTTTGGATCAGATGAACTATTTAGATTTATATTCATGCTTTCCTTCGGCTGTGCAGATCGCCATGAGAGAGCTTTCCTTACAAAAAGATGATGTCAGAGGACTCACTGTTACAGGAGGTCTGCCCTACTTCGGAGGGCCAGGAAATGCCTACGTTATGAATTCAATAGCAACTATGATGGACAAGCTTCGACTAAATCCCGGCACGTTTGGTTTAGCTACCGCCAATGGTTGGTATTTAACAAAACATGGTGCAGGAATATTTTCTTCAAAACCTTTTGAAGGTGAGTGGAATCAAGCCACTGATACATCGAAGCTTCAAGCAACAATAAACTCTGCAGAAAAACCAAACTTTACAGAAACTCCTGAAGGGAAAGCGTCTGTTGAAACTTACACAGTAGTTCATTCTCGGGAAGGTCCAAATAAAGGTATCATAATTGGAAGACTTGAAGACGGAACTAGATTTCTGGCTAATACAGAATCTGATTTAGAGGGAATAGATAAAGATGATTGGCTCAAGAGCAGGGTTGATAACGAGGATTCAAGTGTTCTCGAATACATGAGCAATAACGATATGTTGAAAACTTCTGGCTTCGTTTCAACAGATGGAAAAAGAAATATATTTAAACCCAATTAAACGGAGAAAAAAATGAAAGAAATTAACGTAGCAGTTACAGGCGGAGCAGGACAAATAGCATATTCTCTCCTACCTAGATTAATTAGTGGAGAAACTTTTGGAGAAAATACCAAAGTGAATCTTCGACTAATAGAGATACCACAAGTTTTGGAGAAATTAGAAGGAACCA
>Ga0257111_1000177_pt1 | contig 25818 bp, 30 predicted proteins | sample LP_taG_6_FD_191567 | JGI IMG/M metagenome (GOLD analysis project Ga0257111, IMG submission 191567) | Marine microbial communities from Northeast Subartic Pacific Ocean, Canada - LP_J_2015_P26_500m | ecosystem: Environmental > Aquatic > Marine > Oceanic | place: Canada: Northeast Subartic Pacific...
AGCAGGAGCACTACAGAGAGAAAGTCAGAAGGGTCCTAGACTCCGGCATCCCTCTCACTCATTACCGTTCTGAGCTAGATGCCGAGGCTAGGAAAGTCCACCTCATCTCAGATAGGCAAGCCCGGATCGAGTCAGACTTGCTCCATCCTCTCCGGCTCCAGCATTTCCTCTTGTTTCCGAGCTTGATCCTATGGCCTCTTGTTGGCCTGTTTGGTGCACTCATCACCTTGCCCATGATGCCGGTACTCAGGTTGATTGAATGGGTCCTGATTGACAAGCGAGTCCTGTCCCTAATTGCGCGGATTATTCAGCGATACACTCGTTGGGAGGTAATTGGAATACCCCGACTTGGAGATGGCGCCAAAGAGCTCGATAAGGTTCTAGCTTCGATTTATCGTATGCCAATCACTGTGTTCCTAGGATTATTCACATACCTGATAATCTCCTACTTACCGATGAAATCGTCCAATGTTCTGCTTGTCAGTGCCGCCGTGTACATCGTCCTAGTCTCGGCAATCTCAGTCATCAGAGCTGCAACAGAGAGTTCCTTGACCTTTGCAGACCCCACCCATCGACGACTTATCCCCATGGACACATTCGTCGAGGACGCGCTTGGGCCGTGGGTCGGTGTAGGACTCATATTTTTACTGTCAAGGCAACTCATGTATGGCTCTTCCATTCGAACGGGAGAGCTGTTTCATGACCCCATTGCCTTCTCAATCAGTGTCCTATTAGTACTCTACACGGCTACCATCATCGGAATCACAGTTGAGATCATATTCTTCAGAACTAGGGGCATTGGGGTAAGGGAAGCGTTTCAATCTCAAATGGTTGCTGAATTCAACCCAATGGTCTACCTATTCACCCGCAGTCGGGGGTCATTGAGAATATCTCCAGTAATGCCTTTATCGGAGTGGAGCGAGGGCAGCGAGAATTTCGAATTCTCACTTAATTTTGAATGAGTGGTTCCAACCCAACGACTCTGTCTGGGGCGATTGTGAGCTCATCAAGCTCACACGCGGCCGAAGGCACAAGTGCGTAAGCGATATTGGCGTCATTGTTTGAGCTTGTTGAGGTCACGTACAATGTTCCAATCCCTTCCACCTTGTTCCTACCAGACACGAATTTTTTGGCAGATACGAGCCTCACCAAGCGTCTTGCCACCTTCCCACGACTATCCAATCTGGCATGGACCTCCTGCCCGGGATAGCATCCCTTGTCTAACTTCACAAGTTCATCCAAACCCACTTCGAAGGGCAAGTTCCCAATGAGATCTTCAATCTCGGTAATCCCAATGAGCATCCTCATGGCATCCCACTTGTCCGTGGTAATCTCATGGCAACCATTATCTTTCAGAATATCCAAGAACCTAGGTAGTTCTGATTTCGGCAGAGCTACATCAACTGTTTCCACGCTATTGGTCATAGATGAAGAAATGAGTGAATTGCCAAATTCTAGCCAGCACGAAGAACTCAATTCCAAGCAGTCGATTCCAAGGCCAACGAGTACTCGATGGATATTCTGACCGATTATGGATAGATGTGATATTGCGTTGTCTCCGTCGAGCAAGGAGACATCCTCGTCCCATCCGATGCCCCGTAACAATGCCTCTCTCGTGCCAGTCCCGCTATTTTCGCTGCCCAGCGCAATAATCTGAGTGTCGAGAACACAAATGGTAATCCTGTCCTGTATCCTTCCGTTGGCATCGCAGAGGAGCGCATCGCATCGATCAAAGTTCTCTAAATCAACTAGACTGGCGGTAAGGCAACGGTCGAGATTTGTTAGGGCATCCTTCCCCCCTAGTACAGTAACGCTGGATTTCCTCACGAAGACTTCTGCATTTGGATGCAAGAATTCGGACAAGCCACTACCTCAACCGAAAGATTGCCCACAACCACAGGTCCTGTCTGCATTGGGGTTCAGTATTTGGAATCCGCCACCCATAAGGGTGTCTTTGTAGTCGATTGTGATGCCTGCGAGCAAGGCACTGTCCTTATTGTGAACCAAGATGCAAACACCATCGACATCTACACGTTGAAACTCATCACCACCGGGATCCTCTATAATTTTCATGTCATACAGAAAGCCCGAACATCCACCCGATTGTGCACTGATTGCGAGAACGTGCGAGGCTTCGTCGCCATCCATCGTACCTTTAACTGCGTCCTTAGCAGCGTCAGTAATATCGATGTTCACGCTGACAATCTCGGAATGAGTAACCACAGGGAGGGAAAATCCCTCACCACTAAGAATGCCCATGGCATCCTGTAAGTAGGCTGCTATATCAACGGTTGCTGTCTTCTTCCATCATGCATATCAATCGGATGCCAGACCAGCGTAAGGATGAGGGGCATACAACAGCGAGACAGCGCACGATTCGTCGATTCGCATTCCCATAGAGGTCCAGACGAAGTGGTGGTGGAGAACAGCCTGTCAATTACCGTCACCAAACAAGGATTGGATAATGTCCCCCTAGGAGTCACAATGAGGACTCCGGGAAGTGACCGTGAGCTCGTTTTTGGGTTCCTCTACTCGGAGGGAATAATCGATTCTGCACAAGACATCGAAGACATTGAGCTTAATCGGGATGCTACGATCGTCAGATTGGCGGATTCATCTAATTTTCAGCCTTCAGAACACGTCAGGAACAGCACAGTGTCATCTTCGTGCGGTGTTTGTGGCAGGAGCTCCATTTCTGGCCTTCTTCACATGCACGGTCCCCCATTAAACGAGGAAATTCGTGTTAATCAGGATGCAGTGAGGAAATCTCTCGATGCTATGAGCTGCAAACAAGGAATTTTTCACTCCACCGGTGGGTCGCATGCATGTGCGAGGTTCGACTCGTCTGGACAACTGATCAACATTTGCGAAGACGTGGGACGGCACAACGCCATGGATAAACTGGTGGGTTCCGCCATCATCAAAGGGAACATCCCGATAGCGGATGAGTTCGTCGTAGTGTCAGGTAGAGCTTCTTTCGAACTGGTACAGAAGTCACTGCGCGCAGGCTTCCCGATGATGGTATCCATAGGCGCCCCTAGCACTTTAGCCATTGACATGGCAAACGAATACGGCATGACGCTGGCCTGCTTCGCTAAGAAAGACTCGATTACTGTGTACAGTGGTTTGAGGAGGTTCAGCCCTTAGAGGCTGTTTCCATCAGTCAAACTGTACTTGCGTTCCTTCAAGTCGTTATTGTACTGGCGACCCAATACAAACCCATTCTCAGCAACCCATTCGTTGAATGAAATAACACCCAACGGATCCTCATCCGAGGCCACCAGTCCACGCATCAACCCACGTATCTCTGCTCGTGTAATCACCATATCTTTCAGGAACAATCCCAATATTCGGCCTGTCATCCATCCAATTATCGGGGGCAGAGGGACAATCAATCGTCGTAATCCCATGCTTCGAGCAATCAACTTGATGAAGTCCTTGTAGAGGAATGTATCCGGACCTGTTGCATCTCTGGTGATGTCCTCTTTGCATAATCCCAATTCTATGGCTATTCGGGCCACATCGCTTACGTGCACCGGTTGTATGAGGTAGTTCCCCCATCCAAATATTCCGAAAACAGGAATGTAACGTAGCATCCAGGCGATATTGTTAACCAAGATGTTTCTATCACCTCCGAACAATACAGTTGGACGAATGATTGCATACGATATGCCACAGTCTCTGAGACTCTTCTCGCTGACTACTTTTCCTCGAAAGTAAGACCATCTCGGCGCTTGATCTGGGTGAGCCACGCTAAAATGGACTACTCGCCGTACTCCTGCCTCAATGGCTGCTTCGAACATAATGTTGCAATTCTCAGTGGCAATTTCGTGGTCGAAACTCTTGCTGTGATGGTTGTAGCGAACCCAGTATGTATTGTACAGCACATCGGCACCACGCAGTGACTCAACCAATGCTTCGCGGTTTTCGAAATTGAGTGGATGAACCTCGACTTGGCCATCAAAGGGGTCGTCGCGGCCAATTGCATTGGTCAACGTCCGAACCCTCTCCCCATTTTCCAGAAGTAGATGTGCAATCCACCTGCCAGTGTAGCCGAATGCGCCAGTCACGACATGCAGGCGTCCGTTCATGTAGTCGCCAGTTCGCTTTAGCAATAAAGCGCGTTGCAATGGACTATCCGTCTGCACATCACATTCCCATCACATATCTGATGTACTCTTGCCCAAACCGATCCTCATGGGAAGGGGCGTGACCGCGACTACTCCATTGGAGAGGAATTCCCCAAAGAGGTCCGCCCCCAAATCTGTTGCTGCGGGAATCCCGGCCGTTATCTCAACCGCTAAACACGGTATCAGGAACATGGGTGTAATCAGCAGTATTTTCAAGCTGGGCAAATTGAACAAGTTCGATGGATTTGACTGCCCTGGTTGCGCATGGCCAGATCCAGATGGTCACAGGACGTTCGCCGAGTTTTGCGAAAACGGAGCGAAAGCGGTATCTGACGAAGCTACTCGCAAGCGCGCGGACCCCGAGTTCTGGTCCCGTTGGACAGTTAGCGAACTATCTGAGAAGTCGGATCACTGGATGAACGGCCAAGGAAGATTGACGCATCCAATGATTCTGCGACCGGACAACCAGCGCTACGTGCCCATCGATTGGGACGACGCATTCGAGTTGATTGCACAGGAGTTATCATCACTAACCGATCCCAATCAGGCAATATTCTACACATCGGGCAGGACTAGTAACGAGGCTGCCTTCCTATGGCAGCTACTAGCCAGAAGATTCGGTACCAACAACCTGCCCGACTGCTCGAACATGTGTCACGAATCGTCGGGGGTCGCTCTAAGCGAATCCATTGGCATCGGAAAGGGGACAGTAAAGCTCGATGACTTTACGTCGTCTGACCTAATTCTAGTGGTAGGCCAGAACCCAGGCACCAATCACCCTAGGATGCTGACGTCACTGAGGGATGCGAAGAAGGCTGGAGCCTCGATAATCAGTATCAATCCGATAAAGGAAGCTGGAATGGGTCGATTCAAACACCCACAGAACCCATTGGATCTACTCGGTAGGGGGACTAGAATCGCCGACGAGCACATCTCTGTGAATATCAATGGGGATTTCGCGCTATTCAGGGGATTCGCCAAGGTCATCCTCGATTCTCAGCAAGATCTCCCTGCCTTCGTCTCTGAGCACACACACGGTTTCGATGACTATCGAGATGCAGTGATGGGCACCTCATGGAACGAGGTGGTCCATACCTCGGGAGTAGATCGCGAAATTATTGAGCGAATCGGTGAGGTTATCGCTCGATCTGAATGCATGATATCATGCTGGGCGATGGGTCTGACTCAGCATAGGAACGCTGTTGCCACCATACAGGAAATCGCTAACGTCAGCCTTCTCGGCGGGCACATCGGTAGGTCCGGTGCCGGTCTTTGCCCCGTCCGGGGGCACTCTAATGTTCAGGGGGACCGTACAGTAGGAATCAATCACAAACCCACTATGTCTTTCCTCGATAGCCTATCTAAGGTGACTGGAATTGAATCTCCAATAATCGAGGGTGTTGATGTTGTAGAGGCAGTACACAGGATGAGGGATGGCGCCTCTACTGTCTTCCTATCAATGGGTGGAAACTTTCTCTCCGCGATGTCCGACACAAATGCCACTGCGTCCGCATTGACTAACTGCAGCCTCACCGTTCAGATATCGACCAAACCTAACAGGTCCCACCTAGTCACTGGGAAAACTGCGTTGATTCTTCCTTGCCTTGGAAGAACCGAACTGGACCTGACTGTCTCCGGCAACCAATTCGTCACTGTCGAGAACTCGATGGGGATCGTCCACTCTTCGATTGGAACGGCAAAGCCGGCTAGTCCCCAACTTATGTCTGAGCCATCCATCGTATCTGGAATTGGATTGGCGTTGGACACAAAATGTGGCCAATCACCTATAGACTGGACGCATCTAGTCGATGACTACGACAGGATTAGGGCCCTCATCGAACAAACCATTCCTGGTTTCGATGACTACAATGCCAGATGCAGGAATGAAGGGGGATTCTATCTGCCTAACGCTGCCCGCGATATGGTATTCAACACCCATACTGGCAAGGCCAACTTCATCGTACACCCTATCACCTCTATACAAACAGAACCTGACCACTTCGTCATGATGACCATAAGGTCGCATGACCAATATAACACCACGATTTATGGTTTGGACGATAGGTATAGAGGAATAAACAAGGGAAGAAGGGTTGTACTGGTTAACGAACTTGATATGGAGGCGAACGGATGGAAAGAGTTCGATCTCGTGAACATCACCTCTCATTACGGAGGCGCAGAAATCTCCTCTCGAGGTTGGTACGTGATTCCCTATGCAATTCCCATGGGAAACGTTGCAACCTATTTTCCCGAAGCCAATGTCCTGGTCCCTCTTGACAGCGTCGCCGAAGGCAGCAACACCCCGACGAGCAAGTCGATTGACGTGACAATCACAACAAATTAGCGCGAAGTCTTCGCCTGACGCTTGAACTGCTCCCTCGAAAGCAGTCTGCAACGGCTGATTTGCTTTTCGCAGAGATCCGCATCATCCTTTTCAAGACCCCTCTCCAATGACTGAGTGAAGCATTTTACCGCATCGTCATAGAGTTCTAAGGCTGCATATGATGAGCCCATGTTAAACAGTGCCTTCCCCGTGACGCTGTTTGGATTCATGCTGATTGCGGTGTGATAGGCCAAGACGCTCTCCGCAAACCTTGAGGATTTGAACAGTGCATGACCCCTTCCGTTCTGGGCCCTCACCCTAAGCTCAAGCTCGTCTTTTGGACAACCACCAATTGCCTTCTCAAAGCATGTCAGGGCCTCCTCACTCTTATCCTCTTGAAGAAAGGATAATCCCTTGTTGTACCATTCAATCGAAGCGTTCAGGTCCCCGCCCCGCTCGATGGGGGGCGGCTCTTCGTTCGAATGGGTCAAGGCAGCCTGGACGAGTGATTCTTCCACTGAATCTTCGTCTGGCTGAATGGGATCTGCAACCCGGTAATGCGCTTCATCTAGGCTGTTAGCCCTTTGACGGCATTGCTTGGCCCTGTCAGGATAACCCGCTGCTTCAAGGGCTTCTCCTAGGCCCCTCCAAACCTCAGGTGAGTCAGGGGAACCCTCAAGCAGGCCCTTCCATACAGCAACAGCTGCAGCGTGATTTCCGGTCGATGTATGGGACTTGGCCTCCACCAATTTATTCTCAGAGCCAACTGTAGGTTGATTATCCAACTCAGAGGCAATTTCAAGATTGGGATGTTCCTCTGAGTATTCCGAAACTGGTGTAGCTTCCAAGAACAGACGAGGAGGTTCGTCGACTTCTGCTACTGAAGATATGCGTCCTAGCGCTTCGTGGTCCGGATAGGATATGAGAGCGATCCTCGCATATTCAGAAGCTCTGGGGGGATCCACGTTCTCCAATAGAATTGCCAGATTGGATAACGTAGGACCATGATTCGGAAACTGTCGATCGACAATTTCCAGAGCTTCGATTGCCCGATGTGACAGGCCTTGGCCCGAGTATAGCACCCCCAAGCAATACCATGCAGTTGCGTTCTCTGGATCAATGGCAACCACCTCCTCGTAGACTTCGATTGCTGCTATTTCCTCACCGTGTCCCGCGAGAGACCTAGCTTGTATCAGCTTCGATGCAACCCCGCCATCGTCCACAAGGCCCGGGCTCAATGCCCGAGGGATAAGTATTGGCGAAGATTGACCAGTCGGTATGATTGAAGGCAAAGGCCCTCTCGTAGTTTCATGAACGACCCAGTAGTCGTCATGGGAATCTGCGGCACATACGATTTGGATTCCGCCAATGGTAGGTTGCTGGAAATACTGCTTCAGGAATGCAATTCAATTGGTGCAGAGACCCTCGTATGGAATAATGGGAATACTCCTCTCCCCATGGTTGGGGAAGATGGGTGTTGGTCCCACCCCAATGTGGCGGCGTACAAGGAAATGGCCGAGTCCGCTGATGCGTTCGTCCTTTCAAGCCCCGAATACCACGGAACCATGAGTGGAGTAATGAAGAACAACCTAGATTGGCTGTCCTTCGACCAAACCTCTGGCAAGGTCTTCGGCCTCTTGAGCACCTTGGGTGGTCAGGCAAACAGCAACACTCTGAATCACATGCGTATAGCAGCTAGGTGGATACATGGATGGGTTGTTCCTGAGCAGGTGGCCATTGGCAACATCAAGAAGGCTTTCGATGATTCGGGGAACTTAGTGGATGAAGCCATACGTGACCGTGTGAGTAGACTGGCTGAATCAATCGTGACCAGCACCACCAAACTAAGGAGATAGTTCCTCGTGCCTTCGGGAACATTGCCACCCAGCAGCGAAATACTCCTCTTCATAACGGCCGCTTCGGGAGTTGCTACTTGGTGGACTAACAATTTCTCCGAAAGGCCAGACCTCACAGGGATTTTTGCTTTAACAGGGATTATTTCTGCCGTCGCATTGGTCATCTGGGTATTTTCTGTGTGAGAAGTCATGAAAGTAGACTCATATCCAACAAGGTGCCCTGTCTACTGGTACACTACGGAATCTGGTCAAGTGATTATTGAGCATGAAAAGTCTCTGAGTAGGTTTGAGCAACTTCTAGCCAATTTCCTGAAGGCGCCCAAAGAACTCCATCACCCATTGGACGAAATGAACTCTATGTTGTGGAAACTGATTGATGGAAATAACAACCTCGCGGGCATCGTCGCCCGAATGGATTTCGCCTTTGCTGAGAAAATTTCCCCCGTCAACGAACGAGTAGTCATGTCAATCAAGATGTTTCTTGACCTAAAACTAGCAGTAATCATCGAGCGGCCAGAAGATTTGTCGTGGGATGTCGGCCCGGGGATTGACCACCACTAGGGCAATCCTCTGACCGGCTACTCCTCTGACACGGATAGTCGAATTCTCTCGTTTCTCCGCTCCTTGTAGGTGACGGAGAAGTATGCCATCAGTGGGATGATCAGGAGAAGGAAGAAGCAACCAACGAGAGTTGCGAAACTGTATATTGTCTCTTGTACCGGGTCAATCCTAAACTGCTCAATGCCAACGAACTCGTGGGTTGTGACCACTGCAGAGACCTCTATTCCATCGCTGGAAATAGTTTGACCTTCACTCTCGACGCTGATTCTCCAAGTAATTGTCTTGTTTTGAGAATTGATTTTCTCCCTGGCTTCGTTTTTTGCTTCGGAGATGTTCTCGTTCTCCAAGTACCCGACTCCCTCGATTGGCAGGTCGAGGGAGACCCTCCCCCTCATGATACCGGAGCCGTCATTCAACTCCATAGAGTGCGAGCGTTGGTACGAACAGGTCTCCATTATGTCTGAGTAGTCGCTTTTAGGCTCATTGCAGACGTAGTTGATTGCACTATCCAGACCTAGATGTGGCGAGTAGTACCACTCGGATTTGATGCCCTCCGCCTCAACCACCAGGGTCGAGCCGTCATTGGGGGCACCATCCACGGACACATTGATCCATGTGATTGCGGCTTTCGTGGTGTAATACCAACTCGCCTTGTCCTCGGACTCCATTTGCAATTCCATCTCCAATGAATCGTTGGTGGTCGTATACCCATAATACTCGGAGTCGGCGGTATTCGAGTAGACTGCATAAGAAAGTACTAGAATCAGCATTAGTCCTGTTCCAATCATAGTGCGAATCATGTTCGGGTTCTTGGAAAGGGAGCGTTTCACAGCAACGGCATTCTATCAATCGTTTTCAATGCTTGTCGATGGCATTCAACAATAGTATTGCAATATATCCTAATCGTGTCATTACGGTTAAATACGGTCTGTAGGACGGGCGCACGCACAGGTGAAGAAGGTGACCACATACTACGACGTCCCCCCAGAACAACTGATTGTTACTCTCGCTGAGAGGCTTCATGCCTTCGATGCAATCACACCTCCTGTTTGGGCTGCTCATGTAAAGACCGGTTCGCACCGAGAACGTCCGCCGACTCAGAGTGACTGGTGGCACACCCGTGCCGCGTCCATGCTCCGGAAGGTCGCTAAGAAAGGACCCATTGGCGCTAACAGGATCGCTCAGGAATATGGGGGTTCAAAGGATCGTGGAGTGAAGAAGAACAAGGCTGTTTCAGGATCGAGGAACATCTCAAGGAAGATTCTGCAGCAACTCGTTGAGTCGGGACTCGTCGACAACTCCCTCAATGCTGCTGGGACTGTCAATTTTGGGAAGGTGCTGACTCCTACTGGGCATTCCCTACTGGACGATGTAGCTCATTCGGTGCGCAATCACGCCGAAGAGATTTATCCCGAGCTCAAGAGGTACTAGGCGGTGATATGATGGCGAGAATCAAGCCACTTGCCAAGAAACTGAGACTGCACAAGGTCACCAAGCAGAACAAGAGAGTCCCAGTTTGGGTCGTTATGAAGACCAACAGGAAAGTTAACACCCACCCCAAGCGACACATGTGGCGACGCTCTAAGTTACAGAGGTGATGATGTGGCGGAGATAAGGGAGTTAATCATCCCACTAAGGGCTGCTTGGAACGTTCCTCGCACGAACAGGGCCAAGAGGGCAATGGCTGAAGTCAAATTGCACGTAGCTAGGCACATGAAGAAGACGGAGGACGAGGATATCTGGATTGACGAGTCTGTCAACCATGCCATATGGTCTCGCGGAATGCAGCACCCACCCCGAAAAATAAAGGTCGTCTGTACTCGCGAAGAAGGTTTTCCACTCGAAGTCAAACTATTGGAGGACTGAGAATGGGAAACATCAGGCCCTCCTTCATCAAATCTAGGGCACTCCGCCTTGTTGAGATCTACCCTGACCAATTCACTGATGACTTCGATACCAACAAACACCTAGTCTCAGAGTTCACCGACTTGCTAGATGAAGACGGTAATCTGATAAACAAGCGCATGCGAAATTGGATAGCCGGGTACATAACTAGGTACACGCAACGCAGGGTGGACTAGCGCATCACTCATCATCCGAGTCGCCCCCCCACATTCATGGGGGAACGGCGGGATGCTCCTCATCCGCAATTCAGCGATAACCTTTGCATCGTGCTGGTCGATCCCTTGCACGACGGTAACATAGGTGCTGTTGCGAGAACGATGCTCAATTTCGGCATCCGTGACCTCAGAGTCGTCGGTAGGCAGAAGCCTTGGTCAGAAGAAGTCAGAAACAGGGCCAAGAATGCTCAGAATGTACTCGAAGAAGCGACTCTTCATGCTTCGTTCGATGAAGCCGTCTCAGATTGCTCGGTCGTGGTTGGTACCTCTGGCAAGCGTGAGGGGGGGGACAAGACGGAATTGCGTCATTTCGTCATGCCAGAGGAGCTTCCCCGCCGTCTAGACAGTATCGAGGGCAGAGTAGCATTGGTCTTCGGACCTGAAGGAAAGGGCCTGGTTAACAATCAGTTACGGGCCTGCGACCTTCTGGTGACGATTCCAACTTGGGAAGGGTACCCCATACTCAACCTGAGTCACGCAGTGACAATCCTGTGCTATGTTTGGTTTGAAAATTCGACTGAAGATTCTAAGTCTGATGTTGAGGAACGGCTTATCTCACCCAAACTGAAGGTGCGGCTCAAGTCAGAAGTCAAGCGACTCATCGCATCGATGCCGACTAAGGATCACCGCAGACGAGGGATCGAGGAGACACTGTTGCGGGTTATCATGAGAGGCCTCCCCAAGGAGGATGAGATTCACCGGCTGCTTGCAGTTGTCACCGAAGCTGCCGATGCCTTCGAGCGGAATAGTCCCTAGAGACTGAAACGGATGCCAAGTTAGGGAACCCAACTAGCCCAAGACTTGGGGGTCTCCCTGACGTGGAATGCAGCCAAGCGCAGATTGTTGCCGTAAGTAGACGAAATGTGAGGTGCCACTTGCAAGAAGGCCCACTTGGCGAGATTTTCGGCGGTGGGGATGAACGGCACCACCAACGTCCTGTGGTCATCGCCCAACGCAGATAGTGCATCCAATGCACTGGCATCGCCCTCGAAGACTACGAAGGCGTGATCGAGGACATCGTGAATGTGCTCCTTGAGTATCCTAGACACGTCGTTGAAATCGATGAGCATGCCCTCCTCCGAGGCTCCACCTTCGTCTACCACATCGCCCTCCAACTCTGCCTCCCACCTGTATCTGTGGCCGTGAAAATTGCGACACTTACTTCTGTGATTAGGCACCCTGTGACCGGTGTCGGTTTCAACCCAGCGTCTGATTGTCGACGTCATTCATCGCCCTCCGGGATGAAGTCCATGCTGGCAGAATTGATGCAGTACCTCTCGCCGCCGAACTGCCCGGGTCCATCGTCGAAGACGTGGCCAAGGTGGGCATCGCAAGAGCCGCATCTGACCTCGATTCTCACCGTCTCGGTGCTTCTGTCCGTCAGCCTCCTGATACCCGCGTCTGGATGTTCAGTGTGGAATGCGGGCCATCCGCATCCGGAGTGATACTTCATCTCGCTTCTAAACAGGGCGTGCCCGCAGCAAATGCAGTAGTATGACCCATCCCTTTCCTCCATGTTTAGGGAGCCCGTGTTGGGCCCCTCAGTGCCGGCTTCCCTCGTAACTTGATATTGTAATAGAGACAAGCGAGAACGCCATTCTGGATCTCTTTCAGGATCGAATCGTGGGTAATCATGGCTCATTTACTCGCCTCGTGTATCTCATTGGCAGTCAAGGCGTTCCCCAAGGCTGTTTCCCATCCATCGACATACTCGACGGGATCAGCTCTGCCAATCGCGTGGAACGCCAATATTCTCTCGACATCAGCACCGGATCTGCCTGAACTGCGCCCTATAGCGTCTGGATTGTAGGAAGTGATCGTGTTGGCAAACACAGTGTCAAAGTCGAGACCTAGGGTTTCGATGGCTTCTTGCGCATCAATGAGGATGGATGCCTTGTCTCCATCTAGGAACGGTAAGTGGAATGAGACGAGTTCGCTGTCCCAATTGCCAACAGAGAATGCGTGCTCCACCGCTTCGTAGAACTCAGGCCTGCAGTCGGGGTAAATCTCATGATCACCGCTGTGCACACCGAACGCTATTGCTACTTCGGATTCTTCACGTATTGCCACGGATAGTGCGTATCCATAGAGAATAGAAGCGAATATTGCGTTCCTATTGGGGACTACGGTCTGTTTCATCTGCTCCGACTCGTAATGCCCCTCAGGGACAGCGAGATCCCCTGTTGTCAGCGCAGAGTGGAATAATCCCATGGTAGAACTGAGATCGACGGTCCGATACTCAACGAGGTAGTCATTCTCAGCGAGGTATGAGATGTTGGCCATGGCTCGCTCGAGTTCAATGACATGCTTCTGCCCATAATCGAACGAAATGCAGCTGACTGAGTAGCCGTCTGCCAGTAGGCGCATCAACAGTCCCGTGCTGTCCATCCCTCCGGACAGAGAAATTACTGCATGCATCATAGAACCCCTATCCACTTGTGTATCTGGAGGCCCAATCGCCAACCAGGACTCTCCTTGACCAATCGTTCGACGTTCTGGAAGTTACGCCCGTTCTGTTCGACGGTATCGGACTCGATGTAACAGGGCTGGATGTAGTGGTGATCGAAACCTCCCTTCAAATCAGCGTACATTTCTAGTGATTGCCCGCAATATACTACCTTTAGTTCGTCTCCTATGCGTTGCTTGATGGCCACATTAGGGTATACCTGATCCTTCGGACTGACGCAGATCCAGTCGATAATCGGATCGACCGGTATGGTACCATTGGTCTCAATAGACAGGGTAAGTCCGTGCTTCTTTAGCCTCTGACCGATAGTGGACAGGTCCTGCATGGCAGGCTCGCCCCCAGTGAATACCACCCTGTCACAGTTGTAGGACAACACCTCTTCGACGATGGAGTCCAATTCCCTCTCTTCATAGGACAGGAAATCGGTGTCACACCACTCACATCTGAGATTGCAGTTTCCGAATCTGACGAACACGTGTGGAATTCCACAGTGGTACCCCTCGCCCTGCACCGAGTGGAATATCTCGACTATTGGGTAAGAAGCCATGCGTTTACCCCTGCAATGGGGCACTGCGAATCAGTTGCATGAGCTCTGAGCGTGCTTCATCCCTATCGAAGAAGACTCCCCTCATCGCGCTAGTCGTCATTACCGCGTTCTGCTTCTGAACGCCCCGGCATCTCATGCAACCATGCTGCGCCTCGATGATGACAGCGCAGCCCAGAGGTCTGAGGTGCTTCTCTAGGTCATCCGCGATCCCCTTGGTGATTCTCTCTTGATTCTGGAGCTGTTTGGAGTGGAGGTCGAGCAGCCTAGCGAGTTTGCTTATGCCCGCAATCTTCTCGACTGGGATGTAAGCGATATGGGCTCTACCGGAGAAGGGTTGTAGGTGGTGCTCGCATGTACTGTGGAACTCAATATCCCTCAACAGCACCATACCATCGTATCCCTCCGCGTTGAAAGTAGATTCCAATATTTCCTTTGAATCACCAACATAGCCAGAAAACATCTCATCATAAGAATCCACTACCCTTAGGGGAGTCCGAGATATGCCCTCCCTGAGCACGCCCTCCTTGCCTTCAATATAGCGAACAATCGTCTCCACGGCTGAAACGGCCTCGTCCCTAGAAGGCATCATTCCACCTCGCCTATCCGACCGTGGCGAGAATCGATGGCATCCAGTTGATCGAGGAGTTTGCGACATGCAGTTCTGATTGCATCCGCTACGCTCACGAACTTCTTTTCATCGCCAACATGGATTCTCAGGTCCTCTAACAATTCACTGGGCATGTCCAAACTTACCTTAGGCACGGGTCAACGACTGGAGTTCTCAAGATAAGTATTACTATGGGATTACCTGAGTATTACTCTGGTATTCTAACGACGGCTCTCAATCTTTTTGTCGAGCTCCGGGTACGTGCTATTCAATGACTTGGCCCGCTCTTTCAATCTAAGTAACTGAGAGTTTGCTTCCGTTTGCGATATACCCTGGGAAAGCAGGTTCAGAATAAGTGAGAGTCCGCCTTGGATTGAACCAGCTTCAAGAAACGCGTCATTGGAGATCTCGTTGGTGGCCCGGAGAACTTCCAGCGTGTCCATAAGGTAGTCAATCTCCTCCTGAATTGCAATGACGCTAGAATTATCGATGGTCCCGAAGCGCTCTAGAGAACTTATCATGGCCCGGCGAACAAAGAGTTCTTTTTCATTATTCTGACTGTCGCCTTTCCACGAGTTCAATCAGAACGCCACCACATGTGGACGGGTGAACGAAGGCGATTCTGTGTCCACCAGAACCGACTAGAGGGCGGTCGTTGATAAGTTTGAAACCAAGCGACTTCAGATTGTTGATTGAGAGTTCGATGTCATCTACATCGACGGCAATCTGTTGGACACCCTCTCCCTTATTCGCAATGAATCTCCCTACAGGGCTATCCTCGTTCAATGACTCAAGTAGCTCAATCTTGGTTCCGCCTGAACCCACGAGATATCGGATTCGCACTCCTTGTTCTGGATTTTGATCATCCCTTGAGGGTTTGAATCCAAAGGCCGCCCAAACTGCTTCTGCCTCGTCTAGCGATCTAGTCGCGATTCCTATGTGATTAATCGAGCCATTTCCCATTCAAACACCACTCGGGGCCATCCATGTACCAAAGACCTCCCTCATCACGCCGTTAACCTCGCCTACGGTAGCTTCAGCCTTCATGGCCACTACTAGGAGTTCCATGACATTGCTGCCATCCTTGCATGCCACTTCCAGGGCCGAAAGGGCTTCAATCACGCTATCATGGTCTCTGTTGTTTCGTATGTCAACCAATTCACTCATCTTCGTAACAGCATCACTGGGTTCGATACGCAGGCCTTCGTAGAATGGTTGTGCCCCGTCCGAGTGTGTGTTTACTCCCACCACCAGTTCTTGCCCGCTTTCTACTCGCTGCATCTGAGACCATGCGCTTTCATGGATCATCATCTGTTGAAAGCCTGATTTCACGCATTCCATGGCCCCTCCTAATGAGTCAATTTCAGCGATAATCTCCCTAGAATCATGAATTAGCTGGTCTGTTATCTCCTCTATGACGTAAGACCCACCTAGGGGATCGGGGTGTCTAGCCACTCCAGATTCATCGGCTATTATCTGCTGAGTCCTGAGGGCGATGATGACGGCCTCCTCGGTAGGTAGTCCAAGTGCCTCGTCGAAGCTGTTGGTATGGAGTGATTGCGTACCGCCCATCACAGCGGCCAGAGCTTGATACGCTACTCTGATTGCGTTATTCGTGTGTTGCTGAGCAGTCAAGGTAACGCCGGAGGTCTGAGTGTGAAATCTCAACTGCGAGGACTTTGGATCACTTGGTCCAAACTCCGAAGTCACCAGATAGTACCAGAGTTCCCTAGCCGCTCTGAATTTGCATACTTCCTCGAGAAAATCGTTGTGGCAAGCGAAGAAGAATGACATCCTCGGTGCGAAATCGTCTATCTCCATTCCAGATGCTACTGCGCTCCTAGCATAGAATAAAGCGTTCGAAAGTGTGAGTCCAATTTCCTGGCTTGCAGTGCAACCAGCTTCCCTCATATGATAGCCACTGACCGAGATAGAGTTCCACCTAGGCACTTGATCCATGCACCAAGTCATTAGATCAGTAGTGAGTCTCACGGATTGTTTTGGAGGATATATGTAGAGCCCCCGAGCAATGTACTCCTTGATTATGTCATTCTGTACCGTCCCGGACAGTTCGGCTCTAGGAATACTACGCTCATCGGCTACAGCGACGTACAAAGCCAATAGCGTGGCTGCAGGAGCATTGATTGTCATAGAAGTCGAGACTTTGCTGAGATCTATTCCCTCAAAGAGGACTCTCATGTCATGGATGGAGTCGATAGCCACTCCAACCTTGCCCACCTCGCCCGAAGCCAGATCGTCATCGGAGTCAAGCCCCAGTTGCGTAGGGAGGTCAAAGGCGACCGAGAGGCCCGTTTGTCCGCCGTCCAATAGGGTTCGGAACCTACGATTTGTTTTCTTGGGGGTCGAGAAGCCAGCATATTGCCTCATGGTCCACAGGCGCTTGGAGTACATCTCATTGTGAATCCCTCTTCTATAGGGGGGCTCTCCGGCTTCAAGCATATTCGCGCCAGTATTTGAGTTGGTGACGGGCTCATCATCCACGAAGAAGCCCAGTGGGTTAGACGACAAGAACCATTCTCAACACGGATGTTAACGTCTGACGGTGTAGTTATCGACGATTTTTATCAAAGTCTGCTGTTGTTCCTCGTCAATAATGCCCTCTTCGAGCTTCTCGTGTAGGAACTCCTTGGATTCATTAGTTGTCAAGCGCTCGCCGCGTGCCCAAATCGTTGCTAGAAGGTTTGATCGGTGTTCCTCGAGGATTCCCAACTTCGAGAGTACTAGTCTCATCTCGTACTTGTACTCCATGTGCCTACTCCTGTCCAGCCTCTTGGCCCTAGCAGCTGGCCGATAAGAGGAGACTCGGCTCCGGAACTTTCTCCTAGGTTTGATTTGGGGGGTTGTTATAGCGGTGGCCGTGGAGATATTGGTTTTTACAGGCATTACCACATGAGCCGAGGCCCTCGCTTTGCTGCTTTCAATCAACTCTTTTGCTCTTTCACTTGTGCTCTTAATAGGCTCACTAGGCTCACTAGGGTCACTAGGCTCAATTTCAACGGACCCAGAATCGGGAACGGGTGCACTGAGTCCTAATGCTTGCCTCTTAGGTTCACCGAGCAACTGTTGTTCTATGATCGCAGTCGATGGTTTCTCAGTAAGGGGATGGTCATCCTGAACAGAAGGTTCTGAAGCTGTGTCATCTTCAGGCTCCGGTTGCGGAAGAGATTTGGAAATTGGGGCTGGCTTAGGTTTCGCCCCAGGAATTTGAGGGGGCAGTGGCATATGCTTGACCTTAATTGGTCGTGCGTCCGACCGCACAGTTACCTTCTTCGAGGATTTGGGGGTGGTACTCGAACCGAAGACGTTTTTCGGTTCTGCCTTGTGCCTCCTTCTCCTCTGCACTGTCTAATCAGTCCTCAGCGCCTCGGTCTATCCGACTCTCATAAGCATTCTCGACATACTCAAGCCCAAGCAACGCTTGTGTAGTCGGTTCTTAGGGAGGGATTGATGGCACTGTCCTCGATTCGCGTTGATATTCCGCACTGGTGCATTCGCCTTCCCAACTCTGCAATCATAGTCCCATTATCGACGCAGTAGGCCTTGTCTGGCCAGTGCGCGCTAGCCCCCCTCTCAATGCACATTCTCTGAGCCATCTCCCTCAATCTCCCATTGCAGGCAACACCACCACCAAGTAGCAGTTCGGTTTTCCCCGTGTGCGCCAAAGCCCTCTCTGCAACTTCCACGCAAGTAGCGAATGCATGCTCTTGCAGTGACCAACATATGACTTGCAGGGGGGAATCTTCACGAACCCTCTGCACAGCAGAGGTCAGTATTCCTGAGAAGGCTATGTCCATCCCGTGGACGCCGTAAGGCAACTGAACCTCATCGAGGCTTGGTGGGCCGTCTCGTAAGCAAGCATCAGCTAGTCTCTCGATCTCCGGGCCCCCCGGGAATGGAATTCCGTGAACCCTTGCAAACTTGTCTAGCATGTTGCCGATTCCGATGTCGAGGGTTTCCCCTAGTACCCTGTAGCGGCCATTAGCACGGGCAATCACTTGGGTGTTCCCACCACTTACATAGAGCAATACGGGATCAACACAACCAGTCTGATTGCGCCCCACTTCGATATGCGCAACACAATGATTGACGCCAATTAGCGGCACATCGAGGCTTCTTGATAGAGATCTGGCAACCGAGGCACCAATTCGCAGACACGGCCCGAGTCCCGGACCCTGGCTAAAGGCTACAGCATTCACTGAACTCCAGTCGAAGCCTTCACTGGAACCGATATTGGTCAGCAAAGTGGAGGCGGCCTCAGAATGGTGATCGGCTGCTTCCCTAGGATGAATTCCGCCCTTTTCAGGATGGAATACAGCCGAATACGACGGATAGAGAGTCCCATTCAAACCAACGCTACCCACAGACAAGGTATGCGCAGTGCTCTCTATCCCCAGTACAAGACCATTCACAGAAAGTCGTGAAGCACGAGTCCTTTCAAGTATCGCAGCCATCCGGGTGCATGAGAACGCTAATCGTAAATTGCGGTGAAGTCGCTCATCTATCCACTGGTGACATCCGATTTCCTCTGTCTGGCTATCAGATCAAGGATAGAAATCACCTCGTCCACTCAGAAGGAATGGCCATCCTCGTCGAAGATGGTATAATTGAGCGCATTGGCCCGACGTCAGATTTGATCGCTGAGCACGCTCCTTGGTTCCCTTCCACGACAAAATCAGTAGATACCACAGTCATAGACGTACACGGAAAGGCCGTTGTTCCCGGTTTTGTGGACTGTCACACCCACTTGGTTTGGGCCGGTGACAGGGCCGAAGAGTTGGCACTCAGGCAGGCCGGCAAAACCTACAGGGACATAGCGGCAGCCGGGGGCGGAATCAGCAAAACAGTCATTCATACCCGGGGCGCTTCCCTCGAGAACCTCGTAGAATCTGGAAATCGGAGGATTGTGGCTGCAATCGCAAACGGTACTACAGCGATTGAGGCCAAGAGCGGTTACGGACTCGATGTTGAAGCTGAAGTCAAACTCCTAGAGGCGATTTCCATGATTGATAGGTCGACGGCTTGCAGCATTTCTCCCACTTGGCTTGGTGCGCATGATTTCCCCGCCGACACAAGCCGGCGAGACTACATGGACCAACTAATATCGGACCAATTGCCAATTATCTCTGAACTCGGGCTAGCAAAATGGGTCGACGTTTTTTGTGAGCCTGGCTGGTTTTCACCGGAGGAAACCGCGGAAATCGTCAGGTCTGCCGGGGAACATGGAATCGGATCGAGGCTGCATGTTGACGAGTTCGTTGACTACGGGGGCCTCGCTCTAGCAGCAGAACTAGGATCTGTTAGTGGGGATCACGTTGCATGCTCCAGTGATGATTCACGACAAAGTGCTGCAGATGCAGGCACGATGCAGACATTCCTACCGGGAACCCCCTATGTGCTTGGCACCGATATTGCTCTGCCAATAAACAAATGCATCGAAGAGGACTGGGCCTTCTCAACGGCTACTGACTTCAATCCAAATTGTCCTATCAACTCACTTCCCTTCATTGGTAGCCTGCTCTCCCATAGGCTAGGCATCGATCCTATCGCCGCTCTGGTTTCTGTAACTAGGAATCCCGCCACCACACTATTCGACGAATCGGAAATGAGGGGGGTGCTAGCAAAAGGCAGACCGGCCGATCTTAACGTGCTTTGGTCGTCATCTGCCGATAGTTGGTGCCAGACCCCTGGAAGCTCTCCTGTTAGCATGACCCTGATTGGAGGGGAAGTTGTAAACTCGGACAAGGCGTACTGATACTACTATACTATTGAAATGCTATTAGAACGAAAATATCGATAAATCACTAGTACAGTCACCCCCACCGTTCTAGAATGGAATTATTTCGAGTCATATGTTGCCGATAACAGTAGTTATCAGAACAATATTTTGAATTATCCATGGTGAGTTGCTGGCAGTGTCCCGTTTTTGAAAAATATCCAATAATTATGCCTTCGCACCCCCACTATTAGTGAAATATTGAAACCGGGTATAGTAATCACGAATCGTGACTTCGGAAGTACATGGTTTCTGCATGAAGTGCAAAACCTATGTTTTGATTAGTGATCCTATGGAAGTACCGATGCGAAACGGTAGAACCAGAATAGCTGGAACTTGCTCGATCCAAGGCTGCACTGGCAGGATTTCAAAGATTGTTTCCTAACCAACTCTTGGAGAATGATTCTTGAGTGGGTGTGAATACGCAATATGGCCGGGCTCGTGGTCTAGGGGTTATGACGTCGCCTTGACATGGCGAAGATCGCAGGTTCAATTCCTGCCGAGCCCACCAATAGTATTGATACTATGTTAAACGCTATTCAATGAATACGAGACTCTCAGTCTCCCTTTGCCCTTGTTCCTCACTCCTTTGAAGGTCACCGGGTGAATCTCCCCAGTGTTGACGACATGAGTGCCTGCACATGGGCAGAGGTCAACTCCATCAACTTCGATGACCCTGAGATGGGTGACTGAAGGTGGGATTCTATCCATGAATTTCATGTGTCGCATGTCTTTATGATTCGTGATTGTGTCCCTGTCCCACTCGTGAACGTACACTGGAATTGCCGAATCAATGACTGAGTTTACTGCATCGATAAGAACGCCGGGGTCGAAGACGGTCTTATCCTCGAATAGTAAATCCACCCTAGACTGTTCCATACCTATCTGGTTTCCAACTGTTTCTGCGCCCCATATGTCTTCGGCTAAAGCTGAGAAGATGTGCTGAGACGTATGCATCAGTGCGTGAGCGTTTCTCCTCTCTGGGTCAATTGAGCATACGATAGGCTCACCGACATTGAATACAGACGAATCTTCGACGGGGTGATCTATCAATTCTCCCGGTAGTACCTCGAAGAAAGGGGCGGTTCTGCCATCACTGTGAGAAATATAGCCAGTATCACCTGGTTGGCCCCCTCCACGAGGATAACAGTGGGACTCAGAGAGAAACAAGGATGATTCTGAAGTGCCCATTACATGTGCTTCGAAGGAAGGTGGATTAGTGCCTGGGTGGCGAAGCATATGCAGCATCTCTTGCACTGTCTCACCCGAATAATCGACCAATCGCACCATTCATTATGGAACTGGAGAGAGCTTCGCACTCGGCAGTTAGGGATCTGTCACTATCCAGAGGAGAGACGTGTTTCCTGACCCATTCGTGGAGTTTTTCGACCCCATTACCTGGTTCCTCCTCTATCCTGTCGAGTGCCTCGCAGGAGCAAATCAATTCGTTTGCAATCACCTGGGAGAGATAACGCGTCGTTGTAGTTGCCCTGAATGTTCCAGTAGCCCCCATAGACGCATGATCCTCTTTCCCCATGCTAACGGGCACGTTACTAGAAGTAGCTGGGTTCGCAAGCAAGTGTAATTCAGATATGAGGGAGGCTGCGACGTATTGGATTAGCATCAAACCGCTCTCCAATCCCTCTTCATTGGCCAGGAATGGTTTCTGTCCACTCCATTTAGGATCGAGAAGCTGGTTGATTCTGCGTTCAGAAAGCGATGCGAGTTCGTGACAGGCTAGAGCGATGGCATCGCTCGCCAAAGCAAGGTTCTGTCCATGAAAGTTACCACCACTGATGATTTCGTATCCGTTGTCTTCCACGAAGATGAGGGGGTTATCCGTCGCGCTGTTGATTTCCACCTCCAGCATCCTCCTTACTTCCCTCGTTAAGTCAATGACTGGTCCATGAACCTGGGGCGAGCACCTGAAGCAGTAGGCATCCTGTACCCGATTACAATCAGCATGAGAGAGCATTATCTTAGAATCAGCGAGCATCCCAGAAATTCTAGCAGCAGAGATGGACTGCCCGAATTGTGGCCTGGCGGAATGAATTCTTGGGTCAAATGGCGCATGGGAACCCCTGATTCCTTCTAGGGAGCATGCGACAGCGCAATCGGCTGCTAAGAGGAGGTTTTCGAGATCTGTGAGTGCTATTACCATGTATGCGCACATTTGGCTAGTTCCGTTTATCAGCGACAAGCCCTCCTTTGCTTGCAATTTGATGGGCGAAAGTCCAGCACTACTTAGGGCATCACTGCTTTGCATGACATTCCAAGAGTTCTCATCGCAGATTGTACAGTCACCTTCGCCAATCAATGACAGAGCCATGTGCGAAAGCGGGGCGAGATCTCCCGATGCCCCCAGAGAGCCAATGCGCGGGACTACGGGGGCGATTCTGGCGTTCACCATTGATAGCAGCAGATCAACTACCTCCGGACGGGCACCAGAGAAACCCTTAGCAAGGGAATTTGCCCGGATAATCATCATCATCAGAACATGTTCCGGGTCCATTCTTTCTCCGACGCCACAAGCGTGGCTCCTGATTAGGTTGACTTGGAGGTCTTCCAGATGTCCGAGTTCAATCCTAACTGAAGACAAGGCGCCGAACCCAGTATTGATTCCATAGACCACATCATCAGAGTCTAGGACTTGCTCTATGGCGGATCTTGATTTCGCCATGGCCCCCCTAGAAGATTCAGAGAGTGAGGCTGTGTGTTGACCATAGGCGATGGCTAATACGTCCTCAGGACGGAGGGATTCCCCGTCTATGTGAAACTCGCCCATGCGTCGCGACCGAGGTGACGGGGTCACATAGAGTCATCGAGAGTGCTTGAAGACGCCCTCGAGCAGATTTGGCTCAACCATGTTTGGCATGGTCACCTCCAACTTGGCGTTGGCCCCCATTGCCCTAGAGATTGCGAACTCAGCACCCTCACTCCTAGCCCATGAACGCCGTGCTAATCCATTGTTTACATCCCATGATATCATTGAGTCTATCCTGCTCTGAGAGTCTTGAGAGCCATCTAGCACCAATCCGAATCCCCCATTGATCACTTCGCCCCAACCAACGCCCCCACCATTGTGCAAGCTCACCCACGTGGCCCCCCTGAATGAGTCTCCAACGAAGTTCTGAACAGACATGTCAGCTGTGAACATAGAACCGTCTTGGATGTTGGATGTCTCTCTGAATGGGCTGTCAGTCCCCCCAACATCGTGATGATCACGGCCAAGGACTATTGGCGCTGAGATCACTCCTTCGGAGATTGCGTCGTTGAATGCCCTAGCTATACTGCGCCTGCCATTCTCATCTGCGTATAGAATCCTTGCCTTGCTTCCCACGACCAAACCCTGGCGTTCAGCCTCTGATATCCATCTGATGTTATCGAGGTATTGAATCCTGATTTCGTCGGCGCAGTTTCTGGACAGGTTCTCCAGAACCTCTTGGGCGATTCTATCAGTTTCCATAAGATCAGATACAGCACCTGAGCAACAAACCCACCTGAAGGGACCGAACCCATAGTCGAAGCACATGGGGCCCATGATGTCCTCAACGTATGAGGGATATCTGAAACGTCCATCCCCCAGAATAACATCCGCACCCGCTCTGCCTGCCTCTAGAAGAAAGGCGTTGCCGTAGTCCCAAAATCTGGTTCCTTTGGAGTTTAGAACATTAATTGCATTAACTTGCCTTCTAAGGGACTCTTGCACTCTTTCCTTGAAGGCCGCTGGGTCATTCTTCAGAAGTTCTAGGCTCTCACCAAGGGATATCCCAGCGGGAATGTAACCGCCTAGCCATGGGTTATGCAGGCTTGTCTGGTCGCTTGCAAGATCTGGGTACAAACCAACGTCAATGAGGTGCTCCAGAAGATCTACGATGTTTCCCAAATATCCCAGGGAAACGGCCTCATTGTTGGCTCTGGCTTCAATTGCCCTCTCGACAACTACATCAAGGTCGTCGTACAACTCTGAGAGCCAGCCTTGCTCAAGCCTCTTATTGGCTGGTTTGGGATCAATTTCCGCAATAAGGCACACTGCTCCAGCTATTACTGCAGCTTTGGCCTGTGCTCCCGACATACCACCTAAGCCTGAGGTCACGTAAATCACTCCGCCCAGGCCTTCTTCTGAGGTCCTTCCAAGGTACTTCCGCGCGGCATTCAGGAGTGTAATTGTCGTCCCGTGGACGATGCCTTGGGGGCCTATGTACATGTAGGAGCCAGCAGTCATCTGACCGTACTGTGAAACCCCAAGGGCATTCATGCGCTCGTAGTTCTCTTGTGAGGAATAGTTGGGAACCACCATGCCGTTGGTTACCACTGCCATCGGCGCATCGGCGCTAGATGGGAACAACCCGAGTGGGTGACCTGAATACATTACCAGAGTCTGATCTTCGTCCATTTTACCAAGGTACTGCATAGTTAGACGGTATTGGGCCCAATTCTGGAATACTGCGCCGTTCGCACCATAAGTGACCAATTCGTGTGGGAACTGGGCGACTACTGGATCCAGGTTGTTCTGAATCATCAACATTATCGCTGCGGCAAATGGTGATTTCGCAGGGTAATCCGAGATTGGTCTGGCGTGCATTTCGTACTCTGGTCTGAACCTGTGCATGTAGATGTGACCATAATTGTCCAACTCGGCCAGAAACTCAACGGCGAGAATTGGATGCCACGTCGAAGGGAAGTACCGCAGAGCGTTCTCGACGGCAAGCCTCCTCTCTGCATCAGACAGGACCGGGGGCCTGCTTGGTGCATGGGATACCGAGGTATCTAGGAGTCTTGGGGGAGGAAGTTGTTCGGGTATGCCCTCTCGAACTTCTTCGCTAAACGCCATTACCAGCCCAACCTCTCCGAAACAATGGAACGAATCACCCCGACTAATTCATTTGACGTCGCTAGTAACTTTTCTATTCGGGCTGCCTCTTTCTCTACATCTTCACCTTCAATAGAATCTAGATTGATTCGTACATTCATAGATGCGATGTAGGCTGCAGTATTCGCAAGCTCTGCCGAAGCGGCAAGATCGGTCAAAGCGTTCGAGTTGCCGTGTTCAGCCAATTTTTGTATCGAAACGAGGAGTTCGCAAGCCTCAATTGCAGTCTCCAACGGGACCGCCGCGGCCCCCCACGTAGCATTGCGAATCTCCCCTTTTCTAGCAGATACCTCTGCTTCGTCACCTTTGGGAAGTCTGTAGGCACGCATGACTGCGTCAAAGGCCTCTGCATCCTTCTCTGCGAGGACAATTGCCCTATCGGAACCTGATTCAGATGAAATTATCACGGCGTCAGCGGCGTCGACTCCATCGACTGATATCTTCCTGCCTTTGGACAATCGCGCTACCATAAGAGCGAGAGAATGTGCATGAGCTAACGCAAGAGCAGCTACTGAACCCCCCCCAGGGGTTGGAGAAGAT
>Ga0257111_1000178_pt1 | contig 25610 bp, 18 predicted proteins | sample LP_taG_6_FD_191567 | JGI IMG/M metagenome (GOLD analysis project Ga0257111, IMG submission 191567) | Marine microbial communities from Northeast Subartic Pacific Ocean, Canada - LP_J_2015_P26_500m | ecosystem: Environmental > Aquatic > Marine > Oceanic | place: Canada: Northeast Subartic Pacific...
CCATACCTACTCGGCATGGATCCGACTGCGATCGGGCGCATCAACGCCACCATGGACGCCGTTCTCATGGGGCACCTCTACGCCAAGGCGGCCGTCGACGTGGCCTGCTGGGACGCCACCGGCAAGTCCTACGGGGTGAGGGTCTGCGACCTGCTTGGCGGGGCGGTACGCGAGCGGGTCCCGTCCTACCACGGGGTGCTCATCGGCTCCCCGGACGACTCGGCCGCCGATGCCGCCAGGCGTCAGGACGAGGGCTTTCCGAGGATCCAGCTGAAGGTGGGCGGCCGATCCGTCGAGGAGGACATAGCGGCAATCCGTGCAGTGGCAGCCGTCCTGCGGCCCGGAGTGCGCCTGGCGGCCGATGCCAACAGGGCCTGGACCACCGGTACCGCCATCCAGGTCTCACTGGCCTGTCGGGACATCCCGATGGTGCTGGAGCAACCCTGTGCCTCTTACCGGGAGAACGCCTCGCTGCCGGGGAAGGTCGCCCACCCGATCTACCTGGACGAGTCGGCTGTGGACCTGGCGACGGTGGTCGCAGCGATCGGCGAGGGCGTGGCCGACGGCTTCGGGATGAAGGTCAGCCGGGTGGGTGGCATAAGTGCCATGCGGGCCGTCCGGGACGTGTGTGCGGCGGCCCGCCGGCCCCACACGGTGGATGACACATGGGGCGGTGACCTGGCGGCTGCGGCCAGCCTGCAGGTGGGCGCGACCGTGGACCCGTCCAACTTCGAGGGAACCTGGATCGCCGAGCCGTACGTGGACGGCCACTACGACGCCGAGCATGGCATCCGCCTGGACGGTGGGTGGATGGACCTGCCGCCCGGCCCGGGCCTGGGCATCACACCCGACGAGTCCCTGTGGGGCGACCCGGTGATGACTTGGTCCTGAGGCCCGGTCAGCCTTCCAGCAGGGCCGTCGCCTCAGCCTTCAGGATCTTCTTGTCGATCTTTCCCACGGCCAGCATCGGCAGGGCGTCGCGCAGGTGGACCACTTTGGGCACCTTGTAGTTGGCCAGTCGCTCCCTGCAGTGGCCGCGTATGACGTCGGCATCGGTTCCCGGCTCGGCCACGACGAAGGCGTGGCCCACCTCGTCGAAGACCGGGTCCGGGACACCCACCACTGCGGCGATACGGACCGCCGGATGCTCCTCCAAGCAGATCTCGATCTCCCTGGGATAGGCGTTGTAGCCACCGGTCTTGAACATCTCGGACATCCGGCCGACGATCGAGAGGCAGCCGTCGGAGCGCATGACCACAAGGTCGCCCGTGTGGAGCCACCCCTCGGCATCGATGGCCTCGGCGGTCGCCTCGGGACGGTTCCAGTAACCGGCCATGATCCAGTCGCCGCGAACCTGCACCTCGCCCGATTCGCCCACCTCGGCGAGCCGGTCCCCGTCGGCCATGATCCGGAACTCGTGGCCGGGTATGGGTACGCCCACCGTGTTCAGCGTCACCTCCAGGTCGGCGCCCGGCGGTGTGCAGAAGACTCCACCCGTTGTCTCGCTCATCCCGTAGCCGGTGGTGCACCGCTCGACGTCGGTGGCCTCCAGCAGGCGCTCCAGTACGGGTGCGGGCATGGCGGCGCCGCCCCAGGCCAGCTGTCGGACGCTGGAGAGGTCGGCGTCGGCGAAGTCGGGGTGTGCGGTGCAGAGTTGGAACATGGTGGGCACGCCTCCCCAGACCCCGATCTGCTCGTCGGCGATGGTGGCAAGCACCAGTGCAGGGTCGAACCGCTCCTGGAAGACGATGGCGCCGCCGGCGACCATCTTGCGGCAGCAGATGTCGCTGACGGATCCCACGTGGTTGACGGGCAGGTTGCAGATGATCTTCTCGTCTCCGGCGCCGCGTGCTGTCGACCCGGTCACCCCGCACCAGCAGACGCCTCGGTGGGTGAGCAGCGCCCCCTTGGGCTGGCCGGTGCTGCCCGAGGTGTAGACGATGAAACCGGGGTCCATGGGCTGCACCTGGGCCCGTCGGTCGGCCAGGGCTTCCGCGTCGATCCCCGCACCGGCTTCCAGGAATTCGTGCCAGCCGGTCGTGTCGACGGGTATGAAGCGCTCGACTCCCTCGACCTCGGCCACCAGGCGGTCGCCGAGGCCGTCGGATCCCCCGGGTACCCCGTCGAACACGATGAGCGGTCCGGCGTCAGCGACGACGTAGGACACCTCGCTCCACGTGTACTTGGGGTTCAGGCCCTGCCAGATGAGGCCGATGCTGGTGGCGGCCAGGAAGTGGACGAAGAAGTCGAGGCGAGAGTCAGACCGGTAGGCCACGCGGTCTCCGCGCTCCATGCCTGCAGCCATCAGGGCGGTGGCCACCGAGTCCACCGCCACGCGGGTCTGGGTCCAGGTGAGTCGCCGGCCGGTGATCGAGGGACCACCGTCGATGAGGAACTCGGCGTCGGGGCGGATCGCCGCCCAGTGGTCCAGATAGGCGTCGATCCGGTCCAGGACCGGGGCGACGGGATCCGCCGGAAGCGGGAGGCTCATCGCCGGGCGACGAAGTAGGCCAGCATCTCGGCCACCACGGCCGTCCTGATGCTGCCGTCCGGAAGCTCGGCCTCGATCGTCGCCGACATGCAGATGAGGGTGTCGAGGCCGTCGTCGCCCTTCGGCGTCGCGTCGGTGACCGTGAACATGCCCCTGATGCGGCTACCCGTGGGGACCTGTTGTACGAACCGGATGCGGTTGAAGCCGTAGTGGAACCGGTTCAGGATCCCCTCGGTTGGCCATTCCAGGTCGCGGGCCATCCGGGCCAGGTTGGCCAGCATCAGCGACCCCTGGAGGAGGGTGCCGCCGTAGGGGCCGGCGGCCGAGCGCTCCACGTCGTTGTGGATCCAGCCGCCGTCTCCGACCGTCTCCGCGTGGGCGTCCACGTCGGCCTGGCTGGTCTCGAACCAGCAGCTGGTGCCACGGTCCGCGCCGACGAGGTCGGTGAGGGCTTCTGTCATCTGGGCCCCTCCGTCATGGTGTCTCCGGGAGCTGGCCTGCCGGAGGCGGTTCGGCAGCGTCACCGCCAGTCAACTTGACGGAGAGGTCGCGTAGTGCAGTGAGGAGGCGATTCCGGGAATCGCCGTCCAGGTCGCCCAGGTCCCGGTCCAGGCGGACCACCAGGTCGGCGGCCACGGAGCTGGCGGTCCTGGTGCCGGCCGTCGTGGGCTGGACGAGGGTGCGCCTTCCGTCGTGGGGATCGGCGATCCGACGGACGAGGCCCCGGTTGACCAGGCGTTGGAGGGTTTTGGCGGTGCCCCCGGAGGTCTGGACCACCCATTGGGCCAGGTCTCCTGCGGTCATGGACCGGTCGCCGGCGAAGGCCACGCCGGCCAGCGCCCCGTAGTCCGATGTGGACAGGCCGGTGTCGGCCAGGGCGTCGGACATCCAGACGTCCAGTTGGCGACCCGCCACGTAGGCCCAGACGAGGATGCCCGCGGTCACGGGCTCGGCATCACCTGAGCGGTCGGCCAGCCGGCCCGCAGCGGCGTCCACCTCGCCGGGGTGGTCGATCGGATGGCCCATCCGGCGAGCGTACATTGCATATCCCTTCCGAGGAAGGTATCTTCCGAGGAAGGCAAATGTTCCGCAAGCAGGTCCGGAGGACGACCATGGCCACGATCGACGAGATCGACCTCACGGACCTCGACGTCTTCGCCGAGCGGATGCCGCACGACTGGTTCGACCTGCTGCGTCGGGAGGCGCCGGTATGGCGGCATCCGGCCAACGAGGAGGAGCCCGACGGTTTCTGGGTGGTGTCCTCCTACGAGCACATCTCCGAGGCCCACAGGGCCGGCACCCTGTTCTCCCACCAGACGGGCCCCGGGCGCGACGGGGCCGGTGGTGTGGCGCTAAACGACATCGCACCCGGTCGTGGTCCCGGACTGCAGATGGTGATGACCGACCCGCCCCAGCACACCCGCTATCGCAAGTTGGTCAACACGGGCTTCACGCCACGCATGATCAGGCGGATGGAAGAGGTGATGCAGCTGCGGACGAGCATCATCCTGGACCGGATCTGTGAGAGCGGATCGGCCGACTTCGTCATCGACGTGGCGGCCGAACTACCGCTGATGGCCATTGCCGACATCATCGGGGTACCCGACGAGGACCGGCACATGCTCCTGGACTGGAGCAACCGCACGGTCGGTGGAAGCGACCCCGAGTACCAGGACGAGGAAACAGGGGACGACCACGGCGCCACCTACGAGACGGCCATGATCGAGATGGCCATGTACGCCCACGAGCTCACGGATCGCAAGCGTGCCGAACCCGCCGATGACCTCTGGACCGTCCTCACCACCGCCACGGTGATCCTCGACGACGGCACGGTGACCGAGCTGACGGACCTCGAGCGCGACCTCTTCTTCACCCTCCTGCTGGTGGCGGGCAACGAGACCACCCGCAATGCGGTGAGCCTGGGGATCATGGGGTTCATGGACCATCCAGACCAGTGGGGTCGGATCACCGGCGGTGCCGAGATGGACGAGGCGGCCGTAGACGAGGTACTGCGCTACACGAGCCCGGTGAACTACTTCCGTCGAACGGCCACTGAGGACACGGAGCTGGGTGGCGAGCTCATCCGGGCCGGCGACAAGGTCACCCTCTGGTACGCCTCGGGCAACAGGGACGAGGCCGTCTACGAGGACCCCCACCGACTGGACCTCTCGCGCAGCCCGAACCACCACCTGGCATTCGGTGGCGGGGGTGCGCATTTCTGCCTGGGAGCCAGCCTGGCCAGGTTGGAACTGAAGGTCATCTTCGAGGCCCTGGCCGCCCGGATGCCCGACCTCACGGCGACCGGTCCGGCCGATCGACTCCGGATGAGCCTCGTGAACGGGATCAAGCACCTGCCGGTCGAGTTCTCCCCGTCGGAGCCGGTGCTCACTGCCTGACGGTGGTGCCGGTTCCGGCCACCTGACCTGGGCCGGCAGGGTCTGCGGCCGGCCTAGCGGGTCGTGTCGGGCCGATCGCGGAACCGGACGCCGTCGGGTCGATCCTCGCCACAGCGTTCGAGGGCGGCGGCCCATGCGGGCGAGGCGCCGAGGGCTGTCCGGAGTCCCCGTATCAGCAGGCGACCCCGTGTGATCGCCCCGCGTCGCGGTCGAAGGCCGATTGTGGCGAGGATCGGCATGGGGACCGTGGCCACGGCGGCATCGTGGATGATCCGGTAGGCGACCCTTACCGGTGTCGAGAGTGGCGGGCCGGCCAGGAAGTCGATCGCCTCCCCACCGGCCGGCGACCCACCCAGCGACGGGTGTCCAGCCAGCCAACCGGCCAGGTCGTCGGCGGTCTCGGGTAGGGGGGCGGCACCCATCCGCCGGCCGAGCCGCACCTGCTCGGCCACGTAGGCGTCTGCCGCCCGGTCGGACATGGCCGCGGGACCGTAGGTGCGGTGCGCCACCAGGAACGAGTCCACCAGGGCGTTGTGCACCCATGCGGCCATTTCCGGGTCGGCCGCCGAATAGGCCAGCCCCCGGTGCGACGTGCCGGTAACCGGACCGTGCATACGACGCACGAAGGCGATGGACGCGTCCACCTCCGGGGTCGACCCGTACGACGTAGCCGTCACGTAGGAGGCGGTGCGCGACAGCCGGCCAAGGGGGTCGTCCCGGTAGGAGGAGTGGTCGCCGACCCCGGCTGCCACCTCCGGGTGGGCGGCCTGGACCAGCAGGGACCGGACCCCACCGATGAACGTGGAGCAGTCGCTCATCACCTGCCAGGTGACCGAATTCGGGCCGAAGAGGCCGGGGTCGCCGGGATGGGAGAACGTGTCAACCAGCGGATCGGGAGCATGGCTGAACAGGCCGACGGCCGCCTCGGTGACCCGGCGGTGCCATGCAGACTGGCTCGACGTTTCGCTGCTCATCGAAGCCGGGTGGAGGGCACCGACTCCAGCCCGTCGCCGGCCAGCTCGGCCACCGCCGGTACCGGATCCGGGTCGGCGAACATCTCGGGGTCATCGGGCCGGAACCCGAGGTCATCGGAATCCGATGTCCACCAGGACGCCTCCAGAGCGATGCCGTTGACGTCGTGGAAGTAGATCGACCGGAGGATCTGGTGGTCGACGACGGGCGTGACCTCACAGCCCGCCTCGGCCAGACGCCGTTGCAGGGCGGTGAGTGCCGCTTCGTCATCGACGCCGAAGGCGACGTGGTCGAACTGGATGGGCCGCGACGACGGTGCCCCTGCCGGTTTCGAGAACGTGGTGGCGCCCGGGACCTCGAAGAAGGCGATTGTGTTCCCCGGTCCCAGAGCGAAGAAGTAGTGGCGCATCGGGCCGGCCCGGAGGGTGGCCACCAGCGGCATGCCGAGCACGCCAACGTAGAAGCGAACCGTGGCGTCCATGTCCGGCGTGACCATGGCCAGGTGGTGGACGCCGCGCCAGTCGGGTGCTCCCGGCAGTTCGTGGGTGCCCATGGGGGGATTGTCGCAGGCTGGGATGCAATGCCGCCACCCCGGTGGCCCGTCACCGTTGTATGGAATTACCCGCAGGTAAAATGACGAGCAGCACTGGCACCCATGTGGCCGCCCATGAGGGCGCGGGTCAGTTTCCGGAGCCTGCTCCGGTGGCATCGACCTCCGCTGGAGCGTCTTCGTCCATCCCGGCGGGGGCAGACAGACCCACCTCGCCCTCCCGCAGGAGCAGGAACTCGATGCGCCGGTTGGCCGCCTTGCCGGTCTTGGTGATGTTGTCGGCGATGGGGTCGGTGTGTCCCAGCCCCAGGGTCACCAGCCGGTCGGGCTCCACGCCGCGCGCCAGCAACTGGGTACGTACCGCCTCGGCTCGTATCGCCGAGAGGCGGAGGTTGTCGCCGGGGACCTTCTCGTCGCTGTCGGTGTGGCCGATGATCTGTACCCGGATCCCCGGTTCGAAGGCAAGGAACGCCGCCAGCCGATCCAGGGTGGGCACCGAGTCGAGGGTTATCCGGTCGCCGCCACTCTCGAACTGGATCGGAGGATGGGCCGCCACTGCGCTCAGGCGGGACTGGAGGACGAGGTCTGCCAGGGCCGCGGGTAGGTCGGGGAGCGTGGTGGTGGCGACGGAATCGACGATCGGTGGTGGTACGTAGAGGCGGTTCTGGACGCTGATGACATCCGCCTGCGCGAAGGCCACGCGCTCGGCGGCCTCCTTCAACTCGGCGGTCGCCACCCGGCCCTCCAGGATCACCGTCCAGTCGACCACTCGCACCTTCACGGTGGGCAGCCCGGCCTGGACCATGGACCCCTGGACCGTCGCAAGGAGGTCCTGTTCGGTGGTTCCTTCCTCGGTGGGCCCGTTGCTGCCCATGGCGATGATGAGGAAGAAGACGACGACCAGCGCTGCGGCGATCCAGGTGGACCGTCTGCCGATCAGGTCTATACGACGGGAGTGGCGTGCCGGGCGGTGGCGTCGACCGATCCAGAAGGCCGGCCCGAAATCCTGATTTCGCCGGTCCCGCGGGTCCCGAAGGCTCCCGGTCACCATCGGAGCCCGATCGTCGCGTGCACGTGTTCAGGGTAGGTCGGTGATCCGGCTCCGGGTGCAGGCCCGTTGCGGGGACTGTCGGGCGGGCCGGCTCGGCTACATGTCGGCCAGAGGTGCGACGACCGTCTCGCCGAACTCAGCCAGGGCATCGGCAGTGTTGCGCAGGAACATGAACGACGGCACCACCACGCGGCTGACACCCTTTTCTGCGAGCTTCTCGGCTGCGGCAAGGGGGTCGTCGCCGGCTGTCAGGTCGCCAGCCCATGTCACCTCGATGGCGTCCGGGTCGCGGTCGTGTGCATCGGCCTCTCGCCGCATCACGTCCAGAAGGTGGTCGAGGTCGCCCTTGGCCGGCCAGAAGCCGTCGCCCAGTCGACCCGCCCGTCGGGCCGCTGCGTCGCTGTGGCCGCCGATCACGATGGGTATGGATCCGTTCACCGGCTTCGGGTTGGACGAGACGCCGGAGAATGACACGAACTCCCCGTCGTGGGAAGCGCTGTTATCGGTCCAGAGGGCACGCATGGCCGCCACGTAGTCGTCGGTCCGTGCGCCACGCCGCTCCCACGGGATTCCCACGGCGTCGAACTCCTCGCGTAGCCAGCCCACGCCTATGCCCAGGTCCACACGTCCGCCTGTGAGGGCATCCATCGTGCCCAACTGCTTTGCCAGGACGACAGGGTTGCGCTCCGGGAGGATGAGGATGCCCGTGGCCAGTCGGATGGTCGACGTGTGCGCCCCGACCCAGGTCAGCCAGGTCAACGGATCGGTGAGGTCGGTGTCGGGTGCCATCATCATGCGGCCCGAATCGTCGTACGGGTAGGTGGACCCGTACTCGTCCGGATAGACGACGTGCTCGACCGTCCAGAGCGAGTCGATGCCAGCCGCCTCGGCCGCCGTGGCCAGGCCGACACCGCCCTCGGCGGTGCCGAACGGGCCGATGTTCGCAAAGACGATTCCTGTCTTCATGCGCTGCCGACCTTCATGTGGGGTCTCCCGGATCGATCTTCCTGTGTGGTCCGGGTGAGTCTGCCCGCTGCATCAGCGGCCCTGCCATTCGGGCGGTCGACGGTCGGCACGAGCCTGGATGCCCTCTGTGGCGTCGTCCGTGGAGGCGGCCACCAGCCGCATGGTCTCTCCGAAGCGGACGGCTTCGGTCCAGGGCATGGACCGGGTCCGGACCGCCACCTCCTTGGTGGCCCTGGCCGCCAACGGGGCGGCATGGCAGAGGCGGTCCGCCAGGGACCGGGCATCGTCCATGAGTTGGTCGTGGCTGCTGATCCGCCAGACGAGGCCCATTGCTGCGGCCCGCTCGGCGTCGACTGACTCGCCGGTGAGGAGGAACTCCATGGCGTCGGCCCAGGCGATCCTCCGGGGGAGCCGGATGGCTCCGACGATGGTCGGAATGCCCAGGGTGACCTCCGGCCAGGCGAAGGTGGCCCTTTCGGAGGCCAGGACGAAGTCACAGGCCACGACGGCTGTCAGGCCGTAGCCGATGCAGTGGCCGTTCACCGCTGCGATGGTCGGCTTGAACACCTCCAGGCCCGACTCGAAGGAGTTGACGGTGGGCTTCTCCCAGAACGTGCCCGGGAAGTCCCCGGCCGAGCCGCCGCCGTCGGTCAGGTCGGCACCTGCACAGAATGCCCTGTCCCCGGCACCGGTGAGGATGGCCACCCACGCCTCCTCATCGGCCATGAACATCTCCCATGCTGCGTTGAGATCGCGTCGCAGGTCCCTGTTCACCGCGTTGAGGGCCTCGGGGCGGTTGTAGGTGATCGTGGCGACGTGCCCGTCGCGCTCGTAGGTGGCCGCCTCGCCGAAGGGGCCAACCCGATCGGTCTCGGCGTCGGAGTTGGAGTCGCGTGGTTCCTGGTCTTGGTCTGCCATGGGAGGACGGTAGTTCGGAGTCCTCCGGTGGCTGAAGTGAGCGGCTGCCGTCTAGGATCTGACGGACCGTCAGAAGCTGCTGGAGACCGCACACGGCTATGGACCAGGACACGATCACCACCGATCCCACCATCACCGACGACAAGGCTCCCCCCCGTACCGAGATCCCGCCGATCATCAGCGTCGACGACCACATCGTGGAGCCGCCCCACCTCTGGAAGACGTGGCTGCCGGCCAGGTACCGGGACCGGGGTCCACGCGTCGAGCGCCGCCGCCTGGGTGACATGACCTGGGTGGGCGGGGCGAAGATGTACGAGTACGAGCTGGATGCCGAGGACGCCCCGTGGTGCGACATCTGGTTCTACGAGGACCTCGTGCACCCCAACAAGAGGCACGTGGCGGCCGTCGGCTTCGACCGCGACGAGATGACCTTGGCGCCCATCACCTACGAGGAGATGCGCCCGGGCTGCTATGAGCCGAAGGCCCGCGTAGCCGACATGACGGCCAACCACGTCGAGGCCTCGCTGTCGTTCCCCACGCTTCCCCGGTTCTGTGGCCAGACCTTCTACGAGGCATCGGACCGGGACCTCGGGCTGGCCTGCGTGAAGGCCTACAACGACTTCATGATCGAGGAGTGGTGCGGCGACTCCAATGGCGCCCTCATCCCACTCATCATCATCCCCCTGTGGGACGCCGATCTGGCCGCCGCCGAGGTCCGCCGCAATGCGGAACGAGGCTGCCATGCCGTCTGCTTCTCCGAGATCGCGCCCAACCTTGGGCTGCCGTCGATCCACACCGGCTACTGGGACCCGTTCTTCGCCGCCTGCCAGGACACGCAGACGACGGTCAACATGCACATCGGGTCGTCATCCAAGATGCCGGCCGCCTCGCCGGACGCCCCGCCCGCCGTGGCCGCCTCGCTGAGCTTCAACAACGCCATCGCCTCGATGAGCGACTTCCTGTTCTCCGGCGTGCTGGTGCGCTTCCCCGAACTGAAGCTGGCGTACAGCGAAGGCCAGATCGGATGGATCCCGTACATCCTGGAGAGGGCCGACGACGTCTGGAAGGAGCATCGGGCCTGGGGTGGCGTGGCCGACATCGTCCCCGAGCCGCCATCCACCTACTACTACCGGCAGATCTTCGGCTGCTTCTTCCGGGACAATCACGGGCTGCGGTCCCTCGATGAGGTGGGGGTGGACAACATCACCTTCGAGACCGACTACCCGCACACGGACACGACCTGGCCGCACACGAAGCAGGTGGCCGAGGACATGATGGGACACCTTCCGGCCGACGTGGTCTGGAAGATCGTCCGCGGCAACGCCGCCCGGATGCTGAGCCTGGACATCGAGGCCTGTCCGGGCACCTGACCCGGCGAACGAACCGGGTCACCGCGGGCGGGCACCGGTGCCCGCGGCCGACAGCGGGCGCGTCCGTAGACTTTCGTACATGACGGATTCCTCGGTGCCGGGCGCCGCTCCGACGGCCGGGCCGGCCGAGACAGTGGATGCGGTGGCGGGAGCACGCCTGACCAGCCTGCTGCTGGAGCCCGACTGTGCACCGGGTCTCTGGGCGTCGGTGGACTCCGGCGAGATGGACCACCTGGTTCCCGAGTTCCCCCTGTTGCGCATGGAGCAGGATCCGATCCACAGGCACAAGGACGTCCTCAGCCACACCATCGCCGTCGTGGCCAAGACCGGGCCCGATCTGATCGTGCGCCTCGCTGCCCTGTTCCACGACATCGCCAAGCCCAGGACCCGGTCGTTCGAGCACGGCGACGTGACGTTCCGACACCACGAGGTGGTCGGAGCGAGGATGGCCCGGAGTCGTCTGAGCAATATGGGCTTCGAGGAGTCGGTGGTCACCGACGTGGCGGAGCTGGTCCGGCTCTCCGGTCGCTTCAAGGGCTACTCGGACGGCTGGTCGGATGCGGCGGTGCGTCGCTACGCCCGCGATGCCGGGCCGCTGCTGGGGCGCCTCAACCACTTGATCCGGTGCGACTGCACGACACGCAACCAGGTGAAGGCAGCTGGCATCCAGGCAGCCATGGACGAGTTGGAGTTGCGGATCTCCGAACTGGCCGAGGAGGCCCGTCGTGCCGCTGAGCGGCCCGGCATGGACGGCGCTGCGGTGATGGCCCACCTCGGCATCGGGCCGGGCCGCCACGTGGGCGAGGCTCTGGCCCACCTGCTGGTGTTGAAGGTGGATGAGGGTGACCTGGAGAGGTCGGAACTCGAGGCTCGCCTCGACGACTGGTGGGCCGCCCGCGGCTGAGAGCCGTCCGGTGGTTCAGCCGGATTCCCGTACGGATGGCGCCGGCTCCACGAAGACGTCGTCCAGCAGCCAGTCGGCCACCTCGGCCATCCCGTCGAGCGAGAGGTGGACGCCGTCGTCGCGCGTGTGGCGTTCCCGGGCCGTTCCGTTGGCCCCGATGAAGTCTCGATACGGAACCGTCGTGACGTGGTCCAGGTCCATCGTGGCCGCTCGGACCAGCTCGTTCAGCCCGTCGATCCGGTCCGGATGGTTCTGGGGGCGGATCTCGCGTCGGATGTGGGCCCCCTCCAACCAGTAGACGTGGGCGCCGGTCGAGCCCAGTACCTGGCTGGCCAGGCGGTACTCGGACGAGATGTAGGAGTCGTAGGCGGGCACCCCCACCCATACCCACTCGTCGCCCAGTGACGGGACCAGACGGTCGGTGACGTCCCACGCGGTCACGTGGCCGAGCACCACGTCGGGTCGGAATGCCTCGACAGCCGAGGGCCATGAGACGACCTCGGACCGGAGCATGACGTGGGTCGGGACGGGCTCGTTCCATGCAGAACAGATCTCGCCGACAGGCCCCTCGTCGCCCTCTGGAATCCGCTTCAGGCCGTGGCGACCGACGACGCAGCCAATGTGGGACTCGTTCAGGACCACCATCCGGCCGGGGTTGTCAACTGCCCAGCCGCAGAGGGCCTCGCCGATCTGGAGGGCCACCGAATCACCGACCACCAGCACCCTGAGGCGCTCGTCGGACGGCGGCGGGAGGAGGCCCTGTTCGGTACACGGGCTGGCCGAAGCGGTAAGGGGCCCGCTCTGGGCGGGCCGGGTGTTGACCCACAGCAGCCCGACCAGGATCAGTACGACCGCCGTGGCGCCGGCAGCGGTGCCGCTCAGGGCAGTCATCTTCCAGCCGGCCAGCGGGAAGCGCCTCCGCATCACCGGCTGCTCCACGAAGTAGAAGCTGGCGGCGGCCACGACGAACGTCGTCGCCAGGTGCATCCAGATCAGGTTGTTGCCCTCGACCAGATCGACTCCCGGTACGAGTCGCCCGGCCCGCGATGGCGTGACGAGCAGGTAGATCGGCCAGTGGTACAGGTAGAGCCCGTAGCTGATCTTGCCGACCCATCGGATGATCGTGGATTCCAGGAACCAGTGGAGGGGGCCCACCTCGGAACGGGCCGTCCCGTACCAGAACCAGACGGCCCCCACGCCGAGGAGGTATGGCCAGTGGTCGAACGGGGCGTTGCCGCGGACGACGCTGACCACCGCCCATCCACCGGTGAAGACTCCGGCGTAGAGAGAGCCGCAGGCCAGGCGCCCCACCCGGGGGGCGTCCGTTGCCGACAGGAACGCCGGCAGGCGGGCGTGCCAGGCACGTTCCCCGGGCTGGGCGACGCCGTAGATCATCAGGCAGGAGATGGCGGCCACCATAAGGAAGCCGCCGTGCTCGAACATCCAGGCGTCCTGCTCCGAGATCTCGAAGATGGCCCAGGAGAAGAAGATGGTTGCGGCGTAGGCCCCGGCCACCCAGGCCAACTGACCGGTGCGGGTCCGGACGGGGCCGTACATCCGGACGGCCACCGCCAGGATGATGCCGGCGAATAGGGAATGGGCCCGGGTGTCGGTGCCGTAGTACACGCGGGACGGGTCGCCCTGCCCGGGATAGAGGTACCCCATCCACCAGGTGGAGAGTGCCGTGCCGACGATCATGGTCACCAGTAGCGCCATGTTGGCCCGCTTCCTGAACAGCGCCAGCACTGCTATCAGGTACAACGGGGCGAATATGTAGAACTGCTCCTCGATGGAGAACGACCACACGTGGCGGAGCGGTGAGTACTGGAAGTCCTCGAAGTACGAGACGCCGGAGAAGATCTCGTACCAGTTGGCGCTGTAGGTGAGCGTCGAGAAGATCGCTCCGGTCCACCTGGCGAACTCGTCCGGGGGCACCCTCAGGACCAGGTAGGTGGTCAGGATGCCGAGGCACACGAAGAGAGCTGGCAGCAGTCGCCGGGCCCGCCGGCCCGCATACGCCTTCAGGTCGATTCGTCCCGTCGCATCGAACTCGTTCAGGGCGATCGAGATGATCAGGAAGCTGGACAGGGTGAAGAAGAGGTCGATGCCCAGGATGCCGCCCGAGACCGTGTCGGTCGCAGCGTGGTACAGCAGGGGGCCCACGACCACCCAGATGCCGCGGATGCCGTCGAGGCCGGGTATGTAGTTCAGGCGGGGGCGTGCCGGTTCGGCCATGGTCCCGTGACGCTACCGGGGGTCGCAGGAGCGTCGGGGCGCCCGTCCACCTGTCACTGCGGTGCGCCGGTCACCGCGGTACCCCGACCGCTGGTGGACCGTCACCGGCAGGGTGTCAGCACGCGCCACGTGGCGGTGCCGGCCACGTCGCAGAATCGGGCGGCCACGACGGCAGACGCATCCGGATCGCCCGCAAGTACCGAGGCGTTGGGTTCGGACCAGCCGTCGAAGCGGGCGGTGAGCACCAGCACGTCGGTGGTGGCCAGCTCCACCGGCAGGTTCCCGCCGAACCGGTTGGCCAGGCCGGGGTTCATCTCAAGGTGCCGACTGGCCGGGACCAGGTCGGGGAGCAGGAAGTAGAAGAAGGTGTCGCCGTAGTTGGTGCGGGTCAGGTCGACGGGTCCCACGAACACGCTGTCGCCCGGCCGGGTGAGGAGGTCCACCACGGACACCACGTAGTCGATTTCGTCGGCTACGGCGGTCGCACCAGCTCCCCGGCCGATGGGAAGGGTTCGACCGTCGTGCACCACGGTGGCCGACGAGGTGTCGAACGGTCGGTCGGTGAAGGCCTCGAAGGTGAAGCGGCCGATGTGGTGCGGCGCCACGACGGCGAGGCCGCCCAGGACCAGGGTCAGGGCGATCGGAGCGGCCAGCGAACGTGCCCGGCGGCTGAGCGGAACGGCGATGGCGACCACGGCGACCGCAACGGTGAAGGTCCCCACGAACTTCAGGTGGTTGGGGCTGGGACGCTGGAGCGCCATCGGCACCAGGGCCACGGCGATGGCCGCCATCGTGGTGAACCTGTTCCGGCCGGGTCCATTCCAACGCCGGGCGACCACCACGAGGGCGACGGTGGCGAGGATCAGCAGCCAGAAGAGGGCGGCGATCTGGGCCGGTCGGTCTAGTCCGGGCAGACGGTCCGGGCCCCTCAGCAGGTCGTCCAGGCGGGCGAAGAAGTCGCCGCTGTCGGAGGGATCGGGAGGCAGGGGAAGGCTCTGGCCGGCATGCAACCTGAAGATCGGGTCGATGACCATGCCATCCAACATCGATCGTGGCCCCACCAGCACGAGGTGGAGGAGGAATGGGGAGAGGCCGGCCACCAGCCCCGTCACGAGCCGTGCCCGCCGACGTACGTCGGCAGACAGGAGTGCCGGCAGGACCACCACGAGAGCCGCCGGGCCGAGCACCAACTGGTGGAAGACGGCCAGGCCGCAGAGGGCGGAACCGACTGAGGCACGCCGCCCGTCATCGCCGTCAAGCACCAGGGCGGCACCTGCCACGAGCAGCCCCAGTCCGGCGATCCACGGGTAGGCCGCCAGGCCGAACGGGGCGATGACGACCCACGAGGCGATGGCGGCGCAGGCGGCTGTGCCCGATCCCCAGCGGCGAGCCAGCCGGTGAATACCCCAGAGGAGCGCCAGTCGGTAGGCCAACCCGATGAGCCGCTCGATGGCGACCGAGGTTCCCAGCGTCCAGAAGGCTCCTGCGACCGCCCACGCCGTGCCGGGGGCGTCGAGGTACTCCACGTCTGCGTGGGGGAGTCGCCCATCCAGGATGCCGGCGGCCACGACCAGGACGTTGGCCTCCTCCATGGTCGTCGCTCCGGTGCCCAGCATCCGGGCCAGGGGAATGGCTACGAACAGTGCTGGAATGGCCAGCGAGAGCAACTCGGACCACTGGCGGCGCGACGGACGCGGCAGGCGGATGCTCCTGCGTCCAGCGTCATCCATGGCTGGAGAGTCTAGGAACCCCGGGGTCCGTGGCCTGATGGCTGGACCCGCATTCAGCCCAGGCTGAGGGGCTCGGTCTCCAGTAGCCCGGTCACGAGGCCGGCCACCGGTGAGCGTTCGGACCGGGTCAGCGACATGTGGGCGAAGACCCTGCGGCGGGGGATCGTGCCCGGGCGGGGCGGACAGCAGTCGTACGGTCCCTCCCACCTGCCTCCCGGCGAGACCTCTGGCGGCCCGTTCCGACGGCGGGTACCGTCGCGCTTCCACGTCGGACGGAGCCGGCGGCGGGTCCTTCGGAGGTCCGTCGGTGCAGGAGGTGAGCTGTGAAGGCCTTTGCGTCTGAACGCATCCGAAACGTGGCCCTCGTCGGGCCGTCCGGATCGGGAAAGACCTCCCTTGCCGAGGCGATGCTCTACAGGGCCGGAATCCTCACCAGGGTGGGGCGCGTCGAGGACGGATCAACCGTTTGCGACCACGAGCCTGAGGAGAAGGTGGTCGGTCATTCGTTGACGACGGCACTGGCCACCCTCGAGTGGAATGACCACAAGGTGAACCTCCTGGACACCCCCGGCACCTTCGACTTCGCCGGGGAGGCGGTGGGCGCCATGGCGGTCGCCGACATGGCGGTGTTCGTGGTGGACGCATCCACCGGCCTGGACCATTCCACCATCGACCTCTGGCACCAGGCCGCCGACCGGAACCTGCCGCGGATGATCTTCGTGAACAAGCTGGACAGGGAGCGCACCAGCTTCGAGGAGGTGCTGGCCGACCTGCAGAGCACCTTCGGCGCCGGTGTGGCGCCGTTGGAGATCCCCATCGGCGAGGCCGGGGCCTTCCACGGGATCGCCGACCTGCTCACCGACACCGCCTGGATCTACGACAGCGGCCATGCCGAGCTCAGTGAGATTCCCGACGAGATGGAGGAGCGGGAGCACCAGATCCACGACTCCCTGGTGGAGAACATCGTGGTGGCCGACGACGACCTCCTGGAACGGTTCCTGGAGGGCGACATCCCCTCGTTCGAGGAGTTGGAGGGGGTGCTGGGCCGGGGAGTGGCCGCCGGCACCGTGTTCCCGGTGATCTGCGGTTCGGCCACCATTCCGATCGCAGTGGACAGGTTGTGCAACTTCATCGTCGAGGTCGGCCCGTCGCCGCTGGATCGTCCACCGGTCACGGTCACCGCCGGGGGCCGCGAGGTGGAGGTGGTGCCCGACCGGGCTGCCGACACCCTCCTACATGTCTTCAAGACGGCCGTGGATCCGTACCTCGGCCACATCTCCTACTTCCGGGTGATCACCGGGACCGTGGAGCGCGACATCCACCTCACGAACGGCCGCACCGGCGACGACGAGCGTCTCCGCAACGTCATGAGCCTCCAGGGCGGCGAATCGGTCGACGTGGACCTCCTGCCTGCCGGCGACATCGGGGCGGTGGCCAAACTGCACGCCACCCTCACCGGCGACACGCTCTCGGCTGCAGGTCGGGCGACAGCGCCTGCCATCGGCTTCCCGATCCCGGTGCTGGAGATGGCGGTCACCGCCAGGGCCCGAGCCGACGAGGACAAGTTGGCCAATGCCCTCCACCGCCTCGTGGACGAGGACCCGGTGCTGACCGTCACCCGCAACTCCGAGACCCACCAGACGCTTCTCGGGGGGTTGGGGGAGACACACCTCCGCAACGTGGTGGCACGGCTCGAGAGGAAGTTCGGCGTGCAGGTCGACTCCGAGGACGTACGTGTCGCCTACCGGGAGACCATCACGGCGAAGTCCTCGGCGGAGGGCAGGTACAAGAAGCAGAGCGGTGGGCATGGGCAGTTCGGCATCGCCTCCATACGGATCGAGCCGCTGCCGGCGGGTTCCGGACTCGAGTTCGTGGACGAGGTGACCGGCGGGGCGATTCCAAGGCAGTTCATCACGGCGGTGGAGGCGGGGGTCGTCGAGGCCATGGCGCACGGCGGTTCATCGGGGTACCCGGTGGTGGACGTGAGGGTCGCAGTGGTCGACGGCAGGCACCACTCGGTGGACTCCTCGGAGATGAGCTTCAAGATGGCCGGGCGCCTGGCCTTCCAGGAGGCTCTTGGTGGCGCCCGCTCAGTCGTGCTCGAGCCGGTCATGGCCGTGGAGGTGACGATCCCGTCGGAATGCCTGGGTGACGTGATGGGCGACCTCTCGTCACGTCGGGCGACCGTGCAGGGCTCGGAGCTGGACCGCTGGGGCGCCCAGGTGATCAGCGCCATGGCCCCGGAGGCCGAGATGCTCCGCTACTCGATCGACCTGCGCTCGATAACCGGTGGGCGGGGCCGCTTCACGGCGCAACACGACCACTACTCCCGGGTGCCGGCCGGCGTGAAGGTCCCGGCACCGCCGGAGGGTTGATTCCGTCTGCCTGTCAGGCGTCGGCCGGGATCCCGGTCGTCTCGGTGTCGGTGCCGGAACGCAGCACGCTGCCCGGCAGGTTCCCGGTCGGCGTTCCGTCCATGACCGTGCAGGTGCCGTTCACGTAGACCCGCTCGATGCCGATGGCATCGGCGTACAGGCGGGGACTGTTCCCGGGCAGGTCGTTGCGCATCTGGAACTCACCTGCGCCGACGGTCTCAGGGTCCAGCACCACCAGGTCGGCATGCCAGCCTTCGGCGATCCTGCCCCTCTCCCTGATTCCGAAGAACCGGGCGGGGACGTCGGTCATGTGGGCGATGGCGCCCTCCAGGGTGGCCAGTTGGCGACCGCGTAGGCAGTCGGCCAGCCACTGGGTGGTGTAGCTGGCTCCGGCCATTCGATCCAGGTGGGCGCCGGCGTCTGAACCGCCGATCATCACGTGGTCGTGGTCCCAGGCGGCCTGGCGCATCAGCCAACTGGACGGATCGTCGTCGGTCGGCCCTGGCCACAGCACGGTTCGCAGGTCGTCGGCCAGGACGATGTCCAGCAGGGTGTAGAAGTCGCGTTGGCCGCGCTCGCGTGCGATGTCGCCCACGAGACGACCCTTCAGACCATCGTTGGCATCCGAGAAGGTGTCCCCGATGCGGTAGAGGCCCCAGCCGGTCAGACGGGAGAAGACGCCAGCGTCCGGTGAGGCTGCGCGTTCCTCAAGGAACCGGCGGGTCTCCGGGTCACCCAGGGCTGCCACCTTCTCCGCATGCTCCATGTTCATCACGTCGCCCCAGTCGGGCAGCGAGTAGAGCGCACAGAACGTGTGGAAGTGCATGTTCATGCCCACGAGGACGGGCATGGTCAGCGCCACTGCCCTGCCACCGGCTTCCGCAACACGGTCACAGGCGGCTAGCTGCTCGCGGTAGTCGTCTGGACGCGCCGCATCGATGGTGAGGACGTTCCAGTTCACCGGTCGTCGTGCGGCCAGCGACATGCGGGCCATCAACTCGACCTCGTCATCGCGGAAGCCATTCATGCATCCGTCGGCCACCCACTCCAGGGTGGTGCCCGGGTGGTCGGCGCACACAGCGCAGAGTGCGACCACCTCGTCTACGGCAGCGGTCCGTGACGGCACGGGCATACCGTCGCCGTCGCTGTGGGTGAACGACCTGCTGGTCGAGAGGCCCAGCCCGCCGGCCTCCAGCGACTCGGCCAGGAGGCGCCGCATCTGGTCCAGTTCCGCGGGCGTTGCCTCACGACTGACGGCATCGTCCTTCATGACCGTACGGCGGATGGCGCTGTGGCCGACCATCCCGGCCACGTTCACGCCGAGGTTTCCCTCGAAGCGGTCCAGGAAGCTGCCGAAGGAGCGCCAGTTCCAGTCCACTCCCTCGGCCAGTGCCGCCGGTGACATGCCCTCCACCCTGACCAGCATGGCGGCCAGGTAGGCGGCGTCCGAGTCGTCGCCGAGGGGGGCGATGCTGAAGCCGCAGTTGCCCATGACCACGCTAGTGATGCCGTGCTGGCACGACGGCGTGGCGTAGGGATCCCAGAACAACTGGGCGTCGTAGTGGGTGTGTGGATCCACGAAGCCCGGGCAGACCACCTTCCCGGTGGCGTCAATGATCTCGGTGGCCCCGGAGCCCGACAGGTCGCCGATCGCGGCGATGCGACCGTCGACCACGGCGACGTCGGCCGTCGTCCCAGGGGCGCCGGTGCCGTCCACCACCAGGCCGTCTTGGATGAGGAGGTCGTACATCCCGCAGAGGCTAGCCGTGGCGTGGATCTGATTCCTGACGGAGCGTCAGATTCCCGATGCCGGCGCCGCCCCCCTGTCGCCGGAGGTCGGGACGGCCCCGGTGGTCCAGGCTGGCCGGACTGGTCGTGACCACCTCCCATGGGGGACCATCAGCCTGTGGCCGGACGGATCGACGAACTGTTGGCCGAACTGACGCTGGCCGAGAAGGTGGCGCTGATGGGTGGCCGCGACCTCTGGTCGGTCCAGTCGGTGGAACGCCTGGGCATCCCGTCGCTGAAGGTGACGGACGGTCCGAACGGTGCGCGTGGGACGGGCCTGTTGGGAACTGGGATTCCCTCCCTCTGCATCCCGAGCGGTACGGCACTGGGCGCCACCTGGAACCCCGAGCTGGTCGAGGAACTGGGTGGGGTGCTGGCCGCCGAGACCCGGGCCCGGGGTTGTCACGTGCTGCTGGCCCCGACGGTCAACCTGCACAGGACCCCGCTGGGCGGGCGGAACTTCGAGTGCATGTCCGAGGACCCGTACCTGACCGGCAGGATCGCGGTCGGCTACATCCGTGGCGTGCAGGCCGGCGGCATCGCGACCACGGTCAAGCACTTCGTGGCCAACGACTCCGAGTTCGAGCGCACGACCATCTCATCGGAGGTGGACGAACGGACCCTCCGGGAGGTCTCGATGCGTCCGTTCCAGATGGCGGTGCAGGATGGAGGGACATGGGGCGTGATGGCTTCCTACAACCGGGTGAACGGGACGTACGCAGCCGAGAACCGGTGGATGCTGGACACGGTGCTGCGCGGCGAGTGGGGCTTCGACGGGATCGTGGTCTCGGACTGGTTCGGTGCCAGGTCGACCGGTGCTTCGGCCATCGCCGGGTTGGACCTGGAGATGCCCGGGCCGCCGCGCTGGTACGGGGGCCGACTCGTGGAGGCCGTGGAGGCCGGCGAGGTCCCCGAATCGGTTGTGGACGGTGCGGTCCGCCGCCTCCTGCTACTGGCCGAGCGGACCCGGACCTTTGAGGAACCGCACGATCGGGAAGAACGGCAGCTGGACGAGCCGGCCCACCGGTCGCTGGCACGGCGTGCCTCGGCCGAGGCCATGGTCCTCCTGAAGAATGACCGGATCCTGCCGCTGGCTGTGGACCGGCTGGCCAGCCTGGCGGTGATCGGTCCGAACGCGGCGGCGGCGATGGTCATGGGCGGTGGGTCGGCAGCCCTGGTGGCCCAGCATGAGACTTCGCCGCTGGATGCCCTGGTCGCTCGGCTGGGCGACCGGCTGGAGATCCGCTACGAGCCGGGGGTGGTCACCGACCGGTCAGCCCAGCCCCTTGGTGGCCGGACGACGGAGCGCGCCGACGGTGGCCGGGGGTTCGACGTGGCCTACTTCGATTCCACCGACTGGACCGGCCCGGTGGTTGGCAACGCCACCGTCCGGGACGGTCGGATCCTCCACTTCGACCGGGTGCCCGGCGTGGCCGACCCGCGATCCTTCTCGTTCCGGGCGACCACCACCTTCACCCCCGTGGTGGATGGCGACCATGCCCTCACCCTGGTGCAGGCCGGTCGGGCCCGACTGCTGGTGGATGGACAGGTGGTGGTCGACGGGATCGCCCGACCCATGCCACCAGGCGAGGAGTTCTTCGCCATGGGGAGCGCCGAGGCTGACGCCGTGGTCACCATGGTCGCCGGTCGTTCCGTCGACGTGGCGGTGGAGTGGACGTCGGAGGGGGCCGTGTTCCTGAGCGGCGTGAAGGTGGGGGTGAGGACACCATCACCCGATGACCTCATGGACCGGGCCGTGGCGGCAGCGGCCACGGCCGATGCGGTCGTGCTGGTGGTGGGTACCAACCTGGACTGGGAGACGGAGGGCAGGGACCGGGAGTCGATGGACCTGCCGGGTGGTCAGCCGGAGCTGATCCGACGGGTGTGCGCCGCCAATGGGCGGACCGTGGTGGTGGTCAACTCGGGATCGGTGGTCACCAGCGACTGGGCCGAGGTGGCCCCGGCCGTCCTGCAGGCCTGGTTCGGTGGCCAGGAGATGGCCGACGCCCTCGTCGACGTCCTGGTCGGGGACGACGAACCGTCGGGCCGCCTGCCCACGACGATGCCCTACCGGTTGGAGGACACGCCGGCCTTCCTCTCCTATCCGGGCGAGAACGGTCGGGTGGTGTACTCGGAGGGACTGTTCACCGGCTACCGGTGGTACGAGGCGCGTCGCCTGCCGGTGGCCTTCCCGTTCGGCCACGGCCTCGGCTACACGTCGTTCACGTGGGGGGAGCCGTCGCTGGGCGAGATCCCCTCCATTGCAGAACTGGAGGCGGGGGCGACCGTGACGGTGACCGTGACGGTCACCAACGACGGCGACCGTGCGGGCTCCGAGGTCGTGCAGTGCTACGTGGCGCCCACGGCCCCACGTCTCACCAGGCCCGTGCGGGAACTACAGGGCTTCGCCAAGGTGCGCCTGGAGCCGGGAGGCTCGGCCGACGTCGTCGTGGCGCTCGACCACCGTGCCTTCGCCTACTGGGACCCGGGGGATCCCGGGCACTCCGAACGTTCGTCCAGGGCTCCGGTCGCCGCCGGCCAGGGGTCGGGCCCCCGGGACGAGCCGGGATGGCACGTCGACCCCGGCACCTACGAGCTGCACATGGGCCGGTCGTCGGCCGACATCCGGCACGTCGTCGCCATCGACCTCGGGTGAGGATCGGTCCCCGACCGGTTTCCCCGGCAGCACGGGCCTACCGGTAGTCTCGATACCGACAACCCACCGGGGAGCTCGGGCCTAACGCCGGGCTGAGAGGGCAGCGACCGCCCCGTCCACTGATGTTCGTGGATGGGCAGGAGGCGCTGTCGACCCGACCAGAACCTGCTCCGGGTAATGCCGGCGAAGGGAGACCCGATGATTGACGTGCGACCCCGGTTCCGACCTGTCGTGGCGCTCGTGGCGGCACTGCTGGTGGCCCTGACGGCCGCCGCCTGTGGTGGTGCCGACGAACCCACATCGGTCCCGTTGAGCTCTGGAGGATCGGGGACCGTCGAGGCGCTGTCACCAACAGGGCCGGTGACCCTCATCACCCATGATTCGTTCTGGATCTCGGAGGGCACGCTCGAGGAGTTCACCGCCGACACCGGGATAGAGGTCGTCCTCCAGATGGCCGGCGACACGGGCCAGATGGTCTCGACGGCCATCCTGACGGCCGGAGATCCGCTGGGCGACGTCATGTTCGGCGTCGACAACACCTTCCTCCAGCGGGCACTCGACGCGGACCTGTTCGAGGCCTACGAGTCGCCGGCCCTTGTCGGCGTGCCTGAGCCGCTTCGGCTGGACCCCTCCCACCGCGTCACCCCGATCGACTTCGGCGACGTCTGCGTCAACTACTGGATCGACCGGTTCGACGACGAGAACCCGGTCCCCTCGACGCTCGCCGACCTCGCCGATCCCGCGTACGCAGACCAGCTGGTAGTGCAGAACCCGGAGACGTCGTCCCCGGGCCTCGCCTTCCTGCTTGCCACCATTGCCGAGTACGGCGATGGCTGGGAGGACTACTGGGCCGCCCTCCGGCGAAATGGCGTGGTGGTGACGTCGGGATGGGAGGACGCCTACCACGGCGAGTTCGTTTCCGGCGGCGGCGATCGCCCCATCGTCGTGAGCTACGCATCCAGCCCACCGGCCGAGGTGATCTACGCCGACCCGCCGGTGGACACGCCCCCGACCGGGGTGGCCACCAATACGTGCTTCCGCCAGGTCGAGTTCGCCGGCATCCTCGCAGGAACGGAGCACCGGGCGGCGGCCGAACTGCTGGTCGACTTCCTCCTGTCGCCCACCTTCCAGGAGGACATCCCGCTGAACATGTTCGTCTTCCCCGCGCTGGCCTCGGCGGCGTTGCCACCGGTCTTCGTCGACTTCGTGCAGTTGCCGGATGACCCGCACCTCCTGGACCCGGCCGAGATCGAGGCGAACCGCAACGCATGGACCGAGCGGTGGACAGAGATCGTGCTCCGGTGACCTGACATGGGAACGTTCCGAGAGTTGGTTCGGGCATCGGCCCGGGTGCTCTGCGTCGCCATCCCCGCCGGCTTCCTGGCCATCTTCTTCCTCTACCCGGTCGGGTCGATCCTGGTCCGCGGGATCGGGGTCGGCGGCCTCGAACGGCTGGTCGGCCTACCCGGTCGGGCGTCGTTCCGGGGCGTGGTCTGGTTCACCCTCTGGCAGGCGGTGGTCTCCACGGCCCTTGCCGTCCTCGTGGCCTGGCCGGGGGCCCACCTGCTGGCCCGACGCCGGTTCCGGGGGCGTGCGGTGCTGAGGGCGGCGGCCACCGTGCCGTTCGTCCTCCCCACCGTCGTGGTCGGAGGTGCGTTCCTGGCCCTGTTCGAGAGGTTTGGACTGTCCGATGGCCACTACCGGCTGACCCGGACGGTCGGGGCGATACTGGCCGCCCACGTCTTCTTCAACGTGGCCATAGTGCTGCGCACGGTGGGCACCTTCTGGGAGGGTCTCGACACCCGCCCCGAGGAGCAGGCCCGTGTACTCGGGGCCACGCCGTGGCAGGCCTTCCGGTGGGTGACCCTGCCCCGTCTGTGGCCGGCGGTGGCCGCTGCGGCCTCGATCGTGTTCCTGTTCTGCTTCACCTCGTTCGGGGTGATCCTCATACTCGGCGGGCCGACACGCGCCACGTTGGAGACCGAGATCTGGCGCCACGCGGTGTTCCGTGGCGACCTTGCCTCGGCCACCGCCCTGGCCGTCGTGCAGCTCGTGGCCGTGCTGGCGATGGTCGTCGTCGCCAACACGATGCAGCGTCGTCGTGCCGTCGGACAGGTACCGGTCCGACGGGTCCTGCCCCGGGCCAGCAGTCGGCTCCTAGTCGGGAACCTGGGGCTCATGGCCGTCGTGCTCGGCATGCCGATCGCCGTGCTGGTGGAGCGTTCGCTCACTACAGGTAGGGGGCCGGATGCCGCATGGTCGGTGCGTAACTTCGCAGCGCTGGCCGACCGGGTCGATCTGCTGCCGATCTCGGCGCTGGCGGCCCTCCGTAACTCGCTGCTCTTCGCTGTGGTGGCCGCCGGCCTGGCCGTGCTGGTGGGCGGGCTGGCGTCGCTGGTCGTGGTCCATGGCCGTCGGACCACGTCGAGGCTCTTCGATCTGGGGTTGATGCTGCCCCTGGGTGCATCGGCGGTGACGGTGGGATTCGGCATGCTCATCGCTCTCGACGGGCCACCGCTGGACCTTCGGTCGTCGCGCTGGCTGGTGCCGGTGGCCCATGCCCTCATCGGCGTGCCGTTCGTGATGCGGACCGTGGTCCCCACGCTGCGGAGCATCGACCATCGACTCCGCGAGGCCGCAGCGGTACTCGGAGCCTCACCCGCACGGGTGCGACGTGACGTTGACCTTCCCATCGCCACCCGGGCGCTCGCCGTGGGCGGCGCGTTCTCCTTCGCAGTCTCCCTAGGGGAGTTCGGGGCCACCTCCTTCCTGCCCCGGCATCCCGACCGCCTGACCGCTCCGCTTGCCGTGTTCCGGCTCCTGGGAACTCCCGGAGAGGCGCTGAGGGGTCAGGCCATGGCGCTTTCCGTGGTGCTGATGGTGCTGACCGCGGCTTCAGTGCTGGTCATCGAGGGCTGGGGGCGGCGCGGATCGGTAAGGGGTGACCTGTGACCCTGCGGGTCGACGGCCTGTCGGTGGCCTTCGACGGTGTTTCGGTGCTCGACGGCGTGGACCTGGAGGTGGCCGAGGGCGAGGTGCTGGTGCTCCTGGGGCCATCGGGTTGCGGCAAGAGCACCCTGCTGCGTGCCATAGCCGGCCTGGAGCGACCGTCGGCCGGCCGGATCCTCTGGGGTGACCGGGACCTGACCGACGTGGCGACCCACGAGCGCGGCTTCGGGCTGATGTTCCAGGACCATGCCCTGTTCCC
>Ga0257111_1000179_pt1 | contig 25558 bp, 32 predicted proteins | sample LP_taG_6_FD_191567 | JGI IMG/M metagenome (GOLD analysis project Ga0257111, IMG submission 191567) | Marine microbial communities from Northeast Subartic Pacific Ocean, Canada - LP_J_2015_P26_500m | ecosystem: Environmental > Aquatic > Marine > Oceanic | place: Canada: Northeast Subartic Pacific...
ATATGGATTCCCATCATTGCCTTGCAGACAGCAGGGTTCTTGTATATCGCTTTTTTGAGTTTTTCACATACAAGATTTAAAAGAGGTAATTCAAAAATTGTCTATACCAAAACAAAAGAGGAAAAGATGACTGATATTATACACAAACTTGCAGTGGCTGGCATAATCGCAATAATATGTTTTGGTGCATATATGGGATTTGTCGGATACCAAACTGATGTTTATCCCATGGATCTATCAATAGGACTCTTTGATAGAATTATGGCATCTTCCGAACCAAAAACCATAATTGCAGATATTAATGCAATCAAGGAATATCTTCCTGTTGAGGGAAATCCAGTTTGGATATTCCCAACTGATACAACCAATTTTACAAGAATACAGGTTGATTTGGATGTCATGCTTGCTAGCGCAGAAAAAATCTCTGCTGTTCCTAGGGATAGTTCTGCATTTCATACTGGAATGATGGATCTTAGCCTCAGAGCGGAGATACTGCAGGAACAGATGATGGATATGGTGCCATACATGTACGCAAGTGTCACAAATATTCTTTTTAGCTGTGTATGGATCGCAGCAATCATTGGAGTATTTGCTATTCTTAAAAAGAAAAAACAGAATTTAGAGGCTTTTGATAAATCAGGAGTCTAGTATAGTTTTAATTTTATCAACCGCTTTAATACCAAACACATCTCTAACTTGTTGAATTCTTATTGATTCCTTGAGCAATTTTTTTCCCAAAGAATCTAATAATATTTTGAACAAGTCATCGAATCTAACCTCCCATCTATCGGCACACTCAAAAATCGTGCTTATAGCCCATTGCCTAACCTCGTGCGGTAAAGGAATTTTATTTTCTGCTTCAATGGATAATTTATCAAAATCATTAATGATTTCTGTTGTCTGTTCGGCCATTTTTTCTATATCCTGCAGTGAACCATATTTTGTTTCAGCCTGCATACGTATGCTTGATTGATATTCTGATAATTTCAGTAAACCAATAACTTCCTTAGATGTAGTATCTGTTGCTTTATTTGTTACATTTCTTATTTTTTGTAATTCTTGAATTATCGAATCTGCCTTCTTATGAAATTCAGCAGAAGATGCGTCAGATCTACCTAATATTTCTACAACATCCGAAATTTTTTCTTCCAAGCCATCAGTACTACTACCTACATATTCCCGAAGTGTTATAAATTCAGATTTTATATTCTCAAGATTTTTTAACAATGTAGAGATATCTGCAGTTTTATCAGAGTTTATTTTGGTAGACACAGTATCTTAGTATATTTTGATATTGTTAAAAAGCACGCTAAAATAAAATAAAAGTATTAGGTTTTACTGGTTGACAATTTCAGGCGCATGTAGCATCTCATGAAATGTCTTTTCAGCTAGACCATTCATACTCGCTATGAAATTTTTGTTACAATATTCACATTGAATCATATATTACGGTATAGTACCGTACTATTAATAACATGGTGATTGTAAAATTACCATATAATTTATGTAAAAATTTACTTTGATAGTAAAACAGCGATCACTTTTAAGATGCAAGTACTAAAAATATAAGTGAAAGATTTTTTTTTACAAATTCAATCTCAGGATAATATACAGTCATCTCTAACTGAAAATATTTCTACTTTTGTTGATAGAATTAATCCTCTACAATTACCACACGAAACTTTTGTAACTGATCTGGCGATTATAATGATCTTAGCGGCAATAGTGACACTTGCTTTTTTTAAAATTCGTCAGCCATTAATTATAGGATATTTGTTTGCTGGAATGTTAATAGGTCCTCTTTCTCCATTATGGACATCTTTTTTAGGTGAAAATGGAGGAACAAGTACAATTACTGGGATTGGCATTTTATCTGATATTTCAGCATTAAACCTTTTTGCTGATATTGGTGTAATTTTACTGCTTTTTGTTATTGGTATTGAATTTCCATTTGCAAAAATTCGTTCAATTGGAAGAGTGGCAATTGGTACTGGTACATTTGGGCTTTTTGCTACATTGGGCATAATCTTTATCACAGCAAGTGCACTTGGCTTAAACTTTATGGATTCACTATTCATTGCAGCTGCACTTTCAATCAGCAGTACAGCAATAATCATCAAAATCCTCGAAGATACTGGGAAAATTAAAAAGGAATCATCTATACTTATTTTGGGTGTTTTAATAGTTGAAGATGTTATTGCGGTTATACTAATAGCATCTCTTGAATCAGTTGCATTAGTTGGAACTGTTTCGGTTGAAGCTGTAGTTTTAGTTGCGCTTGTAGCAGCTGGTCTCATTGTTGGAACATTTACAATTGGAAGAAGAGTAATTCCTCCATTAATTGATAGGGTTGCTAGTGCTGAAAATAGAGAGATTTTATTACTTAGTGTTCTTGGTGTTTGTTTTGGCTATGCACTTTTGGCAAACGTTGTAGGACTTTCTGTAGCGATCGGTGCATTTTTGGCTGGTGTTTTGGTTGCTGAATCCAAGTCTTCCGAGGTTTCAAAAATTCTATCCAGTCCTATAAAGGACATGTTTGTTGCTATTTTCTTTGTATCAGTTGGAGCCTTGATGGATGTTACTCAGTTAGAAAGTTATATTTTCATTGCAATTGTATTAATCGCCGTCACAACGGCAATGAAGTTGGGAGCAAATCTTCTAGCAAATACTATATTCAAGCAATCTAAAGAAAAAGCATTACGTGTTGCTTTTGCACTATCAGCACCACGTGGAGAATTCTCGATTGTCATTGTTAAAGTTGGTGTAGACATGGGTGTAGTCAGCGCATTCCTTTTTCCGTTAATAGGATTGATAACTATAATTACTGCGTTTATTGCGCCCTTCCTTGTTAAGGCTAGTGATAAAATAATCCCAAAATTTTCAAAATCTTAGAAGATGATCAACAAAGAAATCGAACATATGTTTGAACGTGTTCACAAGGATATTGGGGTTTTTGATTTTGATGGAAAAAATGTGCCCAGAATCATACTAACTGATAGGCGGTTTGATGAAATCATGTCCAAAATTCATGGTAAACCTGTTTCTGTTAATACTGATCTTAACATATTACAGAATGGATTAGGTCATGTCTTTGTTGAGATCATCTTGAATTTTTCCTATGGAGACATACATGAAGAATTTCTGATTTATGCAAATGACTCGCTTGAATTTTTCAATTCATTAGCTAATACTACCATGTTTGCATTATCTCCTCCACAATATTCTGAAGTCAACCAGGATAAAATTTTCATGGTTCAGCTACCTAAACCAGAGAAAGCATTTCAGGCTCTAGACATGATAAAAAATGGTATACAAAAAAACCCAAAGAACATTAGTTGATATGCTCGATGGATTAATAATAAAGATATTTTATAGTAGTGATGCTTCGTTTAGAGAAATTTAATGCAGTCGCCGGGATTTGAACCCGGGTCACTAACTTGGCAAGCTAGAATAATAACCAAACTATACTACGACTGCTTACCGATAAATTCGCCCAAGTCTATTAAAGCGTAATGATTTTTTCATATTCTTTTTAACTGTAATCAACCTAAGACAATCATGGATAAAAAAATTCAAAAAATTATGCAAGAAAAAATACATGAAACTATGGGGAAAGTAAACGAAGTTACATCATTGATTAATTTATTAGATTTATCATCAGATGCAAATTCATTTGGTTATGGTGTAATGATTGGAAGACTTTACAATTCATTTTATTATCAATCTAGGAGAATTTTAAAAAGAGATCCCACTGAACAAGAATTTTCTGATTTTATTGAATTAGTAAAACAATATCAAAGTAAATTTTTAGATATTTCTTTTTCTTGATTTAATGGATTAACGCGGATGGTTGGCGTACCAGGTAGTTTTACACACGCTCCTTTTAGTGCCTTTTTAGCTGCTTCCACATGTTCCTTTTTTACATGCATTTCCATTATGCACTGACCTTGTACTACGCGTGCTGCTAGACTTACTGCCTTTCCAAATGCTCTTCTCATACCTTCCTGTAGACGATCAGCACCAGCAGCAGCAATCATCTTATTTTCTCTAAGTAATATATGCGGAAATATTCGTAGTTTTGAAAAATAGCCTGTCTCACCAGTTGTTTTCTCAAGTGTTTTATTTGCTGCTAATCTGAATGATTCTATAGCCATATGTGTTATCTGAACTTTTTCATTAAGCAAAAGCTCAATACTAAAATCGTAATTCCCTTTTTGACCACCCTCAAATTTTGCAATTTTAATTTGAGGCTTGCCTTTTATGTACTTCTTTCTAGTGTATGGTTGTCCATTGCCTCTCCTATAACATTGACCATGCATAATTTACACATGCATTTTTACCCATATTTTAACGGTTATCTTAAGACCTTATATTCTGAGTAATCATGAAATTTTTCATGTCGATTGAAAAAGACTCTATACAAGGAGTTTTGATAAAAAACCAGAGTGTGATTTTAGATCCTGATATTCAACAAGATCTTGAACGGAAGGGCTATGGAGAAATGGAAAAAAACCAATTAATTCTAAAACCATTCGAGTCACTTTATCTTTTATACACTGATAAATTAAAAATTTTCAAAGGAAAAAAGAATATTGATTTTGATTCACTTTTACAAATTTACAGAAAACAAAACGAGGATATTTTAACACAATTTTTAGTTTATCGAGATCTTCGAACCAAAGGATATACAGTTAAGGATGGTTTTGGTTTTGGTTCAGATTTCAGAGTTTATGCTAAAGGAGATTTTGGTGAAAAAAGTGCCAAGTTTTTGGTTTTTAGTTTTAATGAAGGAAAGCAGGAAAAGGTGGGGATATTACAAAAAAAAATTGAGGAGATAACTAAGATGGGAAAAGAGCCAATTATTGCAGTAATAGAAAGACGTGGAGAAATAATCTATTACAAAATCTCAAGAATGAATTTTAATCAAAATATTCCAAAAATGGAGATGAAGCACTTTGATTTCTAGTCTAATTTTTATCGATTACCCAATCTGTCGAATATTTTAAAAGGTTATTTCTTTCTGCGTATGGCAAGTCGTATACTTGAACATAGTTTGTTTTGTTAGTCCATAAATTTTCAAAATTTTCAATCTTTTGATCTACTCGTGATTTATCATCCCATGAAGTAAAAACATCCACAGATTCAAAGTTTTGATTTTCAGTATCAAATGTAGCATTTGAGGTGCCAGAAAAAGCAACAACATCATCATTTGTATCTCTAAATATTCCAATCCGTTCTTCAAACACTCCGTCAACAAACTCTGAATTTGGAATTGCAACTTTCACTTCAAGTTTAAAATCTCTTATTATATCCTTAAGCTGTTGAATTTTATTATTCTTGATCAAGTTTTCAATTTTTTTATCTAGTATAATTTTACTAATTTTGTTGTCCATAATCAAATTACCATCAAATCTACGCTTATCGTGATGATCAAAGAGTTTTGTCATAATATTCAAGTCATATGTACTGAACCTATGCCCTGAAATTAGTCTGATTTTTGCATGATGATCTTGAATATTTTCTAATCCAAAAGTTAGCGTTGAAAGACTTGTTACTGAAATATATTCTATTGTTCTATCATATTGAATACTATTTGTTAAACATGGAATAAAAAACTCTGAGACAACATCACTTTTATCTGATCTATATTCCTGTTTTAATGATAAGTCACGTAGTGTCAATGGAGTTAAAGTAACTTGGAATTATTTAAGCAAACCAATTAAAAATAAAAATGCTCCCGCCGGGATTTGAACCCGGGATCACTGGCTTGAGAAGCCAGTATGCTTGGCCGGACTACACCACAGGAGCTTGAAGAAATCAGAATGTATCACAATTTAAAGCAACTGTCAAATTCATTTTAATGCTATTTCAAGGAACTTAGATGATATTACATTAATGGTTAAAAGTTATAATTTTGAAACTTTATACAAAATTTGTTTCTATAATTTTTGTTTGAATGTTAAAAATTTGTTAGAGAAGATCGCCGTTAAGGATTATCCTGTTGGATTAGGTGGATGCAGGAGTAACGATCATGGTTATGATTGCTGTGAATATGATATTACAGTTTTTGACGGAAAAAAGCAGAAAGAATCAGTTCTTGAATATGGTGGAGTTTTTTATCAGATTTATCATGGTTCACTAACAGAAACTTCTCCTGATATTTTGCTGCAATATCATGACATGACCATTCTATATGATGAACAATGGGAACTACGTATATTATTATCAAAAATCAAAGAAAAAAAGGAACAAATTTTTAATTCGTATGTAAAAAATTGCTTGATAGAAGCAGGAATATGTGTTACAAAGGCAAAAAATGAACTTGATACCAATACATATGCTTCTTCATGGATAAAATCTGGTGCATATTTCATAGCTGATGCAATTGCTGTGATGAATTTTGAACGTCCCAGTCCTGTGCATATGTTAAAATTTTTACGTGGATTAGATAAAAATAAAATTAATGAGTTTATTTCTGTTGTAACTGAATTAATTGGTATTGAACGTGCTACACCCTCACTCCTTTCAAGAATGTCAAAATCTGTTATGGGTATTTCAGATATGATAGAAGACAATTCACATTCCAAGATAATTAAACAAAAATATCATTACCTGGAAAACCATTCATTACTTTCTGATTGTTATTTTTATTTAGGTTATATAACCAGAAATAATTTCATGAAAATACAAAACTTACACAGAAAGCCAGAATTTATTCATATATTAAAAACTGCATTTGATCTGGAAAGTGATACTACTAAGATTGAATCGTATGCCAATGAACTCCAACAGGCAGCAAATTCATTACTTTCTTCACTACACAAATAATTTCTAGTATGTAACCCCATAAACGTGTAGATTTTTCTATAACGCTGTAATTTTTTAATAAAGCTTTAAAACATACTCCGCGATCCTCTTTTCATGACAGATCAAGCATGTGGTTGTGAAGCTGACACTGGCGATTCAACTTATCAATGTGACTGTGAAATGCAAGGTCATTGTATTTGTAGCCATGATTGTAGCTGTAAATGCGGTGTCTGCAAGGAAGCAGTATCTCAACTATAATCTCTTTTTTCCTTTTTAATTTTATTTTTCTAGCATAATATTAGTTGGTTATTTTTTAGAATATTATTCTTCTTCCGAAAATCCCCAAGATTTCATCAGTTCCTTTTGGAATGTGTCATTCTGTTTTTCATTTAACATCACTCCGCAGTTTTTATGTGTTGGAACAACAATCATACCATCAAGTTTGAATTCTACTTCATAAAAGTGGATTTTTGGGCATTCACACATATCTAATAATTTATTATTATTCCTCTATATTTGCTTATTTGAAACATTTAACTGATGTTTCATCATATTCAAAGTGTTTGAAATCTCAAAAATTTGTCATAATTTTTTTCTCTATTGTACTTGTTAGTGGTAGTGTTGTTCCAACAACATTTGCATCACATCTTCAAGCTGGCTCTGGTATAGGTGCAGGTCTTGGCGGTATTAATAATTCAGGTACTTGGTATTTAGGAGAAAATCTAAAGGTCGGTGATCATTTCAAGTTTAAAGTATGTCATGCCTCGTTCAAGGATTGTACAGAGTTTTGGATGTCCATCTGGATAGAAAAAGAAGTTTTTGAAGGCGGTGAGAAAAAATTGCGCTCTCAAGTGGTAATTGAGGATGGAAACAAGGTACTGAAAGGGCAGATGGATATGGGTACAATTGTACCTGAACCTATTGGGGGCACTGTCAGTGAAAATATTATACCGTATAGTTCTGTATACAAATCATCAATAGCATGGCTTTCTAGTTTTGCCACTGGAGATATTGATCAGCCTGGTAAAGGACCGAAAGGATTCAATGAACCCTCTTGGGGTAAGATTGGAAATATTGGCGGTGAACAAGTATCACCAATGGGTGAGGAAACTATGACAGTTCCAGCAGGTGAATATGATACAGTGGTTGTTGGATGGAAAAGTGGCGGCAGAACAAGTCATATTTACGTTGTTGATGAATTTCCCTTCCCAATAAAGGCCAGTACATGGCAACAGGTGACCGAAGGAGTACCACCACCAGAATATAGATTTTCATTATACAAGTACGAAGAAAATGTTTCTGTAAATCCATTTGTAAATGTAGTAGACACTGGACAACTGCATGCAGCATCTGGTTGTACTACTGACTTTTCTAATCCAGTAAAACTTCTAAAAAATACAAATACGAATTCAATGTCTGTTACAACATTTTACAGTCCTGAAAAACCTAGAATTGGATGTGATCTTAAATTTCACATAGAATTTAAGAAATCTTATGCTACTGAACTATGGGAAAATCAAGTTCATTATGATATTTTGAAGGTTAAACAGTCACCAGAGGGTTTACAACCAATATCTTCTGCAGCATCTGATGAGGGTCGTGCCAAATTTTTTAGCACATCAGGACAAACCGAGCGATTTTGGTTAATGCAAGGAGAGCCAGGTCTAGAAACATTTGCTATAATTGTTTATGGTACAGGTCCGGAATTTTCCGTTCCCAACCCTGAGTATTTTGGCTATTTCACTTTTGATGTTGACATTCAGCCATCTAAATCAGCAGCAAAACCAATAGCAACTACTGTATCAGAAACTTCTATCCCGGACTGGATAAAAAACAATGCTGAATGGTGGGCAAGCGGACAGATTCCTGATTCTGCATTTGTTTCTGGCATACAATGGCTCATCTCAAATAATATCATAGTCATACCTCCCACTGAGCAGGATGCAGGAACTGGAGCAAGTGTAATACCTGATTGGATAAAAAATAATGCTGAATGGTGGGCAGGCGGACAGATTCCTGATTCGGCATTCGTTTCAGGACTTCAATGGCTTATAACAAATGGAATAATGACGATTTCTTAAAACCAAATTATTAAAATTGACTGGTAAAACTATCTAAGTAGTGAAAAATTTTGGTTGGTTTATTCTCTTACCCAAAAAGAAAACTGAAAAAACTGATCAAACAAGGAGAATTCAAAGAGGCTATTGATTTTGGAAATACCTTAGAAGAAGAATATCAGTATGATCCTGATTTTCTTTTTATTATGGCCGGCATGTTTTACATTCTTGAGGATCCAAAAAAAACCCTTCATTACGTTGATCGAGTTTTAGAAATCAACGAATTTGATACTGAATCACTAGCCTTAAAATTAAGGGCTCACCAGCATTTTAAAGAAACTGATAAGGTAATAGATTGTTGTAAAAGAATATTAAAAATTGATTCTGATGCATACGACGTTAGAAATATTCTTAACGAGTTAGAATAATAGTTACATATTTTCTTCTTTCTGTTTAACTCTGAATTTTTCGTACTTCGTTTCTCCTTTGTGGTGTACATCTTTCACTAAATACACATTTTCTAAAAGCCAATCACAAAATTCTGTTACCTTGTCAGTAAATTCATACCATACATGCAAAGAATGTGGTAGAATGTCAATTCTTTCTTCATTCCTTCCATTTTCGTTTGCAGGACCAAGGAATACTTTGACACCCTCTTTACCCTCATACATGTAAGCATCTTCTGTTTCCACATCTCCAAAAATTTCCCTTGCTTTTTCTTTGATTATACTACGTTTAATGGGAAAATTTGTCTTTTCCATATCCACAATGAAGCTTAGATCCCGTTTTCCATACATGTCAAAATTTTCTATTTTTCCTTTGTGAGGAAAATTTACCAATAATTCGATGTTATATTTTTTTCCAACTTCTTTTCCAATATCTCCTATCTTTTTGTATGCAATTGCTGGCTGTTTTTTTAATAAAACCATAATTTGCGGCAGGTTTGATTTCAATTCCTTTTGCAGATCTTTTGTAATTATAGTGAAGATCATGTAATACCAAGAATTTTTCTGAATATATTAATTGAGATTGGTTTTTTTAGTCATAATATTATTTGTAACTCATGGCAATGCCATCAGATGATAGTTTTGTACCAGTTGATGAAGATGGAGGGCGAGCTCCAAATGTGGACAGTTATAGAATTACTTGCATAGATTTTATCAAGGATATTTCACATGACTATCTTGCTTGGGTTGAACGTTATGAGCTGTCAGAGGATGAAGACAAAAAAAGGCGTACCGAGATTGCAAGTGTTATTGAACGAACTAATGAATGGATTGCAAAAGTTCCGCAAACTTTCAAGGCTGTTGATGTGGTAATGAATGATGGCATCAGTAAGATGGCTGAAGCAACCGCTGGAAAGCCATTTCAGATTGGTGTTTTTATAAATAAAAAATCTGGATACACCATGGCTAGCCCTGGAATAATTGATGTAAACATAAAGGCTACGGGCAGAGAGGGAAGAAAGACAAAGCTTGGATTTCACAGCAAAGAAGAAAGGTTTAGGTTTGAAACAACTGGAACAGCTTTTTTTGATGAAACTAATATTCCGGAAGATGAGTCTGAACTATTGGATATTAACTTGAAACTAAATGCTGAGAAATGTACACAGCGTGACGTAATATCATTCACAGTAATTATAAGCGAAATTCAGGATGGATCAGAGTCTGATAGACGTGGAGTAAGCACAGTCGTACACATTGTTTAGTTTTAACAACTAGATTTTATCAAGTAATTGCTTCTTTTTTGCCTGAAATTCCTTATTGGTAATAATACCAGTCTTTTTTAATTCACCAAGTTTTTTGATCAATTCTACATTATCATCCGAAGATCTAATCATACGTTTTGCCTTTGTAATCTTTTTTGAAACTGTTTTTTTGGCTCTTGACTTGACACGTTGGCTGAGTTCAACACCTCTTATTTTTGCAATCTTTCCAATTTTTTGTCCTCTCTTTTTTGTGTCGTTCACAGATTCCAAAAGTTTGTCCAGAAATTCAGCATCCTTTGGTTTGAACCTTCTTTGGAATTCTTTTATAACAAGGACAGGATATGGTGTCCATTCAACATCATTGTAGAATTGTTTAATGTGGCTATCTGGAAGTGTCTTTAGATATTTGATGAAAAATTCCTCAGATTTTTTGTTCATGTGTTTCTTTATCGTCTGTTACTAATAACAGTCTTGATATAATATTATCATATATCAAAAGCGTGAGCAGGGAGGCAATTCTTTATGAGAAGAGACCAAATGACAAGGTTCTATGTACAGCTTGTGCACGATATTGTGAGATAGGAAAGGGACAGATTGGTCTTTGTGGCATAAGGGGAAATGAAAACGGGCAACTTGATCTTTACGTTTATGGAAAAGTTATTGCAGGTCATGTTGATCCTATTGAAAAAAAACCTGTAATTCATTATAATCCGGGAAGCAGTATATTCTCAATTGCAACCACTGGATGTAATTGGCTATGTAGATATTGTCAAAACTCTGACATTAGCCAGAGACGCAAAGTGGAAGGTGTTGACATGACACCAGAACAGGTTGTAAATACAGCAGTTGAACGTGGCGCGCAAGGAATTGCATATACGTACAACGAACCTTCAATATTCATCGAATTTGCTAGAGACTGTGGTATAGCTGCAAGAAAAAATGGTCTCTTCAACATCTTTGTCTCAAATGGATATGACACACCAGAGTCAGTCAAGATGATGGACGAGTTTTTGGACTGTATCACCGTTGACTTTAAGGGAAGTGCGGAGCCAGAGTTTACTAGGAAATTTATCGGCGTTCCAGATCCCCAGCCAATATTTGATACCATTTTGGAAATCAGGGACAGGACAAAGATTCACACGGAGATTACAGACTTGATAGTACCAGAGGTTGGTGATAACTTGGATCATGCAAGAAAGCTTGCAAAGTTTGTTTATGATGAGCTTGGCCCAGAAACTGTAATTCATTTTTTGCGCTTTCATCCAGACTACAAGATGATGGAGTATTCAGTTACCCCGATAAAGACTTTGGAAAAACATTATGAAATTGCAAAAAGCGAGGGACTACAATATGTATACCTTGGAAACGTTCCGGGACATCCATGGGAGCATACTTACTGTGCTGGCTGTAACGAAATTGTTGTGAAAAGATTTGGATTTGACATACAGGAATGGCATCTTGATAAAAACAACAAATGCAAGTTTTGTGGAAATCAGATACCCATAACTGGCTCACTAGCCAAGGGTTACAAGCAGGAAAGATTCCAATTCGTGGTTTAATTATCTGCTAGAGTTGAGCGTCAGTATTAAAATAAGGGTTTAGAAGTCAATACTCAGATATGACTACTAAAAAGCCAGGAGGTCGTTCTCATGGATTTAAGCACAAATCCAGATCTATTATGACAAAGAAAGCACCTAGAGGTGTTTCATTTTTACTTCGTGAATATCACGAGGGTGATAGGGCATTAGTGATTATTGATCCTAGACAACATAAGGGCTTACCACATAGACGATATCATGGCAAAGTTGGTAAGATAAATCATGTTGATAGACGCAGCGTTATTCTTAACATTAAACTTGGTAATAAAATGAAAACATTAATCACTAGATATGATCATATCAAACCATTCGGTGTTTAATTATGGAAGAAGTGAAAAACAAGACTGTAGTATCTTTAGCTGAAGTTAAGGAAATACTAGGTAATGCTGATCCTGAATCTATGGATCAGATTCAACGTTGGACATTTGATTATGTATCAAAATTTGCTAAGATTGATCCTAAAAAGGCAAAAGAAATGAAAGAAAAATTAGTCAAAGAATGTGGTTTGACGGAAGAAGAGGCAGTGGAAATAATTAATATTCATCCAACATCATTGCCAGAATTACGTTCATTCACTTTTGGCTGGAAAAAACTAATTCTTGCAGAAATACTTGAAAAAATTCTAAAAATAATTAAGGAATAGGTGACATAGTTTTGGAGATTGGGCATACCCAATTACGCAAGTATGAAGAATATGCTTATGTGTTGGACTACAAATCACGTGGTAAATCGATGACCGTTCGTAGAAAGACTGGAATAATAATTACCGCGATAGGAGAAGAAAGGCTTACACTTTTAGAAGTTATTGGAATCGAAGATACAATCTTTGAAATAGGAGAGAGAATTTACATTGGAAAAGAAGGAAGATCCAAGATACAATCAGTTTTAGGTAAAATGGATTATGAAAAAATTTCTTCCTCTGCGAAAGACGAAATTCCAGCAATTGTTAAATCAATTGTAAAAAAAGATGAGCAAAGATTTGTAGATTACTTAAACAATGCACAACCACTTACTCCAAGAATCCATGCACTTGAATTGATTCCTGGAATTGGTAAAACGTACTTAAATTCTATAATTCAGGAGAGGCAGAAAAAACCATTTGAAAGCTATGATGATATCGAAAGAAGAGCTGGTCTTAAAGAACCCATCATGCACTTTACAAAAAGAATATTGGAAGAGATTTCAGGTGAAACAAGAATGAATGTTTTTGTAAAGCGATGATAAAACGTAAAAGGCTTGGGCAGCACTTTTTAAAATCAAATATTATTGCAAAGTCTATAGTTTCTGCTGCTAAAATAACAAGAAATGATCTAGTTCTTGAAATAGGTACTGGTCGTGGAATATTAATTCCATATTTGTGTGAAAGAGCAAAACAAGTGTACTCGATAGAAACTGACAATGATTTGTATAATTTAGCAAAGATGAATTTTTCTGATTATTCAAACCTAATTTTAGAACATGGTGATGGTTTCACTACAAACCACAGTTTTTCCGTTTTTGTTTCAAATTTGCCCTATTCAAAAAGTAGGAAAGCTATAGAATGGTTATTACAAAAAAAATTTTTACGAGCAGTTATTTTAGTGCAGAAAGAATTTGCTGAAAAATTAATCTCTAAAGAAGATCATAAGGCAATATCAGTACTAGCAAATTATGGTTTTGAAATTGAATTTTTGATGAATGTTAAAAATTCAAATTTCTTTCCGCCCCCAAAAGTTGATTCAATATTACTTCTTTTGAAACCGAAGAAAATGCTTTCAAAGATATTAATTTCTACGGTTAATCGTATTTTTTCCTATAGGCGTAAGACAGTTCAGAACATTTTAAAACAATTAGGTGTAAATTCAATTTCTAAAAGACGTCTGGATGATTTGACTGGAGATGAAATAATCAGCATTGCAAAAAAAATTATTAGACACTGAACCTTATCCTCCGTCAGAGGATACGTTCTTTTTAGCTGATTATATTAAAAATATGAAAGGACAATCAGCATTAGATGTTGGTACAGGTTCTGGTTATTTATCTGCACTTTTAGAAAAATCATTTTCTTTTGTTGTGGCTACTGACATAATGTTCAGTTTCCTAAAAAAACAGAGTTATTTCACATCTAATACAATTTGCTGCGATGGCGCAGATGCTCTAAACTATCAATTTGATCTTGTTATTTGTAATTTACCATATCTTAACACTGATGAAATATTAGATGTAAGAACGGATGGTGGAAAGGAAGGATTAATCATTCCTATGAAAATCATTAGTTCAATCAAATCAAGAATAAAATCAGGCGGTGAATTAATTTTTGTTACTTCATCACTTGCTAATTTTAAAAAACTTATTGAATATACTAAACTACAGGGTTTTGATACTAGTATTATCGCAAAAAAAAAATTATTTTTTGAGGAACTAATACTTGTTAAGGCAATAAAACTATTTTCGTAATTTTTCTTTTGCAATAGAAGATATTGCATCAGACATCTGAGTTGTAGTAGCGTTACCACCTATATCAAAAGTAGTAGTTTTATTTTCATTGATTATGTATTCAGTAGCGGAGAATATTGCATCCTTGATATGTGATTCACCAAGATATTCAGCCATCCAAGCACCAGCAAGTATTGTTGCAGTTGGATTAACCTTGTTTTGTCCCTTGAATGATGGTGCACTTCCATGTGCCGCCTCAAACATTGCAAATGAATCTCCCATATTTGCAGAATAGATTAACCCTATGGAACCAACAATCCCTGATGCTAATTCAGAAATTATATCCATGAAAAGGTTTGTACTTAAGAGTACAGAGTCATTGAATTGTTCAGGATTTACTGTTAACTGTTGAGCCATGTTATCAATATATATCTCCTCTAAACTAATGTCAGAAAATTCTTTTAGACAATTTTGCATTTCATCCCAAAAAATCCCATCAGTTTTTTTTAAAATATTCCGTTTAGTAATTGCAACCATTTTTTTGAGATTATATTTTGTAGCCCAATCAAGAGCAGATAAAATGAATCTTCTACAACCATTTCTCGTAATTTGGCGGATGGCAATTGCAGCATCATCGGAAACCTGTACTTCTATACCACTATACAGTCCTTCAGTAGCTTCCCTAAAACATACAAAATCCAAGTTTTTGTCAGGAGTTAAACTTTGGAATGTTTTGATTGGTCGAATATTTGAATACAAATTAAACTTTTGGCGAAGTGTAACTGCAACACTTCTTGGTGCATCTGGCTTTGGAATAGTTGTTGTAGGACCCTTAAAACAAACATCAGTTTCCTCTAGAAGTCTCATTGTTGAATCAGGAATGTATGATTTATCTTTGAAACCATTTTTTTCCCATTGTTCAGATCCAGCATCACTGAAAATAAGCTCGGATTGAATATTACACTCTTTAAGAACATTAAGCATAGAATCTACTACTTCTGGGCCTATCCCATCTCCTTTCATAATAACGGCTTTTTTTACCATGATGTAAAAATTGAATTTTTAATTATTTATTCTTACCTTGTAATTTCTTGCTTTGTTGAATTTGTATTACATTAACTGTTTAAACATATCAGATTAATTTTTAAAATATGGAAATTGTCCAATTATCAGATATCCACGTTGGTTCACAATTTCGGGAAAAAGTTTTTGAAAAAGCTATTGATGAAATCAATTCATTAAAACCAGAAGCTGTTGTAATCACTGGAGATCTTACTAATGAGGGATTAATCGAGCAATATGAGAAATGTAAAAAAATGGTTTCCGAAATTAATGTTGAAAAAATAATCGCAATTAGTGGTAACCATGATTATAGAAATACTGGATATTTGTTATTCAAGAAATATTTTCCATTTAATCCAGAAAATAAATTAGGTGATGATGTAATACTTGTAACTCTCGGTTCATCTAGACCAGATCGTGATGAGGGTGAAGTTGGTCACCATCAAAATGTATGGCTTGAACGTACATTAAAAAAATATGAGGATAAATTAAAAATAGTATCTATGCATCATCACTTGATAGGAATTCCAGATACTGGTTCTGACAGGTTAACTGTTATGGATGCTGGTGATGTAATACGTACTGTTTTAGACTCTAATGTGAATCTAGTCTTATGTGGACATAAACACAGACCATGGATTTGGGATTTTAATACATTATCTATTGCAAACGCTGGTACTGTTTCATCAGAAAGAGTTCGTGGTTTCTTTGAAAACTCATATAATATAGTAAACATTGAGAATGGAACTTTTCGTGTTGATCTAAAAATTGTTGGAGGTAAAAGATTGCAATTACGAGACATTGTAAAAAATTATAGTCAATCTACGGAAAATTGATTTTACAATTTTTGATTGATTATCCACGTTATACTAATTAACTGAATTAAATTATCATCCATAGGCGGGGATCGCCTAGCTTGGTAGGGCGTAGGATTGCTAATCCTATGTTCGCAAGAACTCGTGGGTTCAAATCCCTCTCCCCGCGCTTTTTTTGAGTAAACTTAAAAGTATGAACAGTGAATTTTTTTTATGGGACGAAGAAAGACACAAAAAATTATCAAAACTGGTCCAAAAAATGTAACAACTGGATTGTGCCCGGAATGCAAATCTATCGGTCGAATATTTATCATTGGTCAAGTAGGTCAAGAAAGAGCAAAATGTTCTTCTTGCAATCAGGAATTCGATCTATAATTAGAACATTAATTCTCCCATAGATTTTTAAGGTGTTTTCTTTTTTTCATAATATGACAAAATCTGATGAAGCTGAAACAATTTATGAGCGAGTGGCAAAATTGGAAGATGAAGTAGCTGCGTTAAGAGACGAAATAGATTTTCTAAAGATTGCATTACGAAATGAATTAGCACGCCATGAAATCAAAATGGTAAAAAAAGGAAATGATATATCTTCAATCATAGATTAGTTTTTTCTCTTACACTTTTAATTAATTCTAAAATAAAATCTGCATCTTCCGCCTCAGGATCTAATTCCAGATATTTATTTAGTAATGGTAATGCTTCATTATAATGCAAAAGTCGTTCTTCTAGAATACCCTTATCACGTATTTCTTCGGGGGATTCTGGTCGTATTCCTAAAATCATATCAGTACATCTCATAGCTTTATCATATGCATACGATTGTGTATATGCATTTTTTAGATTTCTTAATAGCCTGGTCAAAATTTGATCTGTTGTTGCAGTGTTTAGATATTCAGGAATAAATTCTACACTATCACCAAAGTTTCTATATAAAATTTCTTCCAAGTCATTAATCGTAAGTAATCTTCCATCATAAAATGGATCTATAACCATCTCTTCTTCGTATTTTACAACCACATGTCCTGGAAATCCCACAATCCTAAGATTAAGACCGATATATTTTGCAATTTCAGAGTATAGAATGGAAAGAGTGATAGGAATACCTGTCCTCTTGTCAATAACTGCATTTAAAAAATTATTTTTTGGATCGTAATAATCTTCATCGTCACCTTGAAACCCATATTCTTCAAAAACATGTTCATTAAGCATTGAAATAAGATACGTAGAATTTTTTACATCATTTATTTTCAACTTTAAGGAATTACCAATTTCATTTATCCTTTCAATATATTTTGGTATATTTAGATCAGGATACTCCAAAATTTGTGCCATTTTAAGGGATTTTTCAATTAAGTTATACTTTGAATTTTTCGAAAAAGAAATCCATTCTAAAACAAATGGATCGAATTTCTCTGCTGACAATAAATTAAATATTATTTTATTCTATTTAGATATAGTTGTGGATTTTTTAGTTCTTTTGTGTTAGGCGGATTGATTATGAGTTTTTTAAATGTGTCTTTACCAAATTTATCAAACACATATTTAGTGAATTCTTTACCAGTGCTCTTTTTTACACTATATGCAGAGTAATCAGTACCTGCAAATGTAGCAAGATAATTTTGAAAATTTACATCATCCTTCAATATTTGCTGCACAACAAATTCTGCCATCCCTTCCATGGTAGTAAAAATCGCATGTTGTGATTGTATAGGTTTTAACCATCTTTGATAAATTTCTTGTAAAAGTGGTATAAATTCCGTAATCTTTGGATCAATTTCAACTTTGGTATATGTCATTACATCTGGTCCCATAACATTGGTGATGAAATTATCCGGATTTAGCATGAAAAACAAATTAGCTCTTTTTGCAAGTTTGAATTCATCTGGTACATTTTGTAATTGTAAATATTCAGTTAATTGAGTAACTATTTTATCATCTAATGCTAAGATGGTTTTTGCTAATTCTTCATTTATCGCATTAACCTCAATAACAGCCTGTATGTTTAATTTTTGTAGGTTAGTTTGTACTGAATGAATAATTTCCTCTAAGATAGTCATTTTTAATGCTCCAAAATATCCAGATTTTACAGATTCGGATCTTACCTCATACGGAGGACCCTGTTTATACAGAATTATTTTTGGATAGTCTCCCAAGATAAACATGTTAAGATAGATCTTAGAATTAAAATAATCACCATATGTAGTAGATATTTTTGAAATGTACGATTTTACATACGTAGAATAAACTAGAAATTTGGCAGTATCTTCTTTAATAATTTCTGAAATTTTTTTTAGATTGTTTTTTGCAACAGCATCAAATAATTCATCTACAAATTTTCGTGCGGTATTTGTGAATACTTTTTTGCCCTTCAGTTTTTTGAATTCATCCAATCCCAAGTATTCTATAGATAAATCATTAGAAACTTCTAATCCAGTATAACTATAAACTTTCTGTGCTAAATCTGGGAATATTTTTTGTGATATATTTTTAACACTGTCAAACTCCACCACAAAGTTTTTGTCTTCTTCAATCTTTTCTGCGAGTTGATTTATTTCTATTTCTTCATCAATTTCAACAGAAAGCTGAGCCATCAATGCCTCAGCAAATTCATCTAACTCTGACAATATACACACACCATCTAAATTATGGTAATCCTTCTTCAATGTCAGAGCAAAATTTGTGAACCCAATTGCCTTTAGAATTTTTCACTATTTCTTTTCCTACCTTAATTGGTTCATTACATTCTACACATTTTCCATTAAATCTGGCTTTCAAGGCAATCATCTGTAAATAATAATTACCCTTAAAAAATGTAAGCTGAGGTGCTCATAATGTGTAATGCCGGGGGTGGGTTTCGAACCCACGACCTCCAGATTATGAGTATTGCCTTCTTTTGGAGACTGGCACTCTAGGCCAGGCTGAGCTACCCCGGCATAAGTACGCGTAAATTTTTAATGCAATTAAATGATTCTGAATTTAGTATTGCTTAGAGACTTCATTCCACTTTGAATCAGTGTTTTTAACCCAAAGGAATTTTTTTTGTAATGCAGAAGTGTAGAGCTTTTCCCATTCAGCTCCAGTCTCATCAGTCCAAGTTTTAAAAATTCTTGGATCAATATAATTTCGAAGTGATGTTCCTAAATTATAATCTCTTGTTTTTTGTGTAAGCTCTATCTGAAGTTGTAATTTTTCAATTCGCTCTACGTGATTTGCTTTTTTCTTTTTTATCAAAGCCTTTATTTTTTTGATCTGTTTATTCTGCATTTCTTTCTGCCTTCCTGTTTTTGTATTTTTACCTTGTATTTTTTTTAGTGATTCTTCAGATATTTTCCATGGTTTTGTTTTTTCTATATTATATAGTGTATCTTTTTTCTTTTGTAATGTTTGCTCAAAATTCTTTGGAATTGTCCGTTTATGATTACACATTTTAGCAGCATTTAGATTTGCTGATTTTGCATGAAATAATTTTTTCATATTAGATTCTGATTTAATATTATCATAGTTACGAAGATATTTTGAAACCACACTTGAAGCTAAGTAGGTTCTAAAGACCTTTGCAGTAAGACCCTTCACTATCGTTGAATAATATACATTCACATGTCTTGATGTTATGTCATCAAAAATTTCTTGATCATTCTTTTTATTTGAAATGAGTTCTTTGAGATTATTATAAAATTGTTTATCTTGCCCCTCTGCCGGGATGGTTTCTTTCCATCTCACACTATCCTTTCCGAGAAAATCAAATTCGATCATGTTTCCAGAAAGTTTGATGTGTTCCTTTCGTAAAGTTGTAGCACCAACTGTGTCAGCTTCATCCGGATCTTTCTCGTCTCCAACCCTCATTGCAGTACGGTAAATCAAATAACAGACAGTAGATATTCTCCTAATTTTTGGATCCTTATTTTGCATATCCTTACTAATCTGTGCCTTAACATTTTCAATTTCTTTTGCTAATTTTTTTGCCTTGTCATATTTCGCTTGATCTCTTTCCTGTTTGATTCCAGCCGTATCCGCTAACCAAACATATTTTCTCTTTTGAGTTAAGATATCCATCCAACATGCTATCCACATGGAATCATTATCATGTACAATTTTACCCCAATCACCCTTTGGTATTTTTGCTTTTTTACCAAGATTTAATGTAACATCTTTAGTGGTTACACGTGGCTTGTATCGTCCACGCATCGGGTGTTCACCTCTACCCATGAAAATTCCTGGTGGCTCAGCCATGTAGTTTGCAATATCAACTTCTTTTGCATCCATGATTGCTTGTCCATAATCAATTTTCATCTCCTCACGTATTTTTTTTCGTTTTACAGCAAGTAACTTTTTTTCTTCTTTTGTCATCTGTTCTTTGTATTCTTTTTCTTTATCAACAAGTTTGTATGGTTGCGTGAAATCTATATCAATATATTTTAGATTCTTAAATTTTCCATTGAATGTTTTAGCAAAATCTGAAACAAAATTTTTCTGAAATATAGGATCTTCAATATATTTTTCTGTAGTACCTGGTTTTGGAGCATCTTTCTTTTTTGCCCATTGGTAAATCATTTCTTCCTGATCTAATGCAAGGCTTATGTTTTGCCCATTAATCTTGATCTTGATGCCAATTGATTCATACTCTGGGGGGAATAGTATTCCGTTATGCTGTAATGTTTTCCATTTCATATTATCTACACGTACAAATTATTGACTTTGATAAAAATCAGTTAAAACAGTATATCAATCTAACCACGGAATGTTTTTGCAGTATCTCAGAATTAGATATTATGAATGTTAAACCAATTTTATACTAATAGAGTTCTTTTTTCAGATAATTTTCAAACTCAATATCTGTTTTATTTTTTTTCGCCTCCAAGAACGTCGCCGCATCATTCCCAACAATATATCTTGGTAGTGGATTTTCGTCTTTTACAGCTTTCATGATTGTGATTGCCACTTCTTTTGGTAGAGTTCCCATTTCTGCCATCATTTTGACTCCTGAAATTACTTTAGCCGTAATATCCTTGTACGTAAGATCTAACTCTGATTTTTCAGATATTTTCATATTTTTCATAAAATCTGTTTTTATGACTCCAGGTTCAATTATCACAACATTCACACCAAATGGTGCAAGTTCAAACCTCAAAGATTCACTCAATCCTTCTAAAGCAAACTTGGAACTAATGTATGCGGGAGATGCTGGAAATCCGATACGACCTGCAACAGAGCTAATGTTTACTATAGTCCCTGAACCATGCTTTCTCATTATAGGCGCAACCTCATGGATCAGTCTTATAATTGAGAAGAAATTTGTTTCAAATTGTGCCTTAAATTCATCAACAGATACGTTTTCAACACATCCCCAGAGACCCCATCCTGCATTGTTCACAAGAACGTCTATTCTTTGCTTTTGATCAAGAATGTGCTTCATTGTTGTTTTGGCAGAATTTTCGTCATCCACATCTAATTCCAATACATCAATTTTCAAATTTTCCTTTTGGGATAATTCTTTAATTTTATCACTCTTTGTGATGTCTCTCATTGTAGCATAGGTATAATATCCATCTCTTGCCAGCGCTAAAGCAGTCTCAAAGCCAATTCCACTGGAGGTACCTGTAACAACTGCAACCTTTTCCATATTGGTTTCAAATAATAACTATCTAATAGTTTTATGATTCCATGTACACCTGTTACCCTCATGGGGGTTTGATGGGTGCAGTTATTGAAATAGTCTGTATAGTCCGAAACTAATATGTACAATTGGAATAAGCAAAAAATATGGCAAGTTATACAGGTCAAGTAGCCATAATTCACAGACAGTTTAATGCGGCACTCAAGAAGGCTAAGTCAAGGCAGGCAGTTCTAAACGCCTATTGGAAACATAAGGCTCAACATGAAAGACTACTGAAACAGCATCTTAAGGAAGAAATGGCACAAGTCAACCGAGCAAAATCCAAGATCAATTATAGATAAAACGTATATCCATACCTTGTATTTTTTAAATTAATTATTATGTAACATATGTGTACTTTAATAATTGAAAAAATTTAATGTGAACAAAATCTACAATAAAGATTGTATTATTGGAATGAAGCAAATTCCAGATGAAAAAATAGATTTAGTTGTCACTGATCCCCCTTTCGCCATTAATTTCAAGGCTAAAAAAGCAAACTACAATAGAACAGCATCAAGAGTTTTGTCCGGTTACAATGAGATCAAAGTTGAAGATTACTATGATTTTACAAATGCTTGGATGCAGGAAGTACATAGAATTTTAAAAAAATCTGGAAGCATGTATGTATTTTCTGGTTGGAATAATCTCAAGGATATCCTAACCGCATTAGATAATAATGGATTTATAACAATAAATCATATAATCTGGAAATATCAATTTGGTGTAGTCACATCAAAAAAGTTTGTTACTTCTCATTATCACTGTCTTTTTGTGTGTAAGGATGATAAAAAACGAAAATTTTTTCCATACTCAAGATTTAAAAAAAATGCCAAAACATCTGATGGGAAAAGCCTTCATTACAAGGATAAGGAAGATGTTTGGATTATAAATCGGGAATATTGGACTGGTTATGATAAAACGCCTACAAAACTCCCTGCTGAAATAATTAAAAAAATTCTCAAGTATTCCAGTGAAAAAACAAATTTGGTATTAGATCCTTTCCTTGGTTCTGGTCAGGTTGCGGTGATATCCAAGATGTTAGGAAGACAATATTTGGGATTTGAAATAGTAAAGCAATATTACGATTTTGCAAATAAGCGCCTTCAAAAAAATGTTTACCTATTGAAAAAAGAAATAGAAAGTTGATTATTTTTTAGTTTGTGTTTCTTTTTGTGGCTGTCCGATCTTACTGTCTATTATTTTCCTTAATTCATCATCGGTTTTGCTTTTACAATTGACTCCAAAATGATTAGCCATTATCTCAAGTTTTTTCCTTTCATCTTTTACAGGACCAGAAACTTCAAAGTTTTCCTTTGTGACATCTTTCATTTCGTTTTGAATTTGGTTTTTTGCATTGTTATATTCTCCCACTACTTTTCCTATTTTTTTTGCCATCTCAGGAAAACGGTTTGTGCCCAAAAGCAGTATTATAGCAATAAAAATAATTATTATCCATTCGCTTCCTATAATATTCAACGAATGTTGTAACATAAATTTGGCATATCTCTTACAAAATTAAATATTTGTATTCATTTTGTGTTTTGTTTATTTGTGTGCAGTAACCATAATTGCACCACCCATAAGCTCTTTCTCAAAGTCAACACTAGAAAATTTCTCAAGTAGCATAGATTCAAGTTTTTTGTTTTGTGGCCAAAGTTTGTATGTTTCATACAGTGCTGCAAATTTTAACCCGAGTCTTCCAGCAGCTAAATATGCCACAATCGGTAAAATTATTTTGAGATAAAATGAAACACCAAATCTTGCAATTGGCTCATCAGGTTTTCCTAAATCAACAATAATCCATTTACCATCTTTTTTTAATATTCTATGAATCTCTGAAATAGCTATCTTCAAACTTATCGCATCGCGTAATGAATATCCAGAAAGGACAGCATCAAATTGTTCATCACTAAATGGTATATGTTCAAACACTCCACAAGCTGCCTCTGGTTTTTCTTCAAAAAGCCTATCAGTGTTTTTTATCATAGGTAAGAGAGGATCATAGAGTATAATCTGGGCATCACCATCGACAAGATCTAACGCAGTCTTTGACATGTTACCAAATCCTGAACCAGCATCAAGTATTATGTCGCCTTTTTTTACTCCACCATTAATTGCCTTGGTACGATGTTCAGAATCTTTTCCAAATGAAATATACGAATTGACCTTATCATAAACAGGGATAATTTCCTGTAGTACATCAAGTACCTGACCCCAATAACTGCCTAATCCCATAGAAAATCTATATTATTTGATATTATAATGTGTGCTCTATTCTTTTTTTACGTTTTTACCTTCTGTAGAATGCGCATATTTTTTGAGTTCTGCATCAGATACTCGTTCTAAGAGTTTTGTATTTGATCTAACCGTTGACATTTTGATATGTTTGATGTCTTTGTCATCACTTTTGAGATTTATTGCATTAATTGCTAATGATATAGCTTCATCAACTGAGATATCTTTTTTGTAATACTTTTCCAAATAGTCAGAAACTTCCTCTGAATTACCACCTATTGCAACTGCAGAATATAGAACAAACGTTCCACTTGGATCAGTTACAAAAATTCTGTTACCATGTTTATCTACCCCTGCAATAATCAGCGCAACACCAAATGGACGTACACCAGAATATTGTGTAAATTGATGAGATTGGTCAGCTAAATGTTTTGCAACTGTTTCTACTTCAACAGATTCATCATAGGTTAATTTGTTGCTTTGCGCAAAAAATCGTGCACTGTCTACTTGAACACGAGCATCTGGAATATAACCTGCAGCCGCAACCCCAATATGGTCATCCACTTGAAAAATTTTTTGTGTTGATTCTGCAACCTGCAGATCTCGTGTTTTTTCTTCAACAGCTATTACAACTCCATCTTTTGCTTGTATTCCAATTGCAAGTGTACCTCTTTTTACTGTCTCGATGGCATACTCAACCTGATAAATTCTACCATCAGGAGAATACATTGTAGGTGTCATATCATAACCACGTGATGCCATCATAATATCACGATTTCATTACTAGTTAATTTAAGGGTTAGTTATTTTTAAATTCATAATTCTTACTGATCTAATCTTAAATGAATTAAAATATTATAACCATTCTTCCTAAATTATGGAAGATAAACTATCAATGTTCTTAGATCAAAAATACATCAACCTTGAGACATACAAAAAGGATGGAACTCCTGTTAGAACTCCTGTTTGGTTTGTAATTGATAATGATCTAATCTATGTGATAACTAGGGATAGTACGGGCAAAGTTAAGAGACTCAAAAATAACCAAGATGTACAAATTGTTTCATGTTCATTCAAAGGTGAATCAAAAAATGAATGGATAAAAGGAAAAGCAGAAAAGATTACAGGTAAAGAAGCAGATATAGCAATCAAACTTCGTAAGAAAAAATATGGCATGTATGTCAGACTAATTGGTCTGTTTACAT
>Ga0257111_1000180_pt1 | contig 25477 bp, 19 predicted proteins | sample LP_taG_6_FD_191567 | JGI IMG/M metagenome (GOLD analysis project Ga0257111, IMG submission 191567) | Marine microbial communities from Northeast Subartic Pacific Ocean, Canada - LP_J_2015_P26_500m | ecosystem: Environmental > Aquatic > Marine > Oceanic | place: Canada: Northeast Subartic Pacific...
ACCGTACTAGAGGTGATGTGTTAAGTATAATGACCGCATCCTTTAAGGAACGTCGCGATGAAAAAAGTGCGGAACAGGTACTCCTAAAAAATATTGCTGATAAGTTAGAGCAATTACAAGCTGGAGATGATGGTGGCATGAAAAAATCCATAGAGGATGCCGTAAGTGAACCTATGACAGCATTTAAAAATCGGCTAAATGAATTAGAACAAGCAAACCTAAGAAATAAATTTGAATATGAAAGAAAAACTAAATTGTTGCGCGATTCACTGCAACTAGGGGATTTAAAAGGCGAAATTACTTCTTTGAAAGAAGCATTAGTATATGCCGAACAAACACAAAAGACAGGAATAGATTCACAGATTGCTATGCTAGATTCTGTTCAGCTCGATCTGGAACAGGAACTTGAGCAAGTAGAAAGCTCTTCCGCGATGATCATATTGGTATCAATATTGGGCGCTCTGGTGTTAGTATTACTTGTTTTGGTTATTGTGCTACTATTTAATAAAAAAAAGACGCCCCCCCCGCCCCCCCCGTGGTTTTATGGACCTCCTCGAAGAAAAAAGAAGGGTAAAAATGGTAGTTTGGCTACTAAAAGTGAAATTCAAGAAACAAATGAAGATCCAGATGTTATTAGAAGTGAGATTGGCGAGATGCGCCAATCAGTTGTGTCCATGAGCGTTGGGCAACCAAAAACTGCAACACGTATTGTTAAAGAATGGCTGGAAGATGATGTCGTTCCTGAACCAGAACCACCGCCGGAAGAACCGGAGGAAGAGGATTCTGGTAAAAAGAAGAAAAAGAAGAAATAAAGAGGTCAGTATATGATCACTGATGTAAAAAGACTATCTGGCTTACAAAAAGTGGCTATTTTGTTTACTATTCTTGGTGAAGGCCTGTCAATTACACTTTTAAAGGAACTATCGAAGACAGATATAAGAAAAGTACGTTCAGTTGCACGTGATATGGATAGCGTTTCATTCGGCGTTAAAAAGCGAGTTATTGAGGAATTTTACTATAGTTTTGTAAGTGAGAAATTCCAAGCCGAGGAAGGTGGCGAAGATGAGCCTAAGAAACCATTTGAATTCCTAGACGATTTAACCGATGAACAACTAATATCTATGGTGTTACCGGAAGATACAAAAGTTAAAGCAATTGTAATGGCTCAGGTTAGCGCTGAAAAGCGAAAAAAAGTTTTAGATCGTTTGAGCCCTGAAGAAAAGGGTCGCGCACTTATTGAAATGGGAACCCTAAATGAGGTCCCTTTGGAAGCAATAGTTAGCGTTGCTTCAGACCTGCAAGAGAAATCTCATTTTCTACCAAAAACAGTTGATTTTTCACGGGGTGGTGGTAAGGACGTTGCGGAAATATTAGGTGAGATGGAACCTGATGATGAATCCAAATATCTAGAGGCTATTTCACGGGAGGCACCATCTCTCGCCGAAGAGATAAAGAAATACCACCTCAAATGGGAAGATATATTTGAATATTTTCCAGATAATATTATTCGTGATCTTATGAATTCGGTAGAATTGGATCTTATTGCTATGGGGATGAAAGGCATGGAGGAAGCAGTAGTGTCAAGAGTGATTGAAAACTTACCGCAGAAAAAACAGGCTATGTTCGAACCGATTGAAGGGGCAGTATCTAAGCGGGAAGTAGATAATGCCCGCAAAGGCATTGTACAGGCTGCCAAGCAGATGGAAAAAGATGGCGCATTTAATCTGGAGGATTATGTGGGTGGCGGAGAAATGGTGGAATAAATCCTGAAATAATTTAATTAAAACTTTTGACCCCTTTTATCGTAGGGGTTTTTTATAATTAATTGAACCATGTAGTTTTTTAATTTTCTATGGGATTAAAAGAAGAAATCAAAAGCGTAATCCTAGCACCCCTTGAAGCAGGGGATGAGAGAATGATAGGTGTTGAGCTAGAGGATTTCGTTTATGACAAAAAGATCAAACGGATACCGATAAACCCTGGTAGTGAATATTCTGCTTCTGATTTACTTAAGAACTTAATTGATCTTCAAGTAAATGATAAGTTTAAAGCATATTATTCAATAGAACCGGGAGGTCAAATCGAATGGGCATCCACCCCTCAACGGTCATTGCATGATGTACAATTTGAGTTAAATAGTCACCAAAAAAGATTAAAGTCTCTTCTCACTACTCACCAACTGGAAAAAATTGATTTATCGGTTGAGCCAATCTATTTACCTAATGAAATAGATTTTATTGATCATAAGAAATATGAGTTAATGCATGAATTATTTTTACGGACAGGAAAACACGGTCCTTGGATGATGAGAAACACAACAAGCATACAAGTAAATATTGATATTTTATCCAAAACAGATGCTGAAGAAATGGCTTTCCTAGCAGATTGTTTAACCCCTTTTTGTGTGTTACTGTTTGCCAATGGTCCGTTTATGGCTGGAAATCCAGCTAATAATATTAATCATCGTTATAATATTTGGAATGATACAGATCCTTCAAGATGTGGAAATTTGTTTGATCATGGAATACATAATAAGGAACAATTATTAGATAAATTTGTAGATATAGTATTAGATGCGCCATCAATTTTTACTGTTACGATCGGTAACGATATAAAAAAGTTTGATGGTTCTTTAAAACAGTGGTTACAAGCTTTAGAACAATCTGATCTGCTAGATGAGCATAAAATAAATATTGCTCTGCATCAGATATTCACACATGTTCGATTTAAAAAAAATGTTTTGGAAATTCGGTGTACTGACAGACCGCCCACAGGTTATGAAATGGCACCAGCAGCTTTTTGGGTTGGGCTACTGACTGTTGATACAATTCGGGATCAATTAGTGAAAATATTTTCTCATTGGTCTGTAGATGAAAGAAAAATTGCCAATGCGAATGCAGGAATTTTAAATCTTTCAAACATTGGTCCATCTGGGAAAAATATGATGGAATGGATCAATATATTTTCCCTTTTAGCCATTGATGGTTTAAAGATAAGATCTGAAAGTCTACATATAGATAATGAACAAGATTTATTTATTCCATACCTCAAATTGATTAATGAACGAGGAATTCCTGCCATATTTACGCAAGACGATTTCGATAATAATCAAAAACCGCTTATCGAATTTCTGAGAGCCAAATAATGAATAAACCACTGATAGGATTAAATCCATATTATTTTGAATACAGTGATGCTATGTGGAATGGTTCAAAGGACAGCTATTTCGCCGCAATATGGGCAGCCGGAGGTATACCAGTTACGCTCCACTATCCTAATCAAGTTGACTCGATCAATGAAATTTCCCAAGCTATCGATGGATTACTTCTAGTTGGAGGGCCTGATATCCCCAATAATATATATAATGGTAACCACCCAGAATTGCTGGATTCAGATGTTATGGGGCCAGAACGAGAAAAATTTGATAGAAATATTTTCCTCGCGATGTATAATTTAAGAAAACCGATGTTGGCCATATGTGTTGGTATGCAGCACATTAATGTAATTCGCGGCGGTACGCTTTATGAAGATTTGAACGAACAATTAGATGGTTCCGTTAATCATGGAGAATTTAATGGGGAGTATGCACACCACAGGGTAAAGCTTGAAAAAAATAGCTTAATAAATAAAGTTATTGATGATGATAATCCAGAAATAACAAGTACCCATCACCAAGGAATTCGCACCCTAGGTAGTGGTTTAAAACCGGTTTCTTGGTCAAATGATGGATTAATTGAAGCAATAGAAGACACCAAAATTCCTGATGCATTTTTAGCTGTTCAGTGGCATCCTGAAATTATGCTAGATGACGAGGATCAAATAGATTTATTCAAATGGCTGGTTCTGGAGTCCCTATCAAAAAGTCAGCGGACTAGTCCATAACCACTACGGCGCGTATCTCCCACAGCATTTGTAGGCGTAACAGCATTTACACCACCAAAGAATAGGTTTTTTTCGTGCCAATGGTGTATTGTTGACCAGGGGAAGTTTAATTTTGCTGTATTAATCCCTGACTCACAGTGAATTATATTTTCCTCTAAATGAATTCGCGGTGCTTGTATTGCTTCTTCTAGAGTCATATTTTTTGTGAATCTATTAAGTATTACTTGTGTAATTGCAGATCGAATACGATTGCTGCCTCCGCTTCCAAGTACTAGTTCGGGACCTAAATCCCCAATAACAATTGTCGGAGACATCATTGTTTCCATTCGTTTTGTCGTTTCCCAATTATGGAATCCGTCGGGATTTAAATCCTCTTCTCCAAGAATATTGTTCATCATAATCCCGGTGCCTGGGATTATATGTCCGCAACCTTCTCCATTGGTTGTCGTTACACTTGCTGCATTACCTTGTGAATCGATAATGCTTATATGAGTAGTTGACCCAGAACCCGGTTTTTCTTTATTTGGTTTGAGGGATATTTCGGAATCAAAAAGGTCTGAAAACCTTTTAAAATAACTTGGACTCAATATTTCTGTTAACGACTCTATTTTATTTTTTTTGGAAATAATTTGGCTTCTTGCAGTTTGTACTAAACGCATAACAAGAGTTAATAGTCGATTATCTATTTCTTCCCCAGGAAATTTCTGAGATATAATTTTTAAGGCGAATGATATAAGAGTACCACCGGGAGATGGCATGGGGTTAGTAATAATTGTTTTACCATTGAAATTAGTTTTCAAAGGTGTTCTTTCAATAACTTCATAGTTTGATAAATCCTCTCTTGTCAATAGTCCGCCATCTCCCATATAATCGTGAATTTTATCTATCAAATCGCCGCGGTATAAAAAATTAGAACCTTCAACAATTATTTGTTCGAGGTACTTTGCAAAATCTGGGTTATTAAACCGCTCACCTGCTTTTATTGTTTTTCCATTTGGTCTGAAAAGGATTTCTCCAGTTTTGGTGTGGCTCAGAATTGGGTCAAGAATTTTAAATAGGTATTCATGTGCATTATTAATAATTGCACCAGACTTGGCAGTCCGTATAGCTGGTTCAAGTATGCGCGATAATGGCAATGATCCCAATCTAGAATGGATATGTAATAAACCGATTGTGTTTCCAGGTACGGCAACAGAACCTTTCCCAATATAAAAAAATTGTGATGCTGGACCAAAATCAATCTCTATACGAAAAAATTCTAAATTCTTGACTGAATATCTTTTAGGTGTATGTACAAAAAAATCAAAAACTATTGGTTCCGATTCTTTTGGATATGCCAGCATAACGCCTCCACCACAAGCGCCAGTTAAGGTGTATTCCGATGTCATAGAGGTAAATACAGCACAAACTGCTGCATCAAATGCATTACCGCCGTCCTTAAGGATTTCCATTGCCGCATTAACAGTAGTTTTGTTGCCTGCAGCTACACTACCATACTTCATATAAATATAAAGCTAGTAGATAATTTATTTTTTACCAAGATGTTCAAAATATTTTTATCACAAGTATTATACCCTATAAACTATTTCTATATATATCTGGTAGTAATTAATTTCTTATAATTATATATAATTATTTTTACCGTGCATTCTATTTCCTTATTGTATCATACAACGTACAGATCGCTGTTGGGTTGTGCCGCTGTGTAATGAATTATACTTTTCGAATTTTGTTGTATATAATTTTCAGGCCATGATATTCCGCACTTTTACTTCTCAGGGAGATTTTAAATGATTACAAAACACGATATTGTTATGGTGGGCGGCGGCGGCGCAGGGCTCAGGGCAGCTATTTCCATCGCCGAAACAAACCCAAACTTGAGTGTTGCAGTAGTGAGCAAGGTCTATCCCATGCGGAGCCATACAGTAGCTGCGGAGGGCGGTGCGGCTGCTGTTATCAAAGATAACGATTCGCTGGAAAACCATATCAACGATACCATTGCTGGAGGGGACTGGATGTGTGATCAGGACGCAGTGGAACTTTTTGTGAACGAAGCTCCTAGAGAATTGATTCAGATGGAGCATTGGGGCTGTCCGTGGAGTCGGGAAACTGATGGAACAGTGGCGACTCGACCCTTCGGAGGTATGAAAATTGAGCGGACATGGTTTGCTGCAGACAAAACCGGTTTCCACATGCTCCACACTCTTTTTCAAACATCCCTCAAGTACAACAATATTACCCGCTATGATGAATGGTTCGCCACAAAGATTCTCGTGGAGAATAGTCGTTGCCAAGGAGTAGTTGCAATCGAACTTCGTTCAGGCAAGGTGGCGGCGATTACTGGTAGATCGGTGATAATGTGCACTGGCGGGGCCGGACGGGTTTTTCCGTTCACGACCAATGGTGCCATCAAAACAGGCGACGGAATGTCTATGGCGTACCAGGCCGGTATACCCCTCAAAGATATGGAATTTATCCAGTACCATCCCACCGGACTCCCTGGCACGGGTATTCTTATTACGGAAGCAGCCCGAGGAGAAGGCGGAATCCTGTTGAATAAAGACGGCTATAGGTATCTTCAGGATTACGACTTGGGAAAGCCGTTGGATATTAACAATTCGAAGCATCCAGTAAAAAAAAGTATGGAACTGGGACCCCGGGATCGCCTGAGCCAGGCTTTCGTGGCGGAAAGAGAAAAAGGAAAAACTATATCAGGCCCATATGGTCACGTAGTTTATCTCGACATCCGTCACCTGGGTGAAAAGAAAATTGATAAAAAGATTCCCTTCGTACGGGAGTTATCAAAAAATTACGCTGGCATCGATCCTGTATACGAACCAATCCCAGTGAGACCAGTCGTTCATTACATGATGGGAGGTATTGATACTGACATCACAGGGGCAACTGCCCTTCCCGGGTTTTATGCAGCCGGAGAGTGTGCCTGCGTCTCTATTAACGGGGCTAACCGCCTGGGATCGAACTCCCTGACGGAACTTCTGGTTTTTGGAAATCGCGCAGGGAATGCAGCGGCTCAGTATGCATTGGATAGTCCCCGTCTTAACACTGCCTCGTTGGAAAAGAAAGCTGCCGAGGAACAGAAACGTATCAGCAAAAACTTCTTTAGAAAAGATGGGGGGACTGAAAGAATTTTTACTATTAGGCAAGAAATGAACGAAACCATGGAAAAGAGTGTAGGCATCTATCGCTCAGAGAAAAACTTGAAGGAATCATGCAATAAAATAAAAGAACTTAAAGACCGGTTTTCTAATATTATAATAGAGGACAGAAGTTTAAATTTTAACACTGAAATTATCTCAGCACTAGAACTCGAATTCATGTTGGATGTTGCAGAAGCTATCACCTATAGTGCCCTGGAAAGAACGGAAAGCAGGGGCTCTCACCAACGAACTGACTTCCCGGGTAGGGATGATAAAAATTTCTTAAAGCATTCTTTGGCATACAAAAATGGTACTGAACCCCGCATCGATTATAAAAATGTGGTGATTACTAAATGGCCGCCTGGAGAGAGGGTTTATGGAAAGGAAGAATAAAGTGTAAGAAATGGCAGAAACCATGAAATTGGAAATCTTCCGCTACCGCCCGGAAAAAGAGAGCGAACCCACCTTTCAGACCTTCAAGGTTCCGTTCCGTGAAGACTGGGTGGTGCTAGACGCTATCAATCACATTAAGGACGAGATCGATGGAACGCTTTCCTACCGCTGGTCCTGCCAGATGGGGGTATGCGGTAGTTGCGGAATTATGATCAACAATGTTCCGAAGTTGTCCTGTGCCGCATTCCTAAAGGATTACTACCCAGATAAAATTCGTATAGAACCATTAACCGGCTTTCCCGTAGAGCGGGATCTCATCTTCGAAATGGATGACTTTATGACAAAACTTACAGAGATACAGCCATATATCATCCGGAAGGAAGGCGAAGAGAAGCCACTGGATGAAGGTGAATACCTTCAGTCCCCCGCTGAACTAGCTCGCTTCAAGCAGTACTCCATGTGTATTAACTGCTTGCTCTGCTATGCAGCCTGTCCCGTGTATGCCCTCGATTCCTCCTTTATCGGACCTGCCGCTATCGCCCTTGGTCAGAGGTACAATATGGACACTCGGGACCAGGGTAGAGACGCCCGCCAGGAACTCATCGCCAGTCACGAAGGAATCTGGGAGTGTACTTTTGTAGGTGAGTGCAGCGCCGTCTGTCCAAAACATGTGGATCCGGCAGCGGCAATCCAGCGGGCAAAAGTATCCAGCACTATTGACTGGTTTAAGGATGTTTTGAACCCGTGGGGTAAAAAGAAATGAGTACATACCACAGAATCGTACCTAACACATGGTGGCTTAAGCGTAGGCCATACATTTTTTTCATGATAAGGGAGCTAACCAGCGTCTTTGTTGCGGGGTATTGTATTTTTTTACTGGTTTTAGTTTATAAACTGACACAAGGGGCCGATGCTTATGGCAATTTCATGGCCGTTCTGAAGTTACCCAGTAGTGTGGCGCTGCATCTTATTACGCTCGCTTTTGTGCTCTATCACACCATAACCTGGTTTAACCTGACGCCAAAAATCCTTGTGCTTTACAGAGGAGAAGATCGGGTTCCCCAAGGGCTGGTGGCAGGGACGTTCTACGCTGGGTGGGTAGTAATTTCCGTTATTGTTGCATTGCTGGTATTGGGAGTTTAAAGATGGCGAAGTCCAACGAACCAATCTGGTGGTCACTGTTTTCGGCTGGTGGCATGGTAGCTGCTATGATTTTTCCCATCCTGATCATCATAACGGGTATCTTGGTGCCGTTTGGATTTGTGGGCGACGATCCTCTGAATTTCGAAAGAATTCATACTGCCGTGGCCCAGAATAACTATGTAAAGATAGTCTTTTTTATCGTAATTAACCTACCGCTCTTCCACTGGGCCCACCGCTTCCGCTTTACCCTTATAGATGTGGGACTGAAATCCATGAGCGCGCTCATATCTATCCTTTGCTATGGTGGAGCGATTGCTGGAACAATCATCTCAGCAATTGTATTCTGGAATATTTAAAGGATAAAATTCTAGAGAAAGTAAGGCATAAACACCCCGGAAAAATAAGATAGGCCTCTTGTTGCTATATATTATGAGCCAATAATTTGGCTTTGGAAGAAATTGTTGGGTAAATCAAATTAGGTAAAATTTTTGGATGATTTAAAAAGAATTATTAAGAGCTTTTTCATTTTAATCTAAAATTAACAGGGATTGATATCCAAACGCCAACTGGCCTTTCACGTTGTCTCGCGGGTCTAAAACGTGTTTTACGGATTGCTGAAATAGCTGCTTCATCCAAACCAGTATTAGGGATTCCTTTTAATATTACAGTGTCCTTAACACGTCCTCTTAAATCAATAAATACCTGTACAACAACCGTTCCTTCAATGCCGGCTTCCTGAGCTATTTCTGGGTATACAGGTCTGATTTGTGAAAGAGGTTGCGGTGGATCATCATAAGGTATGAATTTCACTCTCGGGCCCTCCGGCGGCGGCGGCGGCGCATCCCAAATATTGAAATTATCTAGATCTGTTTCTTCAATTGTTAAATCATCTGCAATGTCCTCATCTTCAGATTCTACAGGTACAGATGGGCGTGCAGGAGGAGGAGGGCGTTCTAATTGCTGAGTTTGAGGTATATTTTCGATCAGAATCTCTTGTAATTCAACGTTTTCCAGTTCAAGGAGACCCAAATATCTTGGATAGATTAAAAATGTAAAGATTAGGATCAACACACTGCCTAGGGTAGCTAACCTTATTGTAATTGGGTATTTGTATTTTACAGGTAAAGCTGCTTGTCCAGATAACATTATTTATTAGTCTATAGCCGTTTTTGACGAATAATTAAGCATAAGAGCATCGGCTTTCCGCAGTTCGGTATGGATATCAGAAACTAAGCCCATTCGTGCCGCTTTATCTGCTTTGATGGATACAGTGAGTTGCGGATCGGCAGCCCGCTTGGTGTACATTATATGGCGTATATTACCAGAGCGAACCAATTTATCCTCAATTGAAATTTGACCTTGTTTTGATATCCAAATATGGGCTGTATGCCTTTTCGATTTTAGTTTTTGTATACGTTTAGCTTTGGGCAATTCTACATCTAAGCCAGAGTACTCACGTAGCACAGTTGTAACCATAAAAAATATAAGCAGCATAAAAATTATATCAGGCATGGATGCAGTAGGAATATCACTGTTGATTTTCACCTTTCTGTTAAGTTTCATTATTCTGAGTCGGCAATTGATATACGCGTTGCGTTGGCACGTTTTAATTGATCAATTACCGCCACGTAATCTCCATACTTTGTTTTTTCATGAGCTTTTACTGATATTATTAGTTTATCATTTTTGGTTAGCCTGCGTCGGACCTCACGATTAACGTCTTTAATTGCGATTGGTTCTCCGCCAAGTAGAACGTTACCTTGGGAATTTATCAGACAATTGAGGATGTTTGTTTTTTTGATCTCAAGCTCTTCACCTTCCGCTGGTAAAATAATGCCTAGACCTTTATCCATATCAATAGTAGTAGTAACAAGAAAAAATATCAGCAGTAAAAAAGCGATATCTGCCATGGATGAGGTAGGGATTTCACCCCCTTTAAATCTTCTTTTTGCCATTTAAATTAAAGGAAAACCTTAGTGAATAAAGGGTATTCTAGCCTTGAGCCAACTTCTCATATTCTAAATGTAACTGATCCATAAACTTTACTGAATTTTCTTCCATTTCTAATATCAGTTTATCAATCATGGAAACAAAAAAGTTTTGAAATATCTGTATAATCATTGCGACAATCAAACCAAACGCGGTTGTGAGCAGTGCTTGTGATATACCACCAGCAACAACAGCTGGGGAAATATCATTCGCTGCGGCTATAGCATCGAATGCATTAACCATGCCAGCCACTGTTCCCGTAAAGCCTAGCATTGGAGCAATAGTAATGACTGCATTCATCCAAATCATATTTTTTTCTAGGAAAGACATTTCCAGCCCACCTGCATCTTGGACCGCTTTTTCTACTTCTCTAAGACCACGATGGAATCTTGAGAGACCTGCATGAAAAATTTCGGCTACCGGCCCTGGGGTATTATTGCAAAGTTCAATGGTATTATCAATACCATCATTATCCAAAGATTTAATAACGTCATCAAAAAATTCCTTAGTATTTATGGATGACATAATCAACGAATAGAACCGTTCTCCGGAAATGCCGAGCCCAGCAATCAACAGTAATAGTATTGGCCACATAAAGGGCCCGCCATTTACAAAATATTCTACCATTATATTTTACCTCCGTTTAATTATATTTAATTTAAAGTATTAAAGATATCAATTTTTATATTTGCCATCAGCTGGAAAATTTAAATGCTAATTGATATGTATGCATCAGTTTTTAATAAAGCAATATTAATTGATTAACAATTCCTATGTCATTTCTTCGATCGCGTCTTCTTCACTAGAATAAATTTTTGAATAATTAGTTATACCCATAATATTAAATGTTTTCTCAACAATTGGAACGACATTATAATAACCTATTTTTCCATTAACGCCCTGTAAGTCCTCTATAACTTCTATAAGAATGGATACACCGATGCTGTTAACCATTTTAGTATTCTCCATATTAATTAATAATTTTCTCTTACCTTCAGATATGCTTTGTTTACAAATAGAAGCCACTCGGTCTCCACCGAAATTATTTAAGTATCCACTCGTTTCCAGAATGGTTATATCACCTTCTTCACGAACTTTAATATTAAAATCACTCATGATCCGAATTCCCTCTCTCTTATAATTATCTATTTTTTGTCATTGTGACAGTTGTGCCATCCTCGCTGGATTGAAACTCTACTGTATCCATTAGTTCTTTCATCAATTGAAGGCCCCAACCCCGCTTATTATCAGAATTTAATTTCTCTTCGATTTTAGGTATGGCTACAACTTCATTATCAAAGCCAATACCCTTATCGCCTACTTTTATTATAAGTTTATCTGTGTCAATAATGTATTGAATGAAAATATTATCTTTGGATTTGGAATGTTCAAATGCATTAATGCAGGCTTCAATCAGGGCCATACTGATCTCGGCTGTTTTCTCTCCATCCAAATCCATACGTTTTGCGATGACTTCTGCAGTTTTGGTTGCTGCAAGCTCCATGTCTTGCATCACGGGTAGTGTGAGCTCTACTGTTGGATTACTCATATTTATACATTCCTCCTTAGGCTTGCGCCACTTTTTTAAATTTCTTTTCTTCCTCTAATTCTTTCTGTGTTTTCAGATCTCCATTCGGCTGTTTTTCAAAAACTACAAACGTGATATCATCAGGGTTTTGAGAACCATTAAGCCAATCATCAGCAAGGTCAATTAGTGCTTGTTTAACTTGCCCTGCTCCTAAATGCGCTACTTTTTCTATACAGTTCATTACTGGTTGATAATCTAATAAATTTCCTTCCAAATCCGGAGCTTCGGGTAGTCCATCTGAAAGAAGCACCAATATATCTCCCTTATTAAATGATTTCTCCACTAGCTCAAATTGTTCATTATCCAATCCGCCTAAAGGAAGATTTCGGATCTCGATTTCTTCTACAGATTGTGTTTCTGCTGAGTATAGATAAGCTGGTGGCATCGCAGCTGCACTTATAAAAAATTTATCTTTTTTAAAAATACATACACTTAAACTCATACGTAGACGGCCAGTATCAACTCTGCGTACTACTTTATTGAGCCGGTTAAGAATATCATCAGGCGAGTTAGACTCTATACCTGCAAGACCGGCCTTGGTTATTGAGACCATCATACCTGATTGAGAACCGTGTCCTGTAGCATCTCCACAGACTGCATAAAAACTACCATCCTCTAGTTCAAAAAAATCATAGTAATCACCACCAACTTCGGTGGAGGTACGCATAAATGCCTTAATATCCATTCCTTCATAATCTGGTATTTTCTTCGCGATCATTCTCAACTGGAATTCCCTCGCCTCTGCGAGCTCCAGGTCTTTGCGTTTATTTTCTAGTGATTTTCGTCTCAATCGGTCTATTCCATAAAACCCAGACGTACTAAGTCCAATAAAAGCAAAGAAATAAAATGTATATGCATACCATGTCTGCCAAATTGGTGGTTTAACGCGGATTTCTATTGAATAAGGATTATTATTCCAAATACCATCATTATTACTTGCCCTGAACTGAAAATTATAATCATCTGACTCAAGGCGTTGGAAAGTCACTGTCCTATTGGTCCCATTATCCACCCAGTTATTTAAGTAATTATCAAGCGTATATTGATATTGATTTTTTTCAGCCTTGTTATAAGAAAGTCCAACAAAATTAATATTCAATGTTTGAACTTGATGATTAATCGAAATCTTGTTATTTGTGAAATCGATGAAATTGCGATTACCTTCATAATCGATAGTCTCGACCAAATTGATAGCTAATTTTGGCATTATTTCATTGATTGTTATTTCTGTGGGATTTACCCGAGTAAGGCCTTGGACGCTTCCAAAGTATAGTATTCCATTATCATTAATATCCACAGCACCAGTATTAAAGATATCAGCGGGTAAGCCATCACTATTGTCGAACACCCTTACACTGCCGTCGGTGTGCAAGCGTGCAATTCCTCTTCTGGTACCAAACCATAAGCCACCAGACTTATCAGATATAATGGATACTACTGTAGCGCTAGGTAAACCATTACCAATTGACCAGCGATCAAAATTGTCATCTTCTCGATTATAACGAAATAATCCTTCTCCCGATGTTCCAATCCAGATATTATTATTTACATCACTAAAAATTGTATTCACAGAATTTGATGAAAAACTTTTCGGATCATTTTTATCGATAATATAGTGTTTCACAAGTTGAATTTTTTCATATTTTATCTGAATATTGTTTATATATCGGCTTGAAATTTCCATCTTTACTCTGAAAAGTCCATTTGATTCTGTGCCAACCCACAGCTCACCAGTTTCTAGATCCCGAAGGATAGCTGATGGTCTGGATAGATAATTATTTTGTACACTATCATCATATTTGTAAATAGAGAATTTTGGCGCATTTTCAGCATGCTCTGGCATATTGCATTTAATTATCCCAGACGTGGTTGCAAACCAAATATTTTCGTAGTTGCTCCCATTTGGATTTTCAACGTATTCTTGGAAAATAGAATTAACTTTTCCTTGAAGTTTTATTCCAGATGTTTCATCAATAAATTCATAAAATCGTTGATATGTTTTTGTAATCGGATTTATTAATGTTGCTCCTAAAGATTGACTTGCAGCCCACACCTGCCCATCAAGTAAAATTGCTAAAGGACCAGTCTCTTTGTTTAATAGAGAATTAGAATTAGTTGGATCAGCAGTAAAGCGTTCAATTATCTCACCATCTTTAGATAATTGATCAACGCCATTTTCATGGGAGGCCCATATAGAATTGTCAGGCGCTATTTTCATTGCACTTACATTGCTGCCAGATAGATTATTTTCAGTTAAAAAATTCTGAGTGGTTTTTATTCTTTGATTAAGCCCGACTCTTGTTGCTACCCACATATTGTTCATCTCGTCAATGAAAAAATCATTTACCTTAACGTTGGTAAACGAAGAGGGCTCTGTAGTTTCAGATAAAACGCCGTTTTTGTCTGGTTGTAATAATTTAAAATTATCATCTAACACTAGCCCCATTTGAGTGAAGAAAACTTCTGTATTAAAAAGTGTTAGACCTGGGAATGCTAGTACATCAACCCACAAATTTCCACTGGGATCTACATACATTTTATTGATGTTTTGCCCAAAAATATAATCCCACATCAGATCATCAAATAAATCAAAAGTTGTATTATAATAAACGATACCAGCAGTGGTAGCCATCCAAAATCCATTCATAGTTGGATTGGGCCCAAAATCAAGGAGTTGTTTAACTGTATAAGTACCCAACATAGATATCCAAGTAGTACCGGCAAGACGAGTGATGATAGAAAGATCACCAATATTTATTTTGTCCAGGCCTTTGGATGTTCCTACATAGAGATTATTATCTTTAATGAGCAAGGTGTTGATATGATTGCTAGATATTGAATTCTGATAATACTCCAAATTCATAAAACGAGTGAAAAAATCTTTATCCTTGCGGTAATAATTGAGACCATTTGTTGTGCCAATCCATAGGTTGCCGGATGTATCTACCACGATTGGGTTACATTGATTTTCGTCAAAACGGTTAGACGAAATAGAATATGGGTCACTTGGGTTAAAAATATAATTAACGATTTTACCAGTATTTTTTTCAATGGTATAAACGCCACTATTTTTGGTGGCAATCCATAATAACCCTTCTTTGTCCTGGGTTAGAAAAGTTGGACGGCTAGCTGTTGGAAATCGCTGGAACAAATCTTTTCCGTAGTGGTATAAATCAACGCCTTTATCTGTAAGCGCCCAAACGTCTCCATCCTTATCCTTGAAAATATCCCAAATTCGATTACCAGATAATGCGGTGGTGTCAAATGGGTTTGAATTATAACTTTTCACTTCATAACCATCATAACGGTTAAACCCTTCATCGGTGGCCAACCAAACAAAACCATACCTGTCATCCGTAACCGCGCGAATATCATTATCAGATAGACCGTTACGAGTGGTGATTATTTCAAACTGATATACATCCTCCGCCGCTAAAAGAAAACTTATTGAAAAGACTTGTAGGCAGATTAAAATGAACTGAATTTTATGACCCATATTATTCTATAAATAAATTATAACTGATACTTAGCTTTTTGCGCACTTGACAATTGAAATTTAATTGGCAACACAAACCTCACAGGAACTGCCTTCCCTTCATGGTAGCCCGGCTCAAATTCTATTTCTTTTTCTACCACGCGCAAAGCTTCTTCATCTAATATTTCTGCTACAGACTTTAATATTTTAGAATTTTCAACTTTCCCCTCTGGATTTACAACAAACCCTACATAGACCACACCTTGCATGCGCATTTTTACAGCGATTTTTGGATATTTTATTTTTTTTGCTACTGCAGAGAAACCACCTTTAATAGCTGGCATTTTTTCTACATTTAGATATATACCATCCTTATCCTGTTGCTGGCCAAATATAATTGAAGAACAAAATAGTAATATTAGTAATGATTTATTTTTCATTTCTTTCACAAAATTTTAGTTAAAGGATTAAATCTACTCTTATGGGGTAATAAACAAAAGTTATTAATGTTTTTCGTTATTTGCTCTTTTTTTTATTATTTATAATAATAATAATCAATTTACTGTTAGAAATTCTTCTGCTTGATCAAAATAGTTTAAAGATTCGATTATTTGGTTGTCTGTCATTAATCTAACTCCCCATTGCGCGTCTTTTCCCCACTTAGCACCTGCAATTTCAGATTTAATAATATTTTTTATATATTCTTCATCTGTTACCCATTCTGAAGAATCAGGTTCTATTTCCGATTCAGTCAAATATTGTAATAATTTATCGAATTGGTTATCAGCGATTGTCCAAGAATCTCTAAAATTTTCGTAGTTTTCTAGTGAGTCAGTATTCTGAGATACAAACATCGTTCCCCAATTGAATAATGGCCTTTTTGGATGTCCAATCAGTTTTTGTGTGCTTTTCTGTAGCGTTAATTCCCATGGTATAAATTCATCGGGTGTAATACCGCCTCCACCATAAACTGTCCGACCGTTACGGGTCTTAAATTTTGGTCGCAATTCTTTTAGAGAGTCAATTATGGCTTCACGGTTTTGTTTATATAGTTCTGCATAATATTTTCTGGTATTACCATCTTCAAAAGGTCGCTGGATTAAACGGCCACTAGGCGTGAAATAACGAGCAACCGTAACACGAATAGCAGATCCATCCCTTAGTCCAAATTGTCGCTGCACAAGCCCCTTTCCAAAGCTTGTTTCGCCAACAATTAAGCCGCGATCAAGATCCTGTACAGCACCAGCTACAATTTCGCTGGCACTTGCTGAACCACGATTTAATAATATAATTAGTGGAAAATCTTCCCTGCCCTTGGATGGCTTAGAGAGAAAAACTTCGTTTGTGTTGTTATGTTTTCCAATTGTATAAACAAGCGTGTCCCTGGTGGCGATAAACATATTTGCTATTTCTGCTGCTTGCTCTAGAAAACCACCACTATTGTTTCTTAGATCTAAGATCATACGTTTCATCCCGTTATCATCAAGCTTTTTCATCGCATTTCTAATTTCTTCTGATGATGTTGCTGTGAATCTAGTTAACCAGATGTAGCCCGTTTGGTCATCTAGCATTAGCGCTGCACGAACACTATAAATAGGAATAACATCTCTAATGATGATTACTTCAAATGGTTCGGATCCAATTCTAGCAATTTTGAGGTCCACACTAGTGCCTTTAGGTCCACGGAGTGTTTTTATAACTTCATCTTTAGTAATGCCGTATGCATCTTCTCCGTCAATTTCAATTATGCGATCTCCGGGCTGAAGACCAACACGTTCTGAAGGACTATCTGCAACTGGTGCAATAACTGTGATATATCCTTCCAATACATCAAATTCTATACCAATGCCCTGGAATTCCCCTCGAAAAATTTCATCAATTTCCTCCTGTTTCTTGGGAGGGATATAAACAGAGTGTGGATCCAATTTCTCCATAAATCCATGAAAAGCACCATTCCATATTTTATCCATATCAACATCTTCGTAATAATATTCATTCACATACTGAATTATTTGATTAAGAACCCGCAATTTGTTTTCAATGATTCGATAAATATCTCTGGATTCAGAATAAAGAATTCGAACTGCGGGTATGGTAAGAATAATTATTACCATTGTAAGAAATGAAAACTTTACTTGCGATGGGTAGGATTTATTCATTTGTTAAAATGTATAAGTAAGTGTTAATACTTGAAATTAAAGACCAAAGTAGATCATTGTCCTAAAGGATAATCCTGACAACGCCGATTTGGGTGAATCGCTAACCTGAAATCGGTCATTAAGTTTCCATTGTCCGGCCCTGATAACTCCTTTATTATATCCAATACTAAGACGGAGCCCAACGCGATCGGTTATTTGCCATTTAACTGCTACATATGGTTGAAAATTGAAAAAAGTACCACTTAGATTAGTCATTCCTGCGCTAGATGCCTGTGGGGGTAGATATGACCCCTGTAATGCATCGATTGCAGCTTCTGGTGTGGTTCCTGTAGCATCAACTATATATATCAAAGTATCATTCATAACTTGTCCAAAATTATTGCTGAAGCTTGCGTCCCAACGAGGTGTACCTGTATTTTGGTCTATAGATATGATAGTTCTGCCTAAACCAAACATTGCACCGCTAGCGATTTCTAAATCACGAAAAATTGGCACGACATATTCCAGCGTTACTGCGCTAATCATAAATGTGAATTTTGCTTCTATTGTAGGTACAAAAATTCCAGTATAATTTTCTGTCGAATCAGTATCTTGAATCCCCTCTAATCCATTCGTTTCAACCGCAAGAATAACGCTTAAAGCATTACTAATACGGGAAGTGCCGATACCTGCATAACCGCCCAATCTCCATCGACCAGAAATTTGTGTAAATCCTTCACCACCATGTATAACGAAAGGGGAATTGAAATTATCAGGATTAACACCTACTTGCCTGAGTTTTGATGCGCCAGGAATTGAATCTAGAATCATATACATTGGACTGTAACCTATTCCACCACCATAGTAATCTTCAACTGGATATAGATCGCTTTGCGCGAATATTACAATTGGCAAGATAAGTGTGATCAACTTATATCTGTTCATGGAACGTTTCGGATTCTATGCGAATCCAATATATCTTTGGAAATTTATCGTTTACTGTAGCAATTCGGTAGCGAAATGTTGCCAGATAATAAAAGGGAATTATAATTACCATTGCAGAGAATTTAGAACATCATATCAATTAGATATACACCAATTAGATAATAGACCGTTTCTGTGATATTATTGTATATTCTGGTATAGAAATCAATGCACAATTGTTTTCGCAAAAAGCCTCGGATGGTATTACTAACTAATTTTCGAGGACTAATACTGTTATTGGTCCTATTGGTATCCGTATCTCTCCAAGCCAAGTCAATTAAACTTACGGGCACATTTGATCTGAATGGAAATAATCGAAGTGAGTTATTGTTATTGAAACACGGGGGCTTGCAATACGTAGAAATTGAAGATAATGGCGAACATAGGGAAATTTGGTATTACCATCCTAACGGAGATCGATCTGCAGCCGTAATGGATGCGGTGCTGACCAATATTAATGATGATCCATATCCAGAATTAATTGCAATAATCTCCGCACCATCGATCGAAACGGATAGAAAAGTTCCTTGGCTTGTGGTTTTTAAATGGACTGGAGAACGATTTACATCGGAACCATTAAAGCGTTTCGATTTTCCCGGAGAAAAGGATCTTTTACGTCCCTCAAATATAATTATTTCTGAAATTGATGGTAAGGTAACTCTTGGTATCTCTTTTGGTAGCCCTTCCAGAAAGGCAGTTATCTTTAACTTATCAGAGCAACTTGGATCCCTTGTGATTGAGTCGCCTATGATTTTTCAACCAAACATTCTAAAAAATGGCTATGGCCGAGTTTTTACTGCATTGTTTAATACAAAAGATGGCGAAAATATTGCTGTTTTCAGCCCAGAGGGTGACATAATGAAAACAGCAATATTTTCAAGTACAGATGGAAAAGAAATAACCTCAGATTTACTTGTATTGGATGGAATGCAAAATCTATATGCCCCTGATATTTGGGTTCATGACATAAGTTATAATGATGATCAGGGCGTTCTATTGCCATTCGAGAACGATCAAGTGCTTATATTAAGTTTTACTGACGGTGAATTATCTATATTACCCAGCGACTTTTCTGGCCAGGGATTATTTGCTGTTCCCGACACCACATCTGCACAAGAAATTAATAAAGTTGTACTGGCCCGCGTCGAAGCAGGTCTTTATAAAAAACTAGATGAAGAATTATCTAGTGAGACAAAAATAGACCAGGCAACTATTGATTCCCTTATAATTAATATTACCAATATTGATTCTGCATTCGTTGGGGATTCTTTACTAATTCCTGCTACAGTGGATTCAGCTGGAGGTTTTTATAGTTTTCAATGGTTGGTAAAACCTCCTGTTGGAACAGTTTTTCAACCAAGAACGGGAATCATCAATTGGATACCCACCGGCGGGCAAACAGGAGATAATATTTTCGCTTACCTTTCACAAATACGATTGGGGGAAAAACTTTTTAGTGTATCAACCCCATTTGGTAAACAACATAAAATAATACCTGTACTATCTGATTCATTGTTTGCATTCAGGTTATTTGTTAAGGATACATTATTGCCTAGGGTACTATTTGAACCTGACGAATTTATTACTTTGGAAGAAGAAATAGTTACAATCACAGTTGTAACCAGAGATACGACGATTAATCGTTATCATTTTGACGGAGAACATTTATTCAACTTAGATGTAGGATATGATATATTTAAAAATAATGGACCAGCAGTCCTTACTACCAGCATTAAATCTAATCTTTTTCTTTTAGATAGACCAGTAGCATCAAAGCTTACTTTTAACCGGAGTGAAGACCCAGATAGTATTATAACAACAATAAATATTATACATGATATAAGAAACAATACACTGGAGTTAACAAAGTCACCAACAAATGATTCGATTCCACAATCGTATAGTCCTGAGGATTGGAATTCAGAATGGTATCAATATCCGGAATATATATTTAATGGTTTCCCATCTACTCTTTCAATGGATTCAATTGGTAGTAGTCTTGAGTTTAATTTGGGCTTGGATTCTGTTATGCAACCATATGCAAATATTTCTGTTACCGTACCATTAGGATCAAATTCATATACGAGTGCATTTTCGTTCCCAGATGAGATTCTTGTGAAAGAAATTCGTGTTACAATTGATTTGGATACGCTAGGAGGCACAGTAGTCCGTTCTGAATTTGATTTCTATGGTTCAGTTACAGTCACTTCATTAGCAGGTGTTTTTGATTTGAAAGATAGAATACGATTCAACAAACAATTTTTAGAGGCAAAAAAGCTTTTTAAGGGTGCTGGGTTCGAGAAATCTGATATTTCAGAAACAACCAGTGCAATTACTGATACAGTCTTAAGCGATACAACAATGGTAGATTCAGTTTCTGATGATACAACAAGTGGTAGTATTAATGATATGCCTATTGTTTCTGATACAGTCTTAAGCGATACAACAATGGTAGATTCAGTTTCTGATGATACAACAAGTGGTAGTATTAATGATATGCCTATCGTTTCTGATACAGTCACATTGTCGCCGGATTCATTAATAATAACCCAGCCCTCAGATACGCTTAATACTTCTTTACCAGATACAACGGTCAATGACACTAGTAATGTACTAAATGCTAATAGCACAACTGTAAAACAAGAAGAAGAACCCCACACCGGAGAAGAAACCAACACCGAAGAAGAAACCCCATCGGAACAAACCGATAACACTCCATGATAACCAGGAATAAAATTATTTCCCTGGTTCTATTATTATATAGTTTTGGGTCCTCTCGCGACCTAAAGATTTTACATATGGAGGGCACTTTTGATTTAGATGAAGATGGTCAATACGAATTTGCTGCAGTTGAATTCGATAGAATTAATGGTCACAGTATTTCTATGATTAGGTATTATGAGATAGACATTGATGGTTTTCAAAATTTAACCTGGGAATTGGAGTTGCCGGATGGATTACTGGGCAGTTTTGTTGGCGTAAGGCTTGCTGACTTGGTTGGAGATGGTGTCCCTGAATTAATTGCGGTCGCCAATTTATCAGAAAATGGAGACGAAACTATTCTCCAGCCAATAATCTTCTATTATAAGTGGCATGATGATGGCTTTGGAGAAACTCCCGCAGGATTTTTAAACCTTGGAGATGAAAAATATTTTGTGCGGTGCAACAATTTTGATGTATTTAATTTGGACAATGATGATGATCAGGAAATCTTAATATCGCTTGGCAGTCCGTTACGGGGGCTTTCTATAATTGATCTTGATGAAGAAGGTAATTTGATAATGATTGAGCGTTTGGAACCAAGTGCTTTGAAAACGGGGATTGGTTTTGTTTATGGAGTTGCATTGGATTGGAACCGTGATGGCTTCGATGAAATCCTAAGTTTTAGTCCTGAAGGAAATGTTATGAAAATTCAACCATATTTTAATCGTAATGGCCGTCTAGTGTTGGGAGAATCAAAACAAGAAATTATAACAGGTATGAATGGACCACTTCCTTTGTCGTTGGCCGTTTCCGATTGGGATTCTGATGGGTTTAAAGATGTTTTATTGCCATTCCAATCTGGACATATTGTTTCTATGACTTTGTCTCCAGCGACTGTTGCAGTTGAGGTATTGCCTGTTGATGCTGGCCCCCTATCTGATATGAATGTAACCGATATCAATTTTGATGATGTTGCTGATTTATTACTGATTTCTGGTGAAATGAATATGATAACTATGGCGATTGGCTCACTGGATACTGTTGGTCTAGAGATAAGTTATTTCACGCTTGAAACTGATACAACCGAGGCACAAGTTTTTGCAACAATCCCAATAACAGACAGAGGAGATTATACCGGGGTTATCATTGCATCTAGTTGGGATGGAGTAGAAAATAATGTTTTTCTAACTGAGCTTGGCAAACCAGAAATTGAAATGTCTGTGCCTGATGAGGAGGATGTTGTTGCGGCTCTTGATGAACAAATTGACCTCATCGATTTATTCCCAGAAATTAAACACGCAATGGATCTACCAAAGATGCCAAAGCCTATTACCACAATAGGTCAACGCTTACCACAAGATGTCCTTCCACGACATGTATTGTCACTTAATCAGCTATTCACTTATAAAATACCAGAAGATGAAGCACGAGAATTCTATAGTTTTCGCTGGCTGATTCCGCCTCCCAAAGGCATGTTTTTTCATTATGAAAGCAGATCAATACAATGGGTGCCTGGCGATACGCAGCTTGGTGCATATAAATTAGGATACCGTATAGAAATGAAGGTTGGTGAATCTGTATCCCTTGAAGCAACCGTAACAGATTCTTTACTCACCTATCAAATTGTGCCTGAATTGGAAGGATATGATGAATACGTGTGGATATATGTTAATGATCCACCTATGTTTCTCACCGTTCCGATAGGAACTGAATTTGTATCGAAAACTACCTTTGCCTACACACCTGTTGTCCGTGATCGTAATATTGATACTAGGGTTAAATACTATCTTGAATTAGCTCCTGAAGGCATGATTCTGGGTGATAATGGTGGCATAGTGTGGGAAACAGATAGTGCGGATGTCAGTGTTTACGATGTGCGTCTTGTGGCCACAGATGGTTTTGATCGGGATGTGCAGGAATTCAAATTATTCGCCCGCGCTGGTGTAAAGGTTATATCAAGTGCACCAACAGATTGGAAGGTTAATCAGCCCTACCAGTACCAAGTTGAAGTTTGGCGTCCTGAGTTGGCGCAAGAAATGAGAGTTGAATTATTACACGGGCCGGTTGGTATGTCTATAAATAATAATTATTTGATCACCTGGACACCGGAATTAACACAAATAGATACACAATACTTTGCTGTAAAAGTAAGCCATGGTTTAGCACAGGATACACAAAATGTTGCTGTATTTATAAATCACCCACCAATAATATCTGCTGAACCACCTGCAATGAATGTAGTAAATGTTGGGGCTACGTGGGATTTTCAGTTGGAAGTATCAGACCCAAACATTGCCGATAAAATCACTGTTACTGCTATCGAGCTTCCTGATGGTATGCGAATTGATCCATTTACTTGGCGCCTACGGTGGGACCCCACTAATGAGGAACTCGATTTTTCTCATATGAGACTTGAAATCACAGATAGTAAAGAAACCTATTTTATCGATGCTGATTTTTATGTCAATGCGCCAATTAAAATTGTATCCGTTCCTTCAATGACTGGTATTGTAGGTGAACCGTATCAATATCGAATTTTGAATTCAGATATAAATAAGGGATCACTATTGCCTTATGATGAAATAATTCGTATCGATAATATCGAATCAGTTCGAATATATTCTGTAGATATAACTGATGATGTATACCAAGAAAATATTGGCAGATATATCGGAGATTGGAAAAATGCTGAATCGGTTTACCTTACTGAGCCCGATAAACCCGATGCGACATCTTTTTCTAGACTCAATGTGAAAAAATATGTACAGAAAATATTCTGGGAAAATGATAGGCTGTATATATTAATCGAAACAATTGATGACCGTACTGTTGGGATCAAAGATTTATTATGGGAATTTTTTCAGGGCGCAAAGGGGAAACCCCCAAAAGTAATTGTTGAGCGACTGAGCACAGTACGGTATACCTTGCTGGAGTTTCCAGATGGTATGGAAGTTGATGAATACTCTGGGGCAATAAACTGGACTCCAAGTAAAGAACAGTATGATTCCCATATAATTAAGCTTCTTATTTCTGATGGGTATACGAAGGATGAGCAATCATTTGAAATTTATGTTAATCATAAACCTATTATTATATCCAATGCGCCAAAGTCAGCCCTAGTGGATGAAGTATATAGATATCAAACCCAAGTAGAAGATAAAAATTCGAACGCAGAATTAACTTTTGAACTTTTAAAAGCACCACAAGGTATGCAAATGACCGAAGATGGTAAAGTGGTCTGGATTCCGCGCGCAGCACAAATTAATAATCATTTATTTACAGTGCGCATATCTGATGGATATGCTGAAGATATTCAGAAATCCCAGATATTTGTTAATATACCGCCATCAATAATTTCAGTTCCGAGGCCTATAGCTCTCACTGGATTTGAGTATACATATAAGCTGGTTGCGGAGGATTTAAACAAGGATAAAATAAAATTTAAACCGATCAAGTTACCAAAATACGCCACCTTTAATAAACGCACGGGATTATTGCAATGGCGCCCAAGGAATAATCAGCTTGGGCCAAATGATGTGGTGATTGCTGCAATAGATGAACGTGGGGCAACAACGGCCCACGAGTTTAAAATTCATGCTTTTGAAAATCCGAGTGCGAGACAATTTGTTAATACTGGCTGGCCATTAATGCTCACTTTTGTTGGTATGATGTTTGCCTGGGGTGTAGCGCAGATTTAATTAAAACCTAATTTGCTCAATATTTCTCGCTGCCCCTTTTTTGATAATGAAAATCGTATAGGTAGAGCATAGACTTTTTTACAAATTTCATGTTTAATGGTTCTTAGCTTGATAAGATCTTTTTCTGTAGTAACGATATATTCTGCTTCTTGTTTATCCATTATTGTTTTAACGATCTTTAAATCTGATTTACCATAGTGATGATGATCATCAAAGGAAATATGGTCCAGAACATTCAAACAAAGTTTTTCTAATAACAATTCAAATCCCATAGGATCGCCAATTCCTGAAATAGCTATAGTGCGTTCATTTTGCATAGCATTGAC
>Ga0257111_1000182_pt1 | contig 25388 bp, 25 predicted proteins | sample LP_taG_6_FD_191567 | JGI IMG/M metagenome (GOLD analysis project Ga0257111, IMG submission 191567) | Marine microbial communities from Northeast Subartic Pacific Ocean, Canada - LP_J_2015_P26_500m | ecosystem: Environmental > Aquatic > Marine > Oceanic | place: Canada: Northeast Subartic Pacific...
TAACAGCAGAACTTGGTTGTGTAACACCGACAATAGTGGTTCCAGGCCCTTGGTCAAAAGCTGATTTAAAATACCAGGCTGAAAATATTGCTACTCAAAAACTTCATAATGGTAGCTTCAATTGCATAGCCAGCCAAATTCTTGTTTTACCAGAAATCTGGGATTCAGTAGATGATTTGCTTGCTGTAGTTAAATCAACAATATCAACTGCCACACCTAGAAAACCCTATTACCCTGGCGCACATGATCGGCATGAGAACGTAAAACAAGTATACCAGAATTGCGAAGATCTGGATGATTCCGATGCCTGTGAATTGCCTAGGCTTTTGATTACCAATCTTGATAATGATAATGCGAATGAATATTTGTTTAATCAGGAGGTGTTTGTTGGTGCATTGGGCCAGACCTCTTTACCTGGAAGTAATCCAAGTGAATATCTGAAAAATGCCGTACAATTTTGCAATGAAAATCTGTGGGGAACGCTCGGTGTAAATATTCTTATTCACCCAAAAACAATAAAGGAACTAGGGCCTGATTTCGAAAATGCCATTGCAGATTTGCGTTATGGATCTATTGGTGTGAATACTTGGTGTGCGTTAGCTTTCTTAACTGCTGAATGCACTTGGGGAGCTTTCCCTGGCCATACAAGTACTGATATTCAAAGTGGTAATGGTGTGGTACATAATACCCGTTTGTTTGAAAAGCCGGAAAAGACGGTAGTATATGCACCCTTTACTCCATTCCCACGAAATATTTTAAAAGGTGAGTTGCACATGTTTCCCAAACCGCCCTGGTTTGTTACGAACAAACAAGCGCATAATGTTTCAAGGCGCTTTACTTATTTTCAGGCTAATCCAGGACCACTGCATTTGCCTGGACTATTTTTCGATGCCCTTCGCGGTTAAAATGCTTTTATAGTTCTTTCGCTTTTTTATACAAGCTGTCCCGGATTGTATCGAATCTTTCTCCAGGGATAGCAAAAAGAAAATAAATATAGTGGATAGTTGCCAAAGTAAGGAATGTACCGTGTTCCCAAAGCTCCATTCGATCTCCAAATAAGATATCAAAAATACTGAATAGGAAAAAGATAACGATAATCATTTTCATATTTAGTCGGTTCCAATCAGAGTGAATATTTCCAAATGTTAACACCAACAATAAAGATAATCCCAAGGCTGTTTCGATAAAACCCATGGTGTAGAGAGCAGTCAAAGCCATCCATTTTGGTAAATTTAACCGTTTGAAATATCCGACCATTTTAGAATCCCTGTTTACACCAAACCATCCATACGGTTCAACCGGTTGTATTTTATACACTTCTTTTCCATCTAGGTTATAGATAATAGAACTGGTTGCATAGGAATTAGGGTTTGGAATAAAGTCACCATTGTAAAACTTATCTAAACCATTTAAAAGCCAGAACAAACCCCAGAAAAGCATTAATATTTTATAGAATGATATTTTATTATTTAAATATTTAATAATGTTCATTCGTTTGTCGTCGTATAATTAGTTAAGGATAGCAATACAATGATTTAACCCAATTTACATCTTTTTTCGATATTTTTCCGCTTAATGTAGCTGCAATATTAACCTGGTTTATATTACGCTGACCAAGTAGAACGCAACCTGATGATGCGTCTGTTAATAGTGTATCAATTATCCCGTGCATCACAGGATGTGGATGATCAGAAAATCTATCCTCAAGCAAGATCTTATTTGTCCGCATTTTTTTAATTATATCTATTTTAGTAAAATCATTCACATTTGCGCGAAAATCCCCAGTACCAAATGTTACGGGCTCTGTGTATTTACCCGTCAATAATCCGTGCTTAATTGGTGAAAAGAAACAAACGCCAGCATTATGTTCATCGATCCAATCTTTTAGGCCTGATGGGCCATATGTATCATCCATAACATTACGATAAGGTTGCACTACGTCTGGTTGTGCAGCATCGATATACTTCATGATTTTGAACAGGTCCCAATCAGATAAACCTACAAATCGTGTTTTACCTTCTTCCTGAAAGCGACGAACCGTTTCTAAGGCATCATTAAAGAATTCGTCTTGTTTTCCAAAATTGCAGTGATGCAGGTACAGCAGGTCAACACAATCAGTCTGCAGGTTAATCAATGATTGTTCCATTTGTTTACGCATATGCACTGGATGGTAAAAATGTCCATAATCACCAATATCCCAACCAACTTTTGTAGCCAAAAAAATATCGGTTCGCGGAATCTTCCCCCATAAAGAACCGATCACTATTTCTGATCGCCCGTTACCATAAACATCTGCCGTATCCCAGTGATTAATTCCAATTTCATGACAACGTAGCAACGCATTAATAGAATCATCATCATTTTGCCCTTCCCAACCCACGGGTGTTTCTCCTTGTTTATTGGCACCACCATATGACCAGGTTCCTAAACTTATTGGCGACACCTTGGCACCTGTATTTCCTAATATGATTTTCCGCATATTTCAGTCCTCTGTATCTTCTACAGCTTTAGCAATTGCTAAAGCATTTGTTGTGTCACTATGAATGCAAATTGTTTGCGCATTAATCGATATGGTATTGCCATCCACAGAAATAATTTCCCCCCTTTTTTTGATCATTTTTACCTGCTTTGCTGCCTGAGCAGGATTTGTTATCAGTGCATTGTTAAATTTCCGATCTCTGAGTGATCCATCCGTTTCGTAAGTTCTATCTGCAAATGCTTCTCCTGCTACAATTAAACCCATATCTATCCAGGTATCAATCATTATTGAATCTGATAAACCAACAATAGTTAATTGTGGATCAATTTTCTTTACCGCTAAACCAATGGCGTGCGCAATGGTGCTGCTTTTTGCCGCTTGATTGTACAGTGCGCCATGAGGTTTCACATGTTTTAATATTGTTTTTTCTAATGTTGCAATCTCAAGTAATTCCTCTATCTGTTCCATGACAGTTTCAGTTATATCAGGTGGCTCCATAGGAATTATTTTCCTGCCAAAATTTTCTTTATCTGGATAGCTAGGGTGTGCACCAACATTCACGTTCTTCTCAATTCCCATACGGATCATGGTTTTCATAAATTTGTAATCACCGGCATGGCCACCACAGGCAATATTAATTGAAGTGATATAATCCATTAATTTATAATAAGTGCCATCTTCCAGAAGTTGGGTCATTTCACCCACATCACTGTTTACATCAATCATGGTTCAAGGAATGTATAAATTTTTCTTGATTGACCTTTAATTTTTCTGCCCTACTAAAACTGGTCAATTCAAACTGAAAATAATCTCCTGGTTTTAATTGCCCTACTTTTCTGAGATCAGAGCTTATGACATTTGCAATAATTGGGTAGCCACCGGTTGTTTGATGTTCAACAAATGATATGATCGGCTGCCCATCTCCCGGTATTTGTATTGCTCCCAACGGTATCCCCGCAGTGATTATCTCACTTTCTTTTTTGTTATTAATCGTATTTCCTATTAATCGTAAACCCATGCGATTGGACAAATCTGTCACCCGATATTGGTGCTGGAAAAAATGATTTTTTTGTTTTTTATTGAACCATAACCACTGTATTCCCTTTGTAACTCTGATAATTTTATTGTCCGCTGTTATTGATTCATTTAGCTTTTGTACGGGATTAATTGAATCGTCTATTGTTCCAAAATCCAGCCCATCCAGTTTTTTTAATATTCTGCCATGAGTTCCCCCTATTCCAGATGTCAGGTGTGTTGTTTTCGCGCCCATTACATCCTCAACTTTAATGCCGCCGGCTACACACAGGTAACATCTAGATCCAGTTTTGGTGGAACGAATATCAAGGATCTGGCCTTTATTTATGGACCACCCCTGCCAAAATGGAATGGGTTTGTTATCCAATTCTGCTTCGAACTCACTGCCCGTTAAGGCAATGTAGGCATCAGATTTAAAACGATATTTATCCCCGATAATAGTCATTTCAATACCAGCAGATTGTTTCGAGTTACCTACTAATATATTTCCTATTCTAAGCGAAAAATTGTCTGCTGCTCCTGATGCAGAAACCCCTAAATGGGCGTACCCAAACCTTCCTTGATCCTGTACAGTTGATTGTAAACCCGCTCTTAAAACTTCAAGCCCCATTTGATTCCTTTAATCGTTCATATTCATCTTTACTGATAGATTTGAACTGTACCTTATCGCCCATTTGAATCAGACTGTTCTGGGGATTTGATATATTGAAAATTTTAAGTGGTGTTCGGCCAATTAAATTCCAACCTCCTGGCGAAGGGAATGGGTATATACCCGTTTGTCCTCCTGCAATTGCTACAGATCCTTGAGGAACACGTTTTCGCGGCGTTTGTATTCGCGGCGTTGTTAAATCTTGATCCATACCACCGAGATATGGAAATCCCGGTGAAAACCCCAAGAAATAAACCAGATAATTTCCGGTTTGATGACGCTGTATTATTTCACCTTCACTTAGTTTCGAAAATTGTACTACCCGTCGTATATCCTTTCCATAATTGCCGCCATATAAAACTGGAACTTCCACTAATTTTGCTTCCGGAGGTTCACTATTTTTAACCACATTCAAAATATTTTCTACTAGCCGTATACTGTCATCTATATTGGCCATTTTATCTAGTGTTAATAGTATTGATGAATAACCCGGATGGATGTTGACAACGCCGTGTATGGGGTTATGGATTAGGTGTGTAATAAGTGTAAATATTTTTTTATGCGTGGATTCTGAAATCTTATGATCCAATTCCACTAGGATTGTGCAATCAGAAGCGGGGGTAATTTTCGGATAATTATTCAGAACGAGTTTTAGCCAAATTATTACGCATTAATATTATTACACAATAGCAATATTTTACTGTTTATTAGTGTTATTAGTTCATGAAATTATAGTGAGTTAATAAAAACAATTTTATAAATTATAAGAATCAGATTTATGTTAAAGGTAATTGATATTGGACATAAAAACTATGGACTTGATACGGCAATAGCGGTTCTGGAATCAGAGGTAAGTAAAATAATTTATAATGGTGAATCGAAGGCAATGAAAATAATTCATGGTCATGGTACTGGTGCCTTAAAAGATGCGGTGCGTGAATGGTGTGCTGGCCAGTCAGGACGTTTTAAAGCAGTTATTTTTGGTGAGGATTATGATATGTTTCATCGGGATTCTATGGCTATGCGTTCTACATGTGGATTACCAGATGATAAGGATTTTGGCCGCCAAAATAGTGCAGTAACCTATATTTGGTTAAGGTAAATTTCATAGTTAGTGCAGGGAATATGATTAAATGATTTCAGGCTATGAAAAATTTGATTACTTACTTTATAATCTAAAACCAGATACCATGTAATAGATTCGATGGGAGCTTTATACGCAGCATATTACGAAAATAAATATCTATTCTTTTTCAAAGGATAAAAGCTAAAGGTTTGAAACCATTTTCATTATTCTTGATCATTTCAACATTCGTTATCCTGTTCTATAGTTGCCAACCGAGCTTGAAGACTTTGTCTGTGACAGCACCAGATGTAGTGGTAGCTAAACAGGATTCGCTGTTGGCCTTGAGTAAAGATAAGCGCCCTGAGTTTGTAACAATTTTGACGACAGCGCACATAAATATTGCGCGCCGCGCAGAAAACACGGGTGACATATCTGCTGCTGTAGATGAATATCAAAAGGTATTGAAAATTGATCCTACAAATAAGACTGCCCGCTATGAATTATTGGTGCTAGAAGGATTAAATCTCTACAGGAAGGGAAGTAAATCTGCACTATGGGATGCAATAGAACTTTTTGCTAAGGCAGCTTCTATTGATATGGATAGTGGTGTAGCAAACTATTGGATAGCTAAATCGTATGAAAAGAAAGACAGTAAGGATTTTGAATTAATTATTGAGGCGTATGAACAGGCTTTGATGAAAAAATTACCTGATGATCTACGCCAAGATGCTGAAGATGCGAAAAATATTGCACACAAAAATAAAACCACTTTAAATAATTTTTGGAAATAAAATACCCACCTTCCGGTAAATACAATTATTAAAACTTCTAATAATTTTGGCTTTGTATTTTCTGCACGAAAAATTAATTGTTTAATTATCTATTAACATCTTCTATTGTCAGGGTGAGCAGACAGTGATATATTTACCTTCGGTGAAATCCAATTATTGAGAATAAAAAGCATTAATAAGTGATAAAAATATTATGAATGTTTTTTGACTAATTAAAACCGAGGAATTACCGGTATGAAAATCCACACACCAAACAACAGTATCCTTCTTTCAACAATATTCCTTATTGCCTTCAACTTTGTACAAGGAAAAGATTACGATATTTCTGGAAAGGTAGTTGATAGTAGTGGTGAAAAAGTTGGTAAGGTAACTGTACTTCTTTTAGATAAAAATGAGTTAGAGGTACAAAGCACTAAGGCAAAAGGTAGCGGGAAGTTTAAATTCAAAAAAGTTCTCTCTGGGAAGTATATAGTTAGTGTAGATGGTGGTGAATTGGGTAAGGGAAGTGCTTCAGTTACTGTAGAAGAGGATGATGTAAAAAATTTAGAGATAGTAGTGAGTGTTCAAAAACCACCGACAGTGGTTGAAGAAGCTCCTGCAGCACAACAAGCAGTTGCAGCAGCAGAGTCACCGATCAATGATGGTCCGCTAGTACCCGAGGCTGCCGCTGAAGATGAATCCGGTGACGTTGGTTCAACGTATATCATGAATGAACTCAGTTTTGAAATAAAGAAATTATCGGCTGAAGTAAAACACATTAGTTCGGAACTAGAAAATTTGAAATCACTCAGCAAGATGTGGGTGAATCCACTAGCAATTTATTCCAAAGAAATCATTATGAAAAACGGCAGCACAATTTTTGGAAAGATCGTTTATCAGGATGAGTCGGAACTGAAGGTTGAAACATTGGTAGGGTATCTTATCATAAAACGGGACAACATAGTACGAGTTATTGATAATGTAATTACTGAAGATACTCAAGAATATGTACCTGAACAGGTTCGTGACAGTTATTCCCCCCCGCCCATGCCGCGCCTTTCAGAGCCCAAGTATACATCTGCAGATCCTCTCGATAGAAGCGCAGGAAGAAAATATGCTGCAAACTGTGTTTTGGTTGGTAATATAACTGAAAAGAAGGACAATCAAGGTAATACAATTTTTACGGGCGAGATAAAAAATATTGGAGGGCGTCGTGCCGATTTTGTGAAAATGGATTTTGTTTTTCGAAAGAATTGGAGTGGAGAAACAAAAACCCTGACCACGTTCACAAGAGGAACCTATCATACCTTCGATTCCGGAATAACAACAGATGCCACATTGTTACCAGGTGCTATGGGAGCATTTGAACTTTATGTTCCCCATGCATTCGGATCATTTATAGGGTATTCATATGTCATTGATTGGGAGGAATACGAATAGTAGTGGCAAAGATCCGTAAAGTAAATTATTTATTCTTTGTATCGTTTTTAAGTATAATCACTGCGCAGTCATCAACTTCAATATCGGAGGTATTTTTTCTTGACCTTGGAATTGTCATTGAACCATCTATTGGAAATGAATCTTACAATAGAGTTGTTGAAGCACCTACAGAAGAAATTGCCTTTCAGATCAAAAAGGCAGCAAGCGGTTCAGTTTATATGGCTGCTTCATCAGAAATGCTGGCCAGTTTAGATCGTATCAATGACCGTATTACATTACTTGAAAAATCATTTCAGCAGAAGATTGGCGGCTTACAGGAGGAAAACAAAAATCTGAGGGATATGTTAACGGAGATTAATACCGGTTCTCCTGTGGCACCTGTAGATCCGGGGCCATCTATAGCAGAAAATCCGGTGGAATTATCAACTGCATCGAAAGAAGACGCAAAACTAGTGGAAACAGAATTGAAAATACCTTTGGTGTCTGAAACAGTAGAGCTGCCTGCAGGTACACCTGCAATTCCTAGTTTTAGTCAGCAAGATTATATGACTGGTGTTTTTGCTTATCAACGGGAAGATTTCCAGATGGCTCTCGATTATTTTTCAAATTTAGTTTTGGATGAGTCAACAAAAGATATCGTTAATAATGTTCTTTATTGGATGGCCGATTCTTACCAACAGCTTGGGGATTTTAAAAATGCATTAATTGCACTCGAAAAAATACTAAAGGATCCTGATTCTGATCATGTAGATGATGCCTTAATAAAAAAAGGTTTACTACATCGTAAACTAGGACAAGCGGAGGAGTCGTTAATCGTATTTAATCAGTTGGTAAATAATTTTCCTAGAAGTGAATATACTAAACTTGCGCGAATGGAAATTAAACGAGCGGAAATATATCAATGAGGTTGAAAGCCTTTTTCTTAATATTTGTTATAGTTATTACTTTTAATGATATGTCTTTTGCTGCTACACGCGTTGCATATACCAGACCCGGTTTAATGATGAAGATACCATTTAGCACCGTTGGTAGATCCCCATATTTATTTAGAACGGGATTTGGAACTGAACTACACAATTTTAGCCCTTTCAATAGTACTGCTGGAATTTTTTTTGATATGGAAGTTGGAAGAAATTTTTCCCTGGGTTTTTCTTCAGTACAAACTGCAGATACGACCAACTTAGCCAATCTCGATGTGTCAACTTATACGCCACCTGTTGAATTTGGTTTTCACCTACAACAGCGAGTATTTACTTACAATGATGTGAGCGTTTCTGTTGGTTTACAAGATATTGTTTTTCAAAACTCTGAATCAGAAAGCGGGTTAAGTTTAAATCCCGAGCAACTGTCTTTTTTTGTAGTAGTTAGCAGCGCTAAACAATTGGGATCTTATCACCTGCAAACTTTCCTTGGTTTTGGTACAGGTGGTTTTGGCGCTCAAGATTCTTTGCCGACTACAGATTCAACTGGTGCACCAGCAGGCGTATTTGCTGGATTTCATTTGAACACTCCATTCTTTAATAAATGGGGTGGATTGGATTTTGTGGGTGAATTTGATGGTATAGGTATCAACGTGGGACTCCGCATCCCCCTTACCTCGGATTATCGCCTGAACATTGGGTTCACCCACATAGATAAACTACCAAGCTGGAAAATACGTTATTGGTCAGGGCACCCGGCATTAACTGTGGGATTTGATATGGCAGTACCACGAAGAGCAAGACGGGTGATAGGTGATATTGCCGGCCCATTTCCTCTTATGACGGGTACTGGAAATATGCCTGTTTTTGACGATCAATTTTCAGATCAGTTTGATTCTACTTTAACAATGGCAAACTTCGTGGTCAGTTCTTTGCGTGATTCTGTAGTAATGGTGAATAATGAAATGCGTAATCTTATGGTTAGATTGTCAGCAATGGAGCAAAAGTCAAATTTTCTTGAAGATTCGCTGAAATCATTTAAGCTTTCCAGCAATGTTGAAGGTAAAAACATGAATGAAGCTATGCGCCACTTATCTAGATCGCTTCGTTATTTTTATGGCGGTGATTATCGAGCGTCCCTGCAAGAGGTTGAATCCGCACTAGATCTGAATCCAAATCTCGCGCTTGCTTACGCACGAAGAGGATCTATTTATTATAAACTGGGAGATGTGCAACGGGCAACAATTAACTGGAACCTTGCGTTGCGGATGGATCCAGAATATGATGATGTACGGAATATTTTAAAAGCGCTGCACGAGAATAGATTAAAAACAACGAGTTTTGTAAGGGAGTAAATCGGCATGGATATTGCAACCCTAGTAGGTATTGTTTTAGGACTTGGCGCTATTGCCGGCAGTATATTTTTAGCGGCAGCAGAAGCGGGTGCTAGTACTGCAGGTTTTGTCTCTGGTCCAAGTTTTGCAATTGTGTTTGGAGGAATGATCGCTTCGGTATCTATCGCGTTTCCTCTTTCTGATGTATTAAAATTAGGCGCTGCAATGGGTGCTGTGTTAAAAGGAGGCGAAGTTAAATTAGGTGAGGTTGTTGATGAGGCTGTTGAAGCCGCAGACGTTGGTAGAAAAGGCGCAGCAGATCTGGAAAAGCACGTTGATTCAATTAATAATTTTTTCTTCCGCGATGGAGTGCAAATGGTAGTTGATGGATATTCATTAGAAGAATTAACAGAAATATTAGAAACAAGAATAGAATACAGGGAAATACGTGAAAAAACACAGTCATCCCTTTTTAAATCTATGGGTGTCATGGCACCGGCCTGGGGCATGGTTGGTACATTAATTGGATTGGTTATTATGTTATCAGGTTTTGGTGGCGAAGGTGGCGCGGATTCATTGGGCCCCGGCATGTCAGCAGCATTAATAACTACATTTTATGGCGCTGTTTTTGCTAACCTATTTTTCTTACCAATGGCTGATAAAATAAAAGTTAGAATTGCAACTAATACAACACTGCAGTCTTTACTGGTGGAGGCAGCGCGGTTGATTCACCAGAAAAAACATCCCCTGATTGTTAGGGAAAAGCTTAATTCATTCATACCACCCGGGGAATGGAAGACAGAAGGATAATATAAATGGCAAAAACTCCCGGCGAAAAAAAAGCATTTAAGTCTGGTATTGTAAAGGGTATGGATCTCGTTGATGAAGGATTGCCTGGATGGTTCGGCACATTTGCAGATATGATGACCCTACTTTTTGCATTTTTTGTATTGTTGGCTGCACTTTCAACAATGGATCCAGTAAAAATTATGGAAATGGCAAACTCCACTGGTAAATCATTAGGAAGTAAGATAAAAAAGGAAGGTGCAGCTGAACTAGAAGGAGAGTTTGATAAAGTAGCGACAAAACTTTCGCAAGTAAAAGCATCATTAGATGAAATGGTAGAAAAAATTGAAGCAGAAATGAAGGATAGCAAAGGAGACCCACCGGTAGAAGTCACCACTAGTTCTAAAGGTGTTACATTGGAAATTAGCGGTGATTTTAGTTTTGGATCTGGAAGCGCTGGAATAAGCCCAGGTCTAAAGAAATTATTATCAGAAAAAATAGTACCTGAGATTAAGAATTCAATCTTTCAAATTGAAATTGCAGGGCACACGGATAGCGATGCGTTGCCCAAAGCATATCAAAAACGGTTTCCATCAAATTGGGAGCTATCTACGGCACGTGGCTCGGCAGTGGTAAGAAATGTTATTGATCAGGGAGTCAACCCGACCCGCTTGGTTGCTGCGGGATATGCTGATTGGGTTCCAAGGGGTCAAGCTCAAAACCTGACCCAGCAAATAGATAGAAAAACCATTTTGGAATTAAATGATACGCCAGATAATAAAGGTAGGAATAGACGAATTGAAATAACATTTTTGAAACCCTCGCATCACACAACTAGTTATGTAGAAAATGATGGGTAACAATTAATTAAAGTATGTTTAAGAATTATACAAGGAGTGTAATATGAAGAAGGGGTATAAAATACATCCTTTCATTTGGGTTTTCTTATTTAGCCTGACTTTATTGTTAGGCCAACAAACCTCCAGTTATTTAACTCAGAAACTAATGGTTGAAAACGGTCTTAGGGAACGCATAGGCGATGCGCTTTCCAAAATTATTGATGATCATAAGTATGTAATTGATGTAGATGTTGATATTGAAATTACTGGTGAAAAGGAAGAACAAATTACGATTATACCAGGTAACCGTCCCATTTATGATGAAGCATCTGCACTAGAACAACTTACAACCATAATTGGTGAAGCGGCTCCAGGAGATGGATCTTCTGAAGATACTAAATTTTCTAGCATGGGGCTTCCTATTCCCGGTTTCGATTTTGAAGTTGAAGCTGAACCGCAAGTCTCTCAGGAGTCTGCAGCGCAGGGTCAAGCCGGACCCGATATGGTTATCCCAATCAAAGAACCCACTATGGCTGGCGAAAGAGTACAATCAAAGACACTAACACATAGGGTCCCTGCTGTGGCTGCTGTGAAACGTATTCAAATTAGCATAATTTTACAAGAGGGTGCTGCCCCAGAGTTAATTGAGAATATTCGCCAGGTTGTAATGGTAGCATCACGATTTGACCGCACTAGAGGTGATGCGTTAAGCATAATGACCGCATCCTTCAAGGAACGTCGGGATGAAAAAAGTGCGGAACAGGTACTCCTCAAGAATATTGCTGATAAGCTAGAGCAATTACAAAGTGGGGAAAGTGGTGGTATGAAAAAATCCATCGAGGATGCCGTAAGTGAACCTATGACAGCATTTAAGAATCGGTTAAATGAATTAGAACAAGCGAACCTAAGAAATAAATTTGAATATGAAAGAAAAACTAAATTGTTGCGGGATTCACTACAACTAGGGGATCTAAAAGGCGAAATTATTTCTTTGAAAGAAGCGTTAGTATATGCCGAGCAAACACAAAAGACAGGAATAGATTCACAACTTACGCAAAAGATTGCTATGCTAGATTCTGTTCAGCTCGATCTGGAACAGGAACTTGAGCAGGTAGAAAGCTCTTCCGCGATGATCATATTGGTTTCCATATTGGGAGCTCTTGTTTTAATACTACTTGTTTTGGTTATGGTATTACTGTTTAATAAAAAGAAAACGCCCCCCCCGCCCCCCCCGTGGCTTTATGGACCTCCTCAAAGAAGAAAAAAAAAGAGTAATCAAGCTGCTAAGAAAAGTGTTGGCTCTCAAGTAGCCAGTGTGGGAAAAGAACTAGAGGATGATCCAGATGTATTGAGGAGCGAGATTGGCGAGATGCGCCAATCAGTTGTATCTATGAGTGTAGGACAACCTAAAACTGCCACACGTATTGTCAAAGAATGGCTGGAAGATGATGTCGTCCCTGAGCCAGAACCACCGCCAGAAGAACCGGAGGAAGAGGATTCTGGTAAAAAGAAGAAAAAGAAGAAATAAAGAGGTCAGTATATGATCACCGATATAAAAAGACTGTCTGGCTTACAAAAAGTGGCTATTTTGTTTACTATTCTTGGTGAGGGTCTATCAATTACACTTTTAAAGGAACTATCGAAGACAGATATAAGGAAAGTTCGTTCAGTTGCACGGGATCTGGATAGTGTTTCTTTTGGAGTTAAAAAGCGAGTTATAGAGCAATTTTACTATAGTTTTGTAAGTGAGAAATTCCAAGCCGAGGAAGGTGGCGAAGATGAACCTAAGAAACCGTTTGAATTCCTAGATGAATTAACCGATGAACAACTAATATCTATGGTGTTACCGGAGGATACAAAAGTTAAAGCAATTGTAATGGCTCAGGTTAGTGCTGAGAAGCGAAAAAAAGTTTTAGATCGATTGGACCCAGAAGAAAAGGGTCGCGTTCTTATTGAAATGGGAACCCTAAATGAGGTTCCTTTGGGAGCAATAGTTAGTGTTGCATCAGACCTGCAAGAGAAGTCTCATTTTTTACCAAAAACAGTTGCTTTTTCACGAGGCGGGGGTAAAGAGGTTGCGGAAATATTAGGCGAGATGGAACCAGATGACGAATCCAAATATCTAGAGGCTATTTCACGGGAGGCGCCAGCGCTCGCCGATGAGATAAAGAAATACCACCTAAGATGGGAAGATATATTTGAATATTTTCCAGATAATATTATTCGTGATCTTATGAATTCGGTAGAATTGGATCTTATTTCTATGGGAATGAAAGGTATGGATGAAGCAGTAGTATCAAGAGTGATTGAAAACTTACCGCAGAAAAAACAGGCTATGTACGAACCAATCGAAGGGGCAGTATCTAAGCGGGAAGTAGATAATGCCCGCAAAGGTATTGTACAGGTTGCCAAGCAGATGGGAAAAGATGGTGCATTTAATCTGGAGGATTATGTAGGTGGCGGAGAAATGGTGGAATAAATTCTCAAATAATTCAATTGAAACTTCTGGCCCCCTTCATCTTAGGGGTTTTTTTATAATTTATTAAACAACATCCTTTTTTGAGTATCCAATGGAATTAAAAGAAAAAATAAAAAGCGTAATACTTGCACCCCTTGAAACAGAGGATGATAGAATGATAGGTATTGAGCTAGAGGATTTCGTTTATGATATGAAAGGAAAACGGATACCGGTAAACCCCGGTAGTGAATATTCAGCTTCTGATTTACTTAATAACTTAATTGATCTTCAGGTAAACGATAAGTATAAAGCTTATTATTCAATTGAACCTGGTGGTCAAATCGAATGGGCATCCACACCACAACGGTCATTGCATGATTTGCAAATTGAGTTAAATGATCATCAAAAAAGATTAAACTATCTTCTCACTAATTACCAACTGTACACAATTGATTTAGCAGTTGAGCCAATCTATTTACCGAATGAGATAGATTTTATTGATCATAAGAAATATGAGTTGATGCATGAATTATTTATACGGACAGGGAAACACGGACCTTGGATGATGAGAAACACAACAAGTATTCAAATCAATATTGATATTTTATCCAAAACAGATGCTGAAGAAATGGCTTTCTTAGCAGATTGTTTAACCCCTTTTTGTGCGTTACTGTTCGCCAATGGTCCGTTTATGGCTGGGAAACCAGCTAATAATTCTAATCATCGCTACAATATTTGGAATGATACAGATCCTTCAAGATGTGGAGATTTGTTTAATCATGGTATACACAGTGAGGATCAATTATTAGATAAATTTGTAAATATAGTATTAGATGCACCATCAATTTTTACTGTTTCTTCTGGTAACGACATAAAAAAGTTCGATGGTTCTTTAAAACAGTGGTTGCAAGCTTTAGATCATTCTAATCTACTAGATGAGCATGAAATAAATAATGCTCTGCATCAGATATTTACACATGTTCGTTTTAAAAAACATGTTTTGGAAGTTCGGGGAACTGACCGACCGCCCAAAGGTTTTGAAATGGCACCTGTAGCTTTTTTGGTTGGGTTACTAACTGTCGATAAAATACGGGACCAATTAATGAAAATATTTTCTCGATGGTCTGTAGATGAGAGAAAAATAGCCAATGCAAATGCTTGTATTCTAAGTCCTTCAAGCATTGGTCCAGCTGGGAAAAATATGATGGAATGGATCAATATATTTTCAGTTTTAGCCATCGATGGTTTAAAGATAAGGAGTGAAAGTCTGCATATAGTTAATGAACAAGATTTATTTACGCCATACCTAAATATGATCAATGAACGAGGAATTCCAGCTATATTTATGCAAGATGATTTCTATAATGACCAAAAATCGCTCATTGAATTTCTAAGGGCCAAATAATGAATAAACCACTGATAGGATTAAATCCATATTATTTTGAATACAGTGATGCTATGTGGAATGAATTAGACTTTTCGAATTTTGTTGTATATACTTCTCAGGCCATGATATCCCGTACCTTTACTTTTCAGGAAGATATTAAATGATTACAGATCACGATATTGTCATGGTAGGCGGCGGCGGCGCAGGACTCCGAGCAGCCATTGCCATTGCCGAAACAAACCCAAACTTGAGTGTCGCGGTGGTTAGCAAGGTCTACCCCATGCGGAGCCATACTGTGGCGGCAGAGGGCGGCGCGGCTGCTGTTATCAAAGATAATGATTCTCTGGAAAACCATATAAACGATACCATTGCCGGCGGTGACTGGATGTGTGATCAGGACGCCGTGGAACTTTTTGTGAACGAAGCTCCCAGAGAATTGATCCAGATGGAGCACTGGGGTTGTCCGTGGAGTCGGGAAACTGATGGAACAGTCGCGACTCGGCCCTTCGGGGGGATGAAGATTGAGCGGACATGGTTTGCTGCCGATAAAACCGGTTTCCACATGCTCCACACCCTTTTTCAGACTTCCCTCAAGTACAACAACATTACCCGCTACGATGAATGGTTCGCCACAAAGATTTTGGTGGAGAATGGCCGGTGCCAAGGTGTAGCTGCCATCGAACTTCGTTCCGGCAAGGTGGCGGCGATTACCGGCAGGTCGGTGATAATGTGTACTGGCGGGGCCGGCCGGGTTTTTCCGTTCACGACCAATGGTGCTATCAAAACAGGCGACGGGATGTCCATGGCGTACCGGGCTGGCGTACCCCTCAAAGATATGGAATTTATCCAGTACCATCCCACTGGACTCCCCGGGACAGGTATTCTTATTACGGAAGCAGCCCGAGGGGAAGGTGGAATCATGGTGAATAAAGATGGCTATAGGTATCTTCAGGATTACGACTTGGGCAAGCCGCTGGATATTAATAATTTGAAACATCCAGTAAAAAAAAGTATGGAACTGGGTCCCCGGGATCGCCTGAGCCAGGCTTTCGTGGCGGAAAGGGAAAAAGGAAGAACTATATCCGGCCCATATGGTCACGTAGTCCATCTCGATATCCGTCACCTGGGTGAAAAGAAAATTGATAAAAAGATTCCCTTCGTCCGGGAGTTATCCAAAAATTACGCTGGCATCGATCCTGTCTACGAACCAATCCCGGTGAGACCCGTCGTTCACTACATGATGGGGGGGATTGATACTGACATCACTGGTGCGACTGCCCTTCCGGGTTTGTACGCAGCCGGAGAGTGTGCCTGCGTCTCTATCAACGGGGCCAACCGCCTGGGGTCCAACTCCCTGACGGAACTTCTGGTGTTTGGAAGTCGCGCAGGGAAGGCAGCGGCCCAGTTTGCATTGGATAGCCCCCGTCTTAACACGGCCTCGCTGGAACTGCAAGCTGCCGAAGAACAGGAACGTATCAGTAGAAACTTCTTTAGAAAAGAGGGGGGATCTGAAAGAATTTTTACTCTTCGGCAAGAAATGAACGAAACCATGGAAACGAGTGTCGGCATCTATCGCTCAGAGAAAAGTTTGAAGGAAACATGCAATAAAATAAAAGAACTTAAAGACCGGTTTTCCAATATTATAATAGAGGATAGAAGTTTCAATTTTAATACTGAACTTACCTCAGCGCTGGAACTAGAGTTCATGCTGGATGTTGCAGAAGCTATCTCTTACAGTGCCCTGGAAAGAACGGAAAGCAGGGGTTCTCACCAACGAACTGATTTCCCGGGTAGGGATGATGAAAATTTTTTAAAGCATTCTTTGGCATACCGAAATGATACTGAACCCCGCATGGATTATAAAGATGTGGTGATTACTAAATGGCCGCCCGGAGAAAGAGTTTATGGAAAGGATGGATAAGGTATAAGAAATGGCAGAAACCATGCAATTGGAAATCTTCCGCTACCGACCTGAAAAAGAGAGCGTCCCCTCCTTTCAGACATACGAAGTCCCGTTCCGTGAAGACTGGGTAGTACTGGATGCCATCAATTACATTAAGGATGAGATCGATGGAACGCTTTCCTACCGCTGGTCGTGCCAGATGGGGGTCTGCGGCAGTTGTGGGATGATGGTGAACGGTGTACCAAAACTATCATGCGCCGTATTTCTAAAGGACTACCACCCAAATAAAATCCGTATAGAACCATTAACGGGTTTCCCTGTGGAACGGGATCTCATCTTCGAAATGAATGATTTTATGACAAAACTTAAAGAGATGCAGCCATACATCATCCGGAAAGAAGGTGAGGAGAGGTCTCTGGAAGAGGGCGAATACATTCAGTCACCTGCCGAGCTGGCTCACTTTAAACAGTACTCGATGTGTATTAACTGTATGCTCTGTTATGCAGCCTGTCCCGTTTATGCTCTTGATTCTACCTTTATCGGACCAGCCGCCATTGCCCTTGGCCAGCGGTACAATATGGACTCCCGGGACCAGGGCAGGGATGCCCGGCAGGAAGTCATTGCCAGCCACGATGGAATCTGGGAGTGTACTTTTGTAGGTGAGTGCAGTGCCGTTTGTCCGAAACATGTGGATCCAGCTGCTGCAATTCAGCGAGCAAAAGTCTCAAGTACGGTTGACTGGTTCAAGGATGTTTTGATCCCGTGGGGGAAAAAGAAATGAGTACTTACCACAGACCTGTATCCAACACATGGTGGCTTAAGCAAAAATCTTACTTTTTATTCATGATTAGGGAGCTAACCAGTGTATTCGTTGCTGGGTATTGTATTTTTCTACTGGTTTTGGTTTACAAACTGACACAAGGGGCTGATGCATATGGCAATTTCATGGCTGCTCTAAAGTTACCCATTAGCGTGGCCCTGCATCTCATTACGCTCATTTTTGTGCTCTATCACACAATTACATGGTTTAACCTAACACCAAAAATTCTTGTACTTTACAGAGGAGAGGATAGGATTCCTCAAGGACTGGTAGCGGCGACGTTCTACGCTGGGTGGGTAGTAGTTTCCATTATTGTTGCATGGCTGGTATTGGGAGTGTAGAGATGGCGAAATCCAACGAACCGATCTGGTGGTCACTGTTTTCAGCTGGTGGCATGGTAGCAGCTATGATCTTTCCAATCCTGATCATCATAACGGGTATCTTGGTACCATTTGGATTGGCGGGTGACGATCCTCTGAATTTCGAAAAGATTAGTACTGGAATATCTAACCAGCTCATAAAACTAATCCTTTTTACCATAATTACTCTGCCACTCTTCCACTGGGCCCACCGCTTCCGCTTCACCCTTGTAGATGTGGGGTTGAAATCCATGAGTACTCTCATATCTATCCTTTGCTATGGTGGGGCGATTGCTGGAACAATCGTCTCAGCAGTTGTATTCTGGAATATTTAAGATATTAAATTCTAGGGAAAGTAAGGCAAAATTTCCTTGAAGTTAGGCCTCATGCTTTAAAAAATGATTTTAGTTTAGTATGTGTAATATACTATATGTTGTTTTATAAATGTATTCCCAGAACATATTCAGATTACTGATAATGGTATTATACCTTTAAAGGATAGAGTAGTGGATATATATTATGACCCAATAATTTGGATTTAGAAGAAAATTATTTGTAAATCAAATTAGGTTACATTTTTTGATGATTAAAAAAGTCCTATTAAGGACTTTTTTATTTTAGTCTGAAATTAACAGGGATTGATATCCAAACACCAACAGGTCTTTCACGTTGTCTCGCTGGTCTAAAACGTGTTTTGCGAATTGCTGTAACCGCTGCTTCATCCAAACCAGTATTAGGGATTCCTTTTAATATTAATGTGTCTTGAACACGTCCTCTTTCATCAATGAATACCTGTACAACAACCGTACCCTCAATGCCGGCCTCCTGAGCTATTTCAGGGTATACAGGTCTGATGTTTGAGAGAGGTTGCGGTGGATCATCATAAGGTATGAATTTTACTCTCGGTCCTTCCGGCGGCGGCGGCGGCGCATCCCAAGCTTCGAAATTATCTAGATCTGTTTCTTCAATTGTTAAATCATCTGCAATATCCTCGTCTTCAGATTCTACAGGTACGGATGGGCGCGCAGGTGGAGGAGGGCGTTCAATTTGCTGAGTTTGTGGTATATTTTCGATCAGAATCTCTTGTAATTCAACTTCCTCCAGATCAAAGAGGCCCAAATATCTTGGATAGATTAAAAATGTAAAGATTAGGAGCATCAAACTGCTTAGGGTAGCTAACCTTATTGTAATCGGGTATTTGTATTTTATAGGTAAAGTTGCTTGTACAGATAACATTATTTATTAGTCTATAGCCGTTAATGAAGAATAATTAAGCATAAGAGCATCAGCTTTCCGCAGTTCGGTGTGGATATCAGAAATTAAACCCATTCGTGCTGCTTTATCTGCTTTGATGGATACCGTTAGCTGCGGATCGGCTGCCCGTATGGTGTACATAATATGGCGTATATTGTCGGAACGAATCAATTTATCCTCAATTGAAATTTGACCTTGTTTTGATACCCAAATATGGGCTGTATGCCTTTTTGATTTTAATTTTTGTATGCGTTTAGCTTTGGGTAATTCCACATCTAAGCCAGAATATTCACGCAACACAGTTGTAACCATAAAAAATATAAGTAGCATGAAAATAATATCGGGCATAGAGGCAGTGGGTATATCACTGCTGATTTTAACTTTTCTTCTAATTTCCATTAATTTGTTTCAGCAATTGATATTCTGGTTGCATTGGCACGTTTTAATTGGTCAATCACTGCAACATAATCTCCATACTTTGTTTTTTCATGAGCTTTCACTGATATGATTAATTTATCATTTTTAGCAAGTTTGCGCCTGACCTCACGATTAATATCTTTTATTGCGACAGGTTCTCCGCCAAGGAGTACGTTTCCTTGGGAGTTTATCAAACAGTTAAGAATATTTGTTTTTTTAATCTCGAGCTCTTCACCTTCAGCTGGTAGAATTATTCCGAGACCCTTATCCATGTCAATAGTAGTGGTAACAAGAAAAAATATTAGCAGTAAAAAAGCGATATCTGCCATGGAGGAAGTAGGGATTTCACCCCCTTTAAATCTTCTTTTTGCCATTTATTTCAAAGGAAGATCTTAATGAGTTATGAATATCTTAGCTTTTAGCCAACTTCTCATATTCCAAATGTAGCTGATCCATAAACTTTACCGAATTTTCTTCCATATCAAGTACCAGTTTATCAATCATGGAAACGAAAAAGTTCTGAAATATCTGGATAATCATTGCGACAATTAAACCAAATGCAGTTGTGAGCAGTGCTTGTGATATACCACCGGCTACAACAGCTGGTGAAATATCATTGGCTGCAGCAATAGCATCAAAGGCATTAACCATTCCAGCCACTGTTCCCGTAAAGCCAAGCATCGGAGCAATAGTAATGACCGCATTCATCCAAATCATATTTTTTTCAAGGAAAGACATTTCCAATCCACCAGCATCTTGGATCGCTTTTTCTACTTCTCTAAGACCACGATGGAATCTTGAGAGACCTGCATGAAAAATTTCAGCTACCGGCCCTGGGGTATTATTGCAAAGTTCAATGGTATTATCAATACCATCATTATCCAAAGATTTTATAACGTCATCAAAAAATTCCTTAGAATTTGTGGATGACATAAACAACGAATAGAAACGTTCCCCGGAAATGCCGAGCCCTGCAATCAGCAGTATTAGTATTGGCCACATGAATGGTCCGCCATTTACAAAATATTCTACCATTTATTTTAACCTCCGTTTAAATATATCATTATTTATATTTGACATTAGCCTAGAAATTTAAATGCTATTTTATATGTATGCACCAGCTTTTTAAGAAAGTAAGATTCATTGATTAATGATTTCTATGTTAACGCTTCGATCGCGTCTTCTTCACTAGCATAAATTTTTGAATAATTAGTTATACCCATAATATTGAATGTTTTCTCAATAATTGGCGCAACATTATAATAACCGATTTTCCCATTAACGCCTTGTAGGTCTTCTATGACTTCTATAAGAATAGAGACACCGATGCTATTAACCATTTTAGTAGCTTCCATATTAATTAATAATTTTCTCTTACCTTCAGATATACTTTGTTTACATATAGAAGCTACTCGATCTCCACCGAAATTATTTAAGTACCCACTCGTTTCCAGAATTATGATATCGCCTTCTTCACGAACTTTAATATTAAAATCATTCATATATGATTTTCCTCCCTTTTATAATTATCTATTTTTTGTCATTGTTACAGTTGTACCATCCTTGTTGGATTGAAAATCCACGGTGTCCATAAGTTCTTTCATCAGTTGAAGGCCCCAACCACGCTTATGATCAGAATTTAATTTTTCTTCGATTTTAGGTATGGCTACAACTTCATCATCAAAGCCAATACCTTTATCGCCTACTTTTATTATAAGTTTTTCGGGATCGATAATATATTGAATGAAAATATTATCTTTGGATTTGGAATGTTCAAATGCATTAATGCAGGCTTCAATCAGGGCCATACTGATCTCGTCTGTTTTCTCTCCATCCAAATCCATACGTTTTGCGATAACTTCTGCAGTTTTGGTTGCTGCAAGCTCCATGTCTTCCATCACGGGTAATGTGAGTTCTACTGTTGGATTAGTCATAAATAAATTCCTCCGTTAAATATTTAGGCTTGTGCGACTTTTTTATAATCCTTTTCCTCTAATTCCTTCTGCGCTTTCTTATCTTCATCGGGCTGTTTTTCAAAAACTATAAATGTTATATCATCAGGATTCTTAGAACCACCGAGCCAATCATCGGCAAGGTCAATTAGTGCTTGTTTAACTTGCGCTGCTCCTAAATGCGCTGTTTTTTCAATACAGTCCATTACTGGTTGATAATCTAGCAAATTTCCTTCCAAATCTGGAGCTTCGGGTAGTCCATCTGAAAGCAGCACCAATACATCTCCCTTATTAAATGATTTCTCCACCAGCTCAAATTGTTCGTTTTCCATTCCGCCTAAGGGGAGATTGCGGATCTCAATTTCTTCTGCAGATTGTGTTTCTGCAGAGTACAGATAAGCAGGCGGCATTGCAGCTGCACTAATATAAAGTTTATCATTTTTGAATATACACACACTTAAACTCATACGTAGACGGCCGGTGTCAACTCGGCGTACTACTTTATTGAGCCGGTTGAGAATATCATCGGGTGAATTAGACTCTATACCTGCGAGACCAGCCTTAGTTATTGATACCATCATTCCTGATTGAGAACCATGTCCTGTAGCATCTCCACAGACCGCATAAAAACTTCCGTCCTCTAGTTCGAAAAAGTCATAGTAATCACCACCAACTTCAGTGGATGTTCGCATAAATGCCTTAATATCCATTCCTTCATAATCTGGTATCTTCTTAGCGATCATCCTCAACTGAAATTCCCTTGCCTCAGCAAGTTCATGGTCTTTACGTTTATCTTCTAGTGATTTACGTCTTAATCGGTCTACTCCATAAAATCCCGATGCACTGAGTCCAACAATAGCAAACAAGTAAAAAGTGTATGCATACCATGTCTTCCAGATAGGTGGTTTAACGCGGACTCCTATCGTGTAAGGATTATTATTCCAAATACCATCATTATTACTTGCCCTAAACTGAAAAGTATAATCATCTGGTTCGAGGCGTTGGAAGGACACTGTCCGATTGGTCCCATTATCCACCCAGTTATTTAAGTAATTATCCAGCGTATATTGATATCGATTTTTTGCAGACTTGTTAAAAGAAAGACCAACAAAGTTGATATTTAATGTTTGAACTTGATGATCAATCGAAAGCTGGTTGTTTGTGAACTCGATGAAATTTCGATTACCTTCATAATCAATAGTCTCGATCAAATTGATAGCTAATTTTGGCATTATCTCATTAATTGTTATTTCTGAAGGATTTACTCTAGTGAGACCCTGAACGCTTCCAAAGTATAACATACCATTATGGTTAATATCTACAGCGCGAGCATTAAAGATATCAGCAGGTAAACCATCACTATTATCAAACACCCTTACACTACCATCGGCGTGCAAGCGTGCAATTCCTCTTCTGGTGCCAAACCATATACCACCAGAGTTATCAGATAGAATGGATACTACTGTCGCGCTAGGTAAACCATTATCAATTGACCAGCGATCAAAATTGTCATTTTCGCGATTATAACGAAATAATCCTTCTCCCGATGTTCCAATCCAAATATTATTATTTACATCACTAACAATTGTATTCACCGAATTTGATGAAAAACTTTTCGGATCATTTTTATCAATAATATAGTGTTTCACAAGTTCTATTTTTTCATATTTTATCTGACGGTCATTAACATATCTACTTGAATTTTCCATCTTTATTCTGAAAAGGCCGGTCGATTCTGTGCCAACCCACAACTCGCCAGTTTCTAGATCTCGGAGGATTGCTGATGGTCTGAATAGATAATCATTTTGAATATTATCTTCATATTTATAAACAGAAAATTTTGGCGCATTTTCTGTATGTTCGGGCATAGTGCATTTAATTATCCCAGCTGTTGTTGCGAACCATATATTTTCATAGTTAGGTCCATTTTGGTTTTTAACGTATTCTTGGAAAATTGAATTGACTTTTCCTTGAAGTTTTGTCCCGGATATTTCGTCAATAAATTCATAAAATCGTTGGTATGTTTTTGCTGTTGGATTTATCAATGTTGCCCCTAAAGACTGACTTGCAGCCCACACTCGACCATCATTTAATATTGCTAAAGGACCAGTCTCTTTGTTTAATAGAGAATTAGCATTAGTGGGATCAGCAGTAAATTGTTTTATTAACTGCCCATCTTCAGATAATTGATCAACGCCATTTTCATGGGCGGCCCATATAGAATTATCAGGGGCTATTTTCACTGCACTCACATTGCTGCCATTTAGATTATTTTCGGTTATAAAATTCTGGGTGGTTTTTATTTTTTGATTAAGCCCGACTCTAGTTGCTACCCACATATTGTTCATTTCATCAAAGTAAAGATCATTTACCTTTACGTTGGTAAACGAAGAAGGCTCTGTAGTTTCAGATAGAACGCCGTTTTTGTCTGGTTGCAATAATTTAAAATTATTATCTAGCACTAGCCCCATCTGGGCAAAGAAAACTGCTGTATTAAAAAGTGTTAGACCCGGGAATGCAAGTACATCTACCCACAAATTTCCACTGGGATCCACATACATTTTATTAATGTTCTGACCAAAAATATAATCCCACATCAGATCATCAAATAAATCAAAAGTTGCATTATAATACACTATACCAGCAGTGGTAGCCATCCAAAATCCGTTCATGGTTGGATTGGGTCCAAAATCAAGAAGTTGTTTAACTGAATAAGTGCCCAACATAGATATCCAAGATGTGCCGGCAAGACGAGTGATAGAAAGATCACCAATATTTATTTTGTCCAAGCCTTGGGATGTCCCTACATAAATATTATCATCTTTAATGAGCAGAGTGTTTATATGATTGCCAGAGATTGAATTCTGATAATACTCCAAACTTAAAAAACGAGTAAAAAAATCTTTATCCTTGCGGTAGTAATTGAGACCATTTGTTGTGCCAATCCATAGGTTGCCGGAGGTATCTACTACAATTGGATTACATTGATTTTCATCAAAACTGTTGGAAGAAATTGAATATGGATCACTTGGCGTAAACCTATAATTAACGATATTACCAGTATTTTTTTCAATGGTATAAACACCACTATTTTTGGTAGCAATCCATAATAGCCCTTCTTTATCCTGAGTTAGAAAAATTGGACGGCTAGCTGTAGAAAATCGTTGGAACGAATTTTTTCCGTAGTGGTATAAATCAACGCCTTTATCTGTAAGCGCCCATACATCTCCATCCTGATCCTTGAAGATATCCCAAATTCGATTACCGGATAATGCAGTGGTGTCAAATGGATTTGAATTGTAGTTTTTTACCTCATAACCATCATAGCGGTTAAAACCCTCATCAGTGGCCAACCAAATAAAACCATACCTGTCATCCGTGACCGCGCGAATATCATTGTCAGAAAGACCGTTACGAGTGGTGATTATTTCAAACTGGTATTCGTTCTCTGCGGCGAATAGAAAGCTTAGATAAAAGATCTGAACGCAAATGAAAATGAACTGAATTCTATGATTCATTT
>Ga0257111_1000183_pt1 | contig 25313 bp, 21 predicted proteins | sample LP_taG_6_FD_191567 | JGI IMG/M metagenome (GOLD analysis project Ga0257111, IMG submission 191567) | Marine microbial communities from Northeast Subartic Pacific Ocean, Canada - LP_J_2015_P26_500m | ecosystem: Environmental > Aquatic > Marine > Oceanic | place: Canada: Northeast Subartic Pacific...
TAGCCCTAGCCGCAGTATTCGTTGAGGGAATTATATTCCTCTTGATGTCGATACCGGCTATCCCGGTAATCGGTGGATGGAGAACCATAATGATCAACTCAATCCCGACGGATTTGAAGATAGCCACAGGCGCCGGTATCGGCATGTTCCTGGCAATCATCGGTCTTCGAGAGATGGGTTGGATCCAAGACGACGGAGCCACCTTGGTCAATCTCGGGGCGACAGAGTCGTTCACCTATGATCACGGCGCATTCATCGCCATGGTTTGCCTCATCGCAATAGCCGTGATGATGGCCCGTGGAATCAAGGGCGCAATCATCATCGGTATCGGAGTTGCCTCAGTCTGGGGTTGGGCAGTCAGTGCATATGACCCCTACAACGACTTCATGGCCGGCGGTGCTGGTTTTGGCGCTATGAATGCGGACTGGCCATCAGCTGCGATAGGATTCGTGGGCTTGCCTGAGGAATCCCTCTTCGCAGCCACAAGCGCGCTAGGCGATATCGGTGGCGATGTGGCACTTGGTGACTTCATACTAGTGATGATCACCTTCCTGTTCGTCGACATCTTCGACACGGCTGGAACCCTCTACTCTGTGGGTCGCCAGGCGGGTTATGTCGATGAGAACGACGAGCTGATGAATTCTGACGAGGCATTCGTGTCCGACGCTGCAGCAAGCATAGTCGGCGCACTCTGTGGAACCAGTACCACGACGACCTATATCGAGTCGGCTGCTGGTGTTGAAGAAGGAGGAAAGACAGGTCTTGTGGCGGTTACTGTGGGTGTTCTGATGCTCACTGGACTGTTCTTCTCGGATCTGTTCCAGGCTGTCCCGACATTCGCGGCCGCCTGCGCTCTGGTTATCATTGGCGCTTTGATGATGCGCCAAGCAGCGGACATCAATTGGGCCGACAAGGAAATGGCACTACCTGCCTTCCTGACAATCTGTCTGATGCCGTTCACATATTCCATCGCGGATGGAATTGCCTGGGGTATCATCAGCTATGTGGCCATCAAGCTCGGAATGGGCAAGATGGATGAGCTGAACCCAGTCATGTGGACACTGTTCGCATTGATGGCAATGTTCTACTTGGGACCCGGCGACCAGTCGACGTTCCAGTACCTACTCGGTGGACTCTGAGCGGGAATTACGTAACGGGAAACCCGGGCCCAACGGCATAGCCTGAAGGCCCGGGCCCCTCCCACAGTAAAGCGGGTAGCATGTCTGACGAGTTACTCCAAAACCTGAGAGGCGCCATTCGCACGGTGCCGGACTTCCCCTTAGAGGGGATTATGTTCCGGGACATCACCCCAGTGCTAAGCGATCCAGGCCTCATGTCAGGCATCATAGATATGTTCGCTCGTGATATGGAGGGTCTTGGTTGGCGGCCCGAAGCGGTCGTCGGCCCAGAGGCCCGGGGATTCATCTTTGGCCCCCTTCTGGCTAACCATCTAGGAATCGCATTCATCCCAGTTCGCAAGCCCGGTAAATTACCAGCTGATACCATTCACGCCGAGTACAACCTCGAGTACGGGTCTAACAGCCTCGAGATGCATAGTGATGCCCTACATCCCGGTCAGAAGGTTGTGATAGTAGACGATCTTTTGGCCACTGGTGGGACGGTAGGTGCCTGCATCGAACTATGCGCTGCACAGGGTGCCGAAGTACTAGGTTCACTGTTCGTCATCGAACTCTCTGGTCTCGGCGCTAGGAAATCTCTCTCACCTATCCCCATTCATGCTTTGATTGAGTTCCCGGCGTGATTATCCTAGCATCCCCCCGATTTCTTCAAAGGGACTCTGTGTTTGCATGAGGCGTTAGCCATGGCGAAGACCCCACCTCCACCCCCACCACCACCACCACCTCCAAAGGCCAAGAAGGGACCACCACCACCTCCAAAGGCCAAGAAAGCACCCCCTCCACCCAAGCCAAAAAAGGCAGCCCCACCACCACCACCACCTCCAAAGGCCAAGAAAGCACCACCTCCAGCGAAGAAGCGCCCACCATCTTCCAAACCCACGAAAAGACGTCGGAAAGGCACCAAGAAGGGGCCGGCCCCAGGTCGTGGGAGGAAACCCAGTTCCGCCCCGAAGAAGAAAGGTCGTAGAATTAGAATCAAACTCGGTCTCAGGCAAAATCGACTAACAGAGGAAGAGGACACCTATCACGACCAAGTTGGTTGGACAGTTTCCCAGGAGGTCTTGGAGCCACTGGATGCTGTCGAGGAGAAACATAAACCAGAAGTAGTCAATCACCAGTGTTCGATGTGTGGTTCCATCATGCAGATTCCACAACCAAAGCGCGAGCGCTACAAGGTCATATGCGCCTACTCTGAGTGTGGCCATGAGGACATGATCGGGATTTGATTGCGGCCTAGATCCCAATCACACTGAGCAATCTACGTGCTGCAGCGGCGCATAGCACTAGGACGAGCAAACCTCGGATACCATTCTGTGAGGAAATCTTTGAACCATATCTCGAACCAAGCATCCCTCCTAACATGACAACAACTCCGAATGACCCAAGTAAATCTAAGTCCAAATCAACTTGACTCGATAGACCAGATCCAACCAATCCGGCTAGGGAATTCAACCAGATGAAAAGCGCTGCAGTTGCGGCAGTTTGCTTGGCTGTCGCCCAGTTGTTCAACATCATCACTGGGGAGAGAAAGATGCCCCCTCCTATGCCCACCACTCCACTAGCAAGACCAATACTCCCACCCACAGCGACAGCTTTCGACCTCTCGGGTAACTCAACCTCCCTCGATTCCCATTTTCCCACAAACAACCTCCATGCGGCCATCACTAAAGCGACGGAGAGTAGGAGGTCGTAGACATCCCCCCCTACACTCATGTATCCTCCCAAAGCAGCTAAAGGAACACTTGCTACTATGAATGGTAAAGATCGACCCCAATCATGGTGCCCTGCTTTGTAATAATACCAGAAGGCCAACCCAGCAACAATCAGATTCAGCGACCACGCGTATTGCTTCAGCCAAACAGCCTCAGCTGATCCATAACTGGTGAGTGAGAGGATTGCAAGGTAGCCCGAACCCCCTCCATGACCGACTGAAGAGTACAGCGCTGCCACGATGAAGAGGCCGGCCATAATCAGCAACATCTCACTCGAAAGCACAGACCAGCGACATAGGAAGAACACTTCAACTCAACCGCCACCCAACAGCCGTGGAGACCAGCGTCACCCTTCAGCGAGCCATCGACCTCGCTTGCCATTCACCTATTGAGAGGAGAACCGAGAGGGTTTCTTTGAGCGACGCTGCTGGCCGCGTTTTGGCCAAAACACTCGCCTCTAAGGTCGACGATCCACGATTCGATAACTCGGCAATGGATGGTTGGGCGGTGCGGGCCGCTGATTGCGAGATTCAAAAATCAACACTCTCAATCACAGGCACCAGTAAAGCGGGAGGAGAAGCACCTCCGGTGGTAGCCCAAGGTGAGGCCTGCCGAATCATGACAGGAGCACCAGTTCCAGAGGGCGCTGACGCTATCGTGATGGTTGAGGACTCAGAGGAGGTCGACAACACAGTACGAATCCTCGGACCAGCTCGGCCTGGATACATACGGAAGAAAGCCGAGAACCTAAGGGTTGGACAGGAGGCTCTGCAGAAGGGCACCCATCTCGGCCCCGCGGAGATATCCCTAGCTGCGACCATGGGTCATGGTGAGATCGAGGTCGTAGTTCGACCCAAACTAGCCGTCATCAGCACTGGAGATGAACTCATACCCCCAGGTGAAGAACTCGCTGCTGGGCAGATACACGAATCCAACTCCTACGGCATTGCCGTGTTGATCGAGAGGATGGGAGGTCAGGCGGTCCGCTATGATGTCGTTCACGACACTATCGACGGACTACGAGCAACCCTCGACAGCGCCGCCGGTGAATGCGATGCGATCCTCACCAGTGGGGGAGTCAGTATGGGGAAGTGGGACCTTGTCCGTCGCTTGATGGAAGAAGAGGGAAATCTTTCGTTCTGGAGAGTGAAAATCAGACCCGGTGGCCCCCCTCTCTTTGGGACTTGGAAAGGAACACCCCTCTTCGGCCTACCAGGAAATCCAGTCAGCAGCCACGTGGTGTTCATCTCTCTCGTCGCCCCTTGGCTCTCTCATTGCATGAAGGCACACCCAGAGAACGGCCCCACCATTGGCGACAAGGTCAGAGTCAAACTCGCCGAGGGAATCAAAGGCGCGCCCGGAAAACTCTGCATGAGGAGAATCAGGATAGAGGCCGGCGAGGATGGTTTGATCGCCACTGTTCTCACTCATCAGGGCAGTGGTAACATCCACAGTATGGTGGCCCACAATGGCTTGACATTACTCCCGCCTGACACCGATGCGGAGGCAGGGGACATCATCGATGCACTTTGGTGCCGGTAGAGCCTTTCAGAGGCAGCCCTGCTAGATCATAGTGATGAGAACGAAATCAATAATTGACCACACCACATATGCCAGCACACCTAGAACACTCAAACTGAGATACATGAAAACACCCCAAGGCGAAGCGCTATTTTCAGACACCCTAGAGACCAACTTCTGTTTGCTCCCTGATTTCGACAGCCCCTGTTCACGACAAATATCGCGAAGCTCCCTCTTCGTCTTTCCTTCTAGCACATCCCTGTATCTATCCTCTCGACTCCCCTCCAAGAACAGAGATTGAAACAACCCTGCTATCACTAGAAAGACAGCTGCTATGGTCACACCGATTATACCCAACACCGCGATAACCAAGAATATCCCGAAAATAATGAGGGGGATCCCTGTTAGAGACACACCGAACAAGAAGATCAGTATCACTGCCAGAGAGAGTAACTTCAACTCTATCGCCGAGGTCCCCATTATCGTTTCCAACAACAGCCTCAGCTGGACCGAAGGGTCCTGTAACTCCTCATCAGAGAAACGACTTAGGGGTTGCATTTCCGGATTTATAAAATAGTTAATCCACCATAACCGACGTTGACTATCCAACTCCTCCTTAGGAAACGCCGACGTACCCCCGCCATGCTCTTCTTCCCCACTCATATGTTCCAGCAACCCCCTCTGGGACTTATTCGTTTTCACGGCATTTGTATGAACTGTCTGGAGAATCGATGCTACAATAATGCCGCCCCAATATTCAAACCACCAAGATTGCCATCATAATCCATGGGTAATCGCAACTGTGCCATCGAAGGCTGCAACGCCTTGGAGTTCAGAACGACCGGAGTGTGCAACAAACACCAAGGAATGTCCGCCGAAGTTCTAGAGAAGCCTTCCGAGCCAGAACAAGTGGAACCCGAGCAACAAAGTCCCACCGGAGAGGAATTCGAGTGTCCAAGAGGGTGCGGAACGATGTCTTACGAAGAGACACAAGTTGACACCACATTCCTCTCAGCGGTGCTTTTCTTCGCTATCCCGGTGCTAGCTGGAATTTACTTCATAGGATCATTCGTATTTGTTCACGACGGTGGAGAGTATGATTCCTCCCAATTCCACCCTAGTCTTGGAGTTCTAGCCCTCTTTGGCATTGCTTGGCTTGTTAGCATATTTTCTGGAATCATTAACTCGAAAACTCATGTCTGTAATTCTTGCAATGGAAAAATGCTGGATGAAAAGGCAATGGCGTACGTATTTGATGAACCATCCTTAGTCAAACTCAACTCATTGATTGACAGCATGCCCCCATCCAGCAGCGATTTACAGTGCCCGGTCTGCGATGAGAAAATGGGAACATTCTCTGTACCCTACATTCCTGCAGATGATTACGAGGGACGGAGACGGAGACATGGAAGGCCCGCTAGAGATGCAGATGAATTGGCAATTGGTTTGGCAATTGCCCTTGTTGTCGTTGCAGTGAAAACAATCGTGCCCAATGCCGAACAAAAAATCCACTTGGACGCTTGTAGAGAATGCCGGACGGTTTGGTTTGACAGCTCAGAGAAAAACGAACTCGGGTTTGGCACAATAAACTAGATCTTTAGAATACATGAATTCAAGGACATCCTCGCGCACGCATGCTTCCACAAGGAAGTTGAGACATGGCTAAGCGATTGAAGAACGGCGCATCCAAGGATGGATGGATAGAGGTCCGAGGAGCCCGTACCCACAATCTCCAGAATATCGACGTCAAGATTCCAAGGGGGCAGTTCGTTGTCCTGTCAGGGGTTTCTGGCTCGGGGAAGTCAAGCCTTGCCTTCGACACATTGTACGCCGAGGGGCAGCGCCGCTACATCGAGAGCCTAAGTTCCTACGCGAGACAATTCCTCGGACAAATGAAGAAGCCCGATTGTGACAGCATCGAAGGGCTCTCCCCCGCCATCAGCATTGACCAGAAGCAGGGCAGTCACAACCCCCGATCAACCGTGGCTACGGTGACCGAGATCATGGATTACATGCGCCTTCTCTGGGCCAGAGTTGGCCTTCCGCATTGCCCTGATTGCGGCAAGGAGGTCGCAAGGAGAACCGTGCAGGAGATAGTCGACGATGTGCTATGGCGATTCGAGGGCCATGCGGTGGCCGTCTGGAGTCCAGCGGTGCGCGATCGCAAGGGGACCCACGCCGACCTATTCCGAGCCCTTGTTGAGCAGGGATACCTTGGGGGCAAGGTGAACGGGCGAGATGCCAATTTCGAAAATCCACCAGAGCTTGAGAAGAACCTGCGTCACGATATAGATGTCAGAATAGATCGAATCCGACTCGAGAGAGTGACCCGACAGCGACTCACTGAAGCGGTGGAAGCCGGACTCAGACTAGGCGCTGGTGCTGTAGCGATTGAGAGCCTCAAGGCACCCAAACCGAGGAAGTCCGACGACCCAGACGAGCAGAGGTTCCAGACAGGGCAGGGAGAGTCAATAGCATACTCAGAGGAGTTCGCCTGCCCTGAGCACGGCGCATTCCTCCCTGAGATGAGTCCACGAGTCTTCTCATTCAACAATCCTCTAGGCGCATGCCCATCATGCCAGGGTCTCGGTGTTCAGAGGAACTTCTCCCCTGATCTCGTCATAGATCGCCTCGCTACGGTTGGAGAAGGCTGCATCACACCGTTTCGCCGCTCAATGATGTCTGGGTGGTACAGGACACAGATGACGCAGACTTGTGAGCACTATGGAATCCCACATGATGTCCCATTCGGTCAGTTGGACGATGAGGCCCAAGATATCATGCTGAACGGCTCGGGTGACACGATTATCACCTTCAATTTTGTATCACAGAAAGGCTCCTCATACCAGATGGTCCGTCCTTGGGAAGGCGTCTTCGCGCGCCTACGGAGAACTTACACGGACACCAGTTCGAATCGGACTAGGTCGCGACTCACGTCGTACATGACCGACGAGCCGTGCCCCGATTGCCGGGGCCAGAAGCTAAACAACGCGGTGAGTATGGTCACGGTGGGTGGTGTATCCCTACCTGAGATATCGTTCTGCAGTGTCCTAGAAGCCCTCGCAGTTGTACAGAACTGGCGCATCGGAGGCTTGGACGATACCTGGTCAAGACTCGAGAGAGAGGAACCTCATACCCCCACGGTCTCTAAGACCGAACACCTCGATGAGAGGTCACTGTTCATCGCTCATGATATCATCAAGGAGATTGAATCCCGTCTCCGTTTCCTTGCTCTTGTAGGACTCGACTACCTCACTCTCGATCGCCGCGCCAATACCCTCTCGGGTGGCGAGTCCCAAAGAATCCGTTTGGCTACTCAGATAGGGACACGCCTGACAGGTGTGATGTACGTCCTTGACGAACCCAGCATAGGCCTTCATCCGAGAGACAACGGCAGACTGTTGGAGACCCTCAGAGAGCTGACCTCTCTTGGCAACACCCTACTTGTGGTAGAGCACGATGAGGCGACTCTACGACAGGCCGATTGGCTCGTAGATCTCGGCCCAGGTGCGGGCAAGGAGGGTGGCAGAGTGGTGTCCAATGGCAGTCTTGAACAACTTCTCAACAGCAAAGAAAGTGTGACCGGAGCTTATCTCTCAGGCAGGGAGAGTATACCCCTCCCTGAAGACCGAGTCACACCGGATGATGATCGATGGCTCGTAGTGACCGGCGCCCGTCAGAATAACCTGCAGGACATAGACGTTAGAATCCCCCTTGGGTGCATTGTTGCTGTGTCTGGTGTTTCGGGCTCAGGAAAATCTTCTCTCGTGACTTCCACCATAGCCCCTTCTCTCCAACGAAAACTCCACGGGGCCGACACCACTCCTGGTAGTCACGACAAAATCGAGGGCTACGAACTCATTGACAAGACCATCGTCATCAACCAATCTCCAATTGGACGCACCCCTCGTTCCAATCCGGCTACATACACCGGAGCATTCTCTCCGATACGCGATTTGTTCACCCAGACCAACCTCGCCAAGGAGCGTGGCTACCAACCCGGACAGTTCTCTTTCAACGTGCGAGGCGGCAGGTGTGAGGCCTGCAAAGGCGGTGGTTCGAGCAAATTGGAGATGAACTTCCTGCCTGATGTTTGGGTGGTCTGCGACATCTGCAAGGGCAAGCGCTACACCCGCGAAACCCTAGAGGTCAAGTGGCGTGGCAAGAACATCCATGATGTCCTCGAGATGAATGTCACCGAGGCCTGCGATTTCTTTGCCAACCAGCGTTCGATTTACCGCATCCTGTCAACAATCCGGGATGTCGGTCTGGGCTACATCCGTCTGGGCCAGCCCGCCACAACCCTCTCTGGAGGCGAGGCCCAGAGGGTCAAACTTGCCACGCAGTTACACCGCCCGGCTACCAAGCACACCGTGTACATCCTCGATGAACCGACCACAGGCCTCGCCTTAGCTGACGTCCACCAACTCATCGAAGTCCTCCTTCGTCTCCGCCGCAACGGCCACACAGTCATCATCATCGAGCATCATCTCGATGTAATCAAGTGCGCTGATTGGGTCATAGATCTCGGACCTGAGGGTGGTGAACGGGGCGGCTTGGTGGTTGCCGAGGGTACACCCGAGGAAATCACACAGAATCCTGACAGTTACACCGGGAAGCACCTGTTGAGCTTCGTATGAGCATGCGTTGGGCTAACCCTTGAGAAGGGGGACCACATCAGTTCCTCTGATGTACCGCTCAGGGAACCCCGCGCTTTCCGATGCCACGTTCGATAAGAGCTCCTATGAGGACGCCAACTGGTGGGACGAAGAATCCAACCTAATGTCCATCGAAGGAGTTGCTGAGAAGACAGGAATACTCCTCTTAATCACAGCGACCACCGCCATAATGACGGCTTTTTCAATGCCACAAGCAGTACCTCTGATTTTAATTGGAGCAGTGGGAGGTTTTGTCGTTGCTTTGATAGTGATTTTTTCCGGATCAATGAATCCAATATTGATTTGCTCTTACGCAGCCTTGGAAGGACTGGTTCTCGGAGGAATAACATGGCTTTTCGAGGTTGGTTTAGATATGCCAGGTATCGGTATTTCCGCAGCTCTTCTCACCTTTCTCATTCTTGGGGGCATGATAGCCATCTACAGAGCCGGACTAATCGCATGGGACCGTAACACACAGATTGCGGTTTCTTCAGCACTAGTTGCAATTATGCTCATCTACGGAATTTCAATCATAGGATCAATCTCTGGATGGTACGCAATTCCGTATATTCATGGCGCTGGCCCAATCGGCATTCTATTTTCCCTCTTCGTTGTAGGAATTGCATCCCTCTGTTTGGTTGCGGACTTCGACTTCATCGAGAAGGGAGTGGAGCGAGGTGCTCCCAAGCAATTAGAGTGGAGAGCGGCCTTCGGTTTGATGGTTACATTGATTTGGCTCTATCTTGAGATACTCAAACTCCTAGCTAAGATAGCCGCCTCGAGGTAGTGTATGGAAACAGACCTTATCGCCAGCCTAGCGGCGGCGGGAATAGCCCTCGGGATTATCGAAGGCATCAAGCCAGGCCCACTATTGACCATGGTAATCAGAGAGTCCCTTTCTAAGGGACTGAAGGCCGGTATGTGGACTGCTGCAGCCCCTATCTTCACCGATGGTCCGATGATAATCGCTAGCCTCTTCCTAGCTGGTTGGATGGCCACACAACCCACCGTCCTGTTCTCAATCTCGCTTCTTGGGGCGTTATTTCTGACTAAGATGGGCTTAGAGTGCTTCTCTCTAGAAGCACCGGATCCTGAGAATACTGAAACCGACACCTCGGGATCTTTCAAACGCGGTGTAGTCACCAATCTTCTGAACCCCAACGTGTACATGTTCTGGTTCCTCATCGGTGGCCCGTTGATGGCTTCGGCGGCTGAACAGGAACCTCTTGCACCTATCTTGTACGCTGTCTGCTTTCTAATCACCATTATCTTGGTAAAGGCATCGATAGCATGGCTGTTTGTAGGTGGAGGCACATGGCTCTCCTCGCGTAAATACAGAATCGCAATGGTCTTCTGCGGCTTCGCAATGCTTGGCTTCGCAGGAAGCTTCGCCTACCAGGCATACGGCTTGTACCCAGACGTATTCTAGAGGGTGCTCGGTCCGCCCGATGGCAATTCTTCGAGGGTTCCGTTACCACGTAGAGACGGCCCAAGCGTCATAGTCCCGAAAATTCCCAGTTCTCCACCGACGTTGTGTGCGAGTCCGAACCAGGGTCTTCCGTGCTGGTCGATTATGATGTCATTGAAGTCCCCGAATCCTCCACACCGATTGAAGCCACAGTCAGCGGTGGTGTCTAACGGGTCACCCCACCCATTGACCTGTACTGTTGTCATCAAAGGCATCAGGCTGAATGCGTCGGTGATGACGGTGAGGTAACCGTTCCAGGTATTTCCCCCCGAATCCCCAATGTAACCAAAGGCTACCTGTCCAGGACCGCCGGCAGTCAGTACTGGGAATCCAGTGCCGTTTAGGCCGATAGGAGGGGCGATCATCAACGGAACACTCCAACTCTCAGCCTCGTCGGTTGAGTATGAGTAATATGGCATGTTGTCAGAACCCATCCACATTGCGTGGACGTTGTTTTCAGAGTCGGGATAGACCTGTGCTTCCTCGAAGTTCCAAGTCTCCGCAGTCCCCGTATTCTCAGTTGGTAGTGGGTGTTCGGTCCAAGTGATTCCTCCATTCGTGCTCCGGTATACAGAGTAACCCTCGCCCCCGTTACAACCCCTGTTGCCGCGATAGAAGTTACCGTTCTCAGAACCCATCATGTGACCAGTCAACCCTCCACTTTCACAACCATTGGGGGCTCCCGGCAACTCAGGCCCCCATGTCAGGCCACCATCGTTGCTGGCTGAGCAGACTGGATATGGATAGTTGCCGTTGACGCAGAACACCCATGTGGTTGGATGAAGGAGTGCTGAGTAAGGAGAGGAGGCTATGGTCTGGTGATCCTGGACCGACCAACCAGTTGCGACTGACGGACCAGTCCAACTCCCCCCCTCATTGTCGGACCACTCAACAGTCATCCCAAGCAAGGCATGCATGTCGAATTTCATCACGCGGTCAGTCCATGGGTCAACGTAGAGATACGGATCGTTGCTGTTAGCCACGGGCAGGAATGCATTGTAGACATCCTCGCAGACGTAGTCACTCACGTTGGTCATCCCAATCAAACCCGAGCAGCGTACTATCGCCGTCGACCCCGAATCCCCATTACCCCAACTCGTCATGTACAGGTTATCCGCTGAGGTGACCCCAATGGTTGGCTCAAAGGTTGTCATCCCGATGCCGTAGTAGCTGCCCATAGCACAGGACGGAGCGTTGTTTCCTACGAGCACCGAGGTGCCGTTGAACACATCTGAGACAGTAGTGGCGTCGGTGGCGTTGGAATAGTGGTACCAGGTGCTGTTAGAGATACCATCGGGGCAAAGCGAGTCAAACACGCTTACCTCCTTGATCACGACCTCTTCTTTACCGAAGCAGCCCCCAAGGGGGGCTGATATCATCAGTAGCACCAGCATCATCGCCGTCGCGCGCACGATTCGCGGTCAAGACTCGCATACATCAGATGAACGGCGATTCGTTACCCCATCATCAGGGTTGTATTACCACCAGCCGGAAGCCCCGGAAGGTACGCTAGATCACCATACAAAACAGGTCCTTCGGTCAACGTCCCTATAATCGCCTCCGAGAACCCAGCCGCGTTGTGTGCAAGCGCGATCCAAGGACGCCCCTCATCATCAATCTCAACGTCGATGAAGTCTCCGAATCCACCGCAGCGCACATTGCCGCAGTCGGATGTGACGTCCAGTGGGTCGTTCGGCTGGTTGACAACCACTGTGGTGATTAGGGGATGCTCAGCAAAGGCATCGGTCATGATGGCCATGTAGCCTCCCCAACCGACTCCTCCAGAAGTCGTGTTATTCGCACTCACATCATTGATTTCTCCAATGTAACCCACCACTACGCGCCCCTCCGCACCCGCAAAGATTGTCGGAAAACCAGTCTCTATGACACCTGGGGCTGCGACCATTATCGGCTCACTCCAGGTGTTACCTTGGTCTCGCGAGTATGCATACCACGGCAACTGGTCGTTGCTGATCCAAGTGGCGTGTACATTTCCCCCGTCATCCACTGCCGTTGCGACTTCGTGTGAGTGCCAGCCCTGCTGCATCCCGACTTCTGTGGTTATGGTGTGCTCGGTCCAGGTGTAGCCTCCATCTAGAGAACGGTAGACTGCTGGCCCTTCACACGAGGGATTGCCTCTGTAAATAGCTCCATCAATTCCCCCGGCCACGTGGCCATGCAACCCTGAGCACTGCGGGAAGCTGCTGCTAGGAAAACCGATTCTCTGCACGTCCCACGACAGACCACCATTGAGTGAGCGCGAACACTGTGCTCCCACTGCGGGTGAGCCTGTGTTGATGCAGTAGACGTAGATTACATCGTGTAATGCTGTTACACCGGGCGGTGGCGGCATCGAGGCTATGCTCTGGTGATCCTGGGTCACATAGTAACCCTCTACGGGAAAGGGGACGCTCCATGAGTCTCCATCATTGTCAGAATATTCGACGAACATTGCAGCAAGGGCATGCATGTCGAACTTAACCAGTCTGTCAGTGAACTTGTCGACGTAGATGTAGGGGTCGTTGGAGTTAGGGGTCTGCCCCGAATCATCGTCCACAGACCCGAACGGACCCACATCCTCCCATGTCTGCCCCTGGTCCCGCGAGCGGATGATGTGTGTACCGTCACCTAGTCCGTTGTAGTTAGTGAAAAAGATAGCCCCCGATGAAGTGACCCCAATGGTCGGCTCAAAGGTGTCGAAACCGGTTCCGTAGTATGTCGCGTTGGTAAAGTAAGGGGTGCTGTTTCCACTCAGGTTTGCTGTGATGTTAGCCGCGGATACCGCAGCAGCATCAGTGGCGTCTACAGCCCATGGCTCCAACACTGTTCCAGGATAGTGATACCAAGTGGTGTTCGGGACCTCCTGTTCAAAATTGAACGGACCTGTTTCCGGTTCGTCAACCTCGTCCTCTCCCCACCAAAGGCAACCGCTGATTGTAGAACTCAGCATCAGCAGCACAAGTAGGTGAGCTACTCTGGACACAGCCCTCCGTCAGGAGGCTCGTTGAAAACCAATCCTATGCCCAGCCGTTCTCTAGAATGACTGGCATGGAGTCCAGAAGAGCCTCCTGAGGAGCCCTCCATGACATTCCAAGATCCCTTTCTGCTGGTGTTGCATCCCAGTAAAGTCGCCGCCTGAGATGTTGGCGGGCCCAAGCTAGATTCAGTCTGGGATGGAAAATTGAGACCACCAATGCTGCCGGATACGGCAGAGTGAATGTGGGTGTCTTTAGTTCAGGGTGAGCCTGCCTGAGTGCAAGTGAGATATCCTTGAATTGCATGTCTCCACTCACTGTCAGATATCGACCAGCATCCTCACCCTGTGTCAGAGCCCTGACATGGGCCTCAGCGACGTCTCTCACGTCGACTATGTTGATTTGCATTGGTAGGACAACCGGGATCTCTCTTCGAACGAGCGCCATCACGAAAGATAGAGAGCCACGCAGGTGAATCTTACTCATCGGCGGTCCGAATACCACACTCGGGTGTATTGTCACCATCCGCGGGCGTGTTTCGGCGTTAGAAGCGGCATGCCAGTTCCTGACCACCTTCTCCGCCTCGACCTTCGCCAGTCCGTATGGATTGCCATCGAGTGTAGCATCATCAGCCCATGTATCGGTAGTCAATGTCTCTCCATCTCTCCATTTCATCGGCCTAATAGCTGCCGTGGAAGAAGTGTGCACAAACCTCTCGACTGTGCCCGCAGCATCGATTGCCGAAACTACATTCTGGGTCCCGATCACACTCGGGTCAACGATTTGTCTCTGAGGATCTTTGGCACTGATTCTAACCGCTGCAGCGGTGTGTATGAGATCGGTGCACCCGGCAATTGCGGCATTCACCGAAGCCACATCGAACAGGTCCATCTCGACTATCTCAAGAGTTCCCCCTTCGATTATTGGTAGAGCCCTCAGATGGTCAACCCTAGTTGTATCAGAAGAATCTCGCACAGTCGCTCTTACTGCTCTGCCACGAGCGAGCAGGTTCGCGACGACATGGCTGCCGATGAAACCACTCGCGCCAGTGACAGTAACTAATCCCTCACTCACGATTTCGGCAGGGGTTGTCGTGATTGAGGGTTTCTCCCTCTACTTGGCCAATTCATCAACGGAGCCAATCACGAGCGAAGGGTTCTGTGGAGCCGCCCCTAGGTCTTCCATTGTGGCTTCTCCACTGAGAACCAGTATGCCATGGACTCCAGCTCTCTCCGCCATTTCCATGTCGGTGTAGAGCCGATCACCAATCATTGCGCATTGCTCGGGGAGCAGTCCTAACGACTCAATCTTATGCAGAATCATCCCCGCGTTCGGTTTACCACAAACATGCTCCGGGCGTACTCCTGTGGTAGCTTCGAACAGTTCCATGAAGGCCCCAGTGTCGGGCAGGCCCCCATCTGGCGATGGACAGACCGTGTCTGGGTGGCTAGCCACCATCGGAACCCCTCTGTGGAGATGTACTGAAGCCGTGCTGAGTTTCTCATAGGTTATTTCCGTGTCGTAACCAAGAACGACGTATTGCGGTTCAGCTGAATCAGTAGAGATTCCCGAATCTTCGAGCATTTTTCGCATCCCCGAAGTACCGACAAGGTAAGTTTCCGATATCCCGTTAACACTTAGCCATGCGAGCAGGTCATGGGTTGAAAGTAGAATATCTTCCGAAGCGGCAGGTACTCCCATACTCTGCAGCTTCTCGACGTACTGAGTGACAGACCGACTCGAGTTGTTTGATAGGAAGAACCTCTGAATCCCCCTCTCTTCTAATCTCGTGAGGAAATCCAAGGCCCCTTCTATCACATCGTTGCCTAGATACAGTGTCCCGTCTAGGTCGAGGAACACCGCTTCGATTCCCTCTAGAGTGTGTGGAATTTCCCTCATCACCCCACCTCATGGTAGTATCAGTGTCTTGAACATGAACCAGGGGCTCCAAAGTGACTCCTGACTCTCCTTGCTCGCGATCATCTCTGACATCATATTTCCAATCTCCTTCTTCTTCGACGCTTTCTTGACAAACCAGTTGGTGGTACGCTTCCACTTCATCAACCTCTGCAGTTTCGTGGAATTTGTCAGTTCCTTACCCAACTCTCCCCACAAATCTTCCATGTACGCTATTGCTGCATCCACGGGAAAGCCGTTTGCGTGCTCCTCTTTGTCGAAGTGCCTACTCGTCATTTTGGCAGACAGTAAAGCGTTACCAATTCCCTCTCCACTGAATGGATCAACCAAACTGGCTGCGTCTCCCACAGCCATCGCTCCAGCCATCGCTGTGCGCCTCGGTTGGAAGGAAGGCGCCTTCTTCCTCGGCGAGCCGAATGGGAGTTGCCACCCCTTCTGTGATTTAGGCACGAGAGTGGCGTTGGCAAATCGTTGTTTGAATCGGGGATGCTCCTCAATAACCCACTTCTGTATCTTCTTGAGGGACTTTTTCATTCCCTTCTGCTTCCTCTGTTCCGATATCAGCATGCCAATGCCGACATTTACCACACCCTTCTGAACCGGAAACAGCCAGAAGTAGCCGGGCAGAACCTCATCGATGAAGTGAATTTCAATTGGCCCCTCCGAGTCCTCGAGGCCACCAACATTCTCCCAGTACTCACGGTAGCCCCCACAGAAGTGCTCATCATCTCGAAATGGTTCTCCGTAGACCTCGGTGATAGTTCGTGATACTGGGCAGTTGTAGCCACCCGCTCCAATCGTCAAGGGAGCACTGAAGGCAAGCTCAGACTCCTCGGACCGAGTGCCTCCTAATTTCCCCCTTACTCCCAATATCTTCGCTCCTTCATCCGCCCCATCAACAGGTACATCGTTGACAGAGAAGCCTTGGATTACCGCACCACCCGCTTCGAGCACTATTTCGGTAGCGCGCTTGAATAGCATGTAGTCGAATTGAATTCTAGGCAGGGCATACCCCGACATCAACCCCTTTTCCTCATAGGTTTCCTTGGGCAGCATCACCCTGACCTCCGAACCGTTGGCGCTACCGAAGAGAATGGAATCGACAACGTAGTGAGGAGTGGCTTCGATCATGGGGAGCACGCCGAGCTCCTCGACATGAGACAGGGATTTTCCCCCCACGGCATCTCCGCATGGCTTGTCACGAGGCCAGACTCCTTTCTCGAGCATTAACACCCGGCAGCCATTCATCGCATGGTAGGAGGCCGCGGCCGCGCCCCCTGGTCCTCCCCCTACTACAATCACATCGAAGTGGGAACCATCGTCCGGAGCTTCCCCGGTGTCAATAGGCTGTTCCCACTCCTTCACAGGCTCACCGTATCGAGGCTAAGAGACACCTTGCATTCAAACTATGCATCGGGTTGATTCGCAATCACCTCTTCGATGTGCTGTGAGCCATATTGTGCGAGTGATGGAGATACGAAAAACAGCCCTACTCATCATATCGATTCTCATCCTCTCAATCCTTTCGGGCTGCCTCGGCTTTGATGATGCAGATTCCGACGGTATCACTGATGTAGACGATAATTGCCTCAACACACCCAACTCAGACCAGAGCGACCTCGATTCTGATGGTGTTGGTGATGCTTGCGATGAAGATGCTGACGGTGATGGCGTGAGCGGTCCCAACGATGCGTTCCCACTCGATTCCAGTGAGATTAGTGACAGCGATGGCGATGGAATCGGAGACGTTGTCGATGCCGACCGAGATGGTGATGGTGTTGTCAACAACGAGGATATATTTCCCGACGACTCAACCGAATCCACCGACACCGACGGCGACGGAGTCGGCGACAATGCCGACACCGATGATGACGGTGACGGATTCATCGACACAGACGATCCGTTCCCGTTGACGATTGCAACTTCACTACTCGAGTCCGGACCATATTCAATAGGTACAAATGACTACAAATTCACAGGCTCAACCGGTCTAGAACTCACTGTTCAAGTTTGGTATCCGGCTTCCGGCGAGTCGGGTGATGTGGTTATTTACGACTCTCTTTATCTAGGTGAATCGTGGGACTCCGCCCCGATTGACTGCTCCGAGGTCCATCCCGTCCTGGTGTTCTCTCACGGTAACACTGGAATGCGCTGGAACACTGAATTTCTCATGCAACGGCTCGTCTCACACGGCTTCATAATCGCCGCACCTGATCACAAATTCAACACATTCTTTGACAACGCCGAGGAAAAATATCCTGAATTGATTTTGCGAAGACCCACCGATATAATGGATACGTTCGACTGGCTGGTTGACGAATCTGCAGCGGAAGGACTCTTCGAGAATTGTTTGGATGTTGATGCAGGATATGCAGTGGCCGGCCATTCATTCGGAGGCTATACGACATTGGCTTTGTCGGGCGCGACGATTGACACAGACGGCCTGACTGAGGCATGTGATCAAGGAATCGATGAAGGCTGCGAAATCCGCGATGCCTGGTGGGACAAACACCCGAACGAGGACATGATCACACTTCGAGATTACAGAATCTGGGCTTCAATCGCCCTTGCTCCTTGGAATGGGGGTGTGTTGAAAGCTGGTCTTTCCGACATTGCCATTCCGACGCTTATTCTCACAGGAGATTCCGATGAAACGACAGATTTGGAACAAGTTTTACAAATCGTCGAGGACATTGGTGATGGCGTTGATTTGACTTTTGGAATCATCAACAATACCGGTCATTACCAATTCGCACCGATAGGCTGTGATGCTTATCCCGAATACTGCGATGGTCAATTGGACAATCAACAGGTCGCGAATATTACCAATCGTGCGGCGCTGGTTTTCCTCTCGCGTCTGCTTGGCTGGCCTGACGCCGATTCGCTTCTAATATCTGATTCAGAATTCATCGAATGGCAATGAATTGGGTCGAAAGTGCGTCGATACCAAGAACCAACTCATAGAGCCAATAATCTCCAATCATCCGTATGAGACCCTGCGAATAGTGTCAGAGGAAAGCATCCAGCACACCCGGATTCTCCGATTGGGTTCAAGACTGAAAGCACATCGTGGCCCATGGGCGTGCTTTCATTACTGCGTCCCGCCAAACAGGTCCCTACTACATGGTGGAGCGCGACCGACCCCCTGACCACTAGGCCACCCGCTAGGACCCTGTTGATTCTGATAGTTGGACTCTGGATATTCGGCACCGGAGACGCCATACTGATTGCAGCGGGAATCGGCAACACACCCTGGACTGTATTGGCCGAGGGAATAGCACTGAACATCGATTGGTCAGTAGGCCAAGCTACTTTCCTTGTCAGCATCCTCGTGCTTCTCTTCTGGATCCCCCTGAAGGAGAAGCCCGGTATCGGTACAATCCTCAATGCGGTCTTCATCTCTCTGGCGATTGAGGTGATGGTACCACTTTTACCAGCCCCTGATTCACAGGCATTGGCTGTGGCACAGGTTCTTGTTGGAGTACTCTTGATTGGTATCGGCAGTGGCATCTACCTCACAGCCAATTTGGGGCCGGGTCCGCGGGACGGATGGATGACCGGGTTGCAGAAGGCCTCTGGGATTCCTCTAGCAAGGGTTCGCGGCGGCATCGAAATTTCTGTTCTAGTATTCGGGGTGTTGCTAGGGGGGACGTTTAGGGAGGGAACCATCCTTTTTGCTATACTGATAGGACCTGTTGTTGCTATTTGCCTCAACCTAGCAGGACGCTTCGGTAGCACGGGTGAGGTTCATGGCTGAAACCCATCTGGTCTGACCATGACGGGACACGGCGTGATTCGACGCTATCGCGAGTTCCTACCGGTGTCTGAGGGAACCCGCACCGTCACGTTGAACGAAGGCGGTACCCCTCTCATCGAGGCCTCAGGTATCGTCAGCGATATCGGAGGAGACTTCCGCCTCTTTGTCAAGTATGAGGGACTCAACCCGACGGCTTCGTTCAAGGACAGGGGAATGACTCTAGCCGTCACCAAGGCCGCTGAGCGCGGGGCCAGCATTGTGGTGTGTGCTAGCACTGGCAATACCAGCGCCTCCGCTGCGGCCTATGCTGCTGTTGCCGGAATGACTTGCTTAGTCCTGATACCAGAGGGCAAGATTGCCTATGGAAAGATGGCTCAGGCGTTAATCCATGGAGCCCGGACCCTCGAGGTCCGAGGAAACTTCGACGATGCCCTCGAAATCGTCAGAAGATTGGGTGAGAGGGATGAGATCGAAGTGGTGAATAGCATCAACCCATTCCGCATACAGGGTCAGAAGACAGCTGCGTTTGAGGTCTGCGACGCTCTTGGAGATGCCCCTGACATGCACTTTCTCCCAGTGGGCAACGCCGGCAACATCACCGCCTATTGGTTGGGCTACAAAGAGTACCGCGAAGCTGGGAGAAGCAAGGGACTGCCTCAGATGATGGGGTGGCAGGCAGAGGGGGCCGCCCCGATTGTGCGCGGTGCCCCTGTAGAGAACCCCGAGACTATCGCCACCGCGATACGCATTGGCAACCCGGCAAGTTGGGAACACGCGATCAAAGCAGCCACCGAGTCATCAGGAGCAATCGACATGGTGAGTGATGATGAGATACTAGATGCTCAAAGGATATTGGCTCGCACTGCTGGGATATTTGTGGAGCCTGCCTCCGCTGCCGGCGTCGCAGGTCTACTGAAGTGTCACGCTGCCGGTAACATTCCTAAAGGAAGCACAGTAGTTGTCACCGTGACCGGCCATGGTTTGAAGGATCCCGAAGTAGCGATCGAGAACTCTCTCGCCGAATCGACAGTGGTTGACGCCAATTTGGATTCAGTGCTGGCAGCTATCGGGCTGGATTAACTAAGGGCTTTTGCCTCGCCATCAAAGTTGTAGAACGAGACCAGAGTTTGAGTGTGCCCCACTCCCTGTATAGCCGAGAGCCCATCGAGAATTGAGTCACCGAGATCCTCCATATTCTTCGCTAGAACTTCGATGATGAAGTCCCACTGTCCAGTGACTATGTGGCATCCGACGACGAATGGCATGCTACAGATCTCCTGAGCCACATCCCGCCTATCGGTCTCCCCCCTCTCTCCAGCCCAGTTTGCGAGGATGAAGGCGTGCAGCCTCCATCCAAGCTCTTCCTTTCCAAGTTCCACCGTGAAACGCCGCACAATCCCCCTCTCTTGCAATCTCCTTATTCTATCATGAACGGTAACCCTAGGCATTGCTAAAGCATCGGCTATAGCTTGTGTACTTGCTCTCGAATCTTCTTTCAACATTCCAATTATGCTTGCATCCTTGATGTCCAATTTAGAGGTAGGCATGAGTTTGGGAAGTGACGGTAAGAAATAAAATATTCCGACATTTAGTCGGATAATCTGTGTATTTATGTTTTTTATTCGACATATTCTAGATATAACCGGCGTATAGTTGATGAAACAATCACTTCTCGGAGTTCCATGAGCGACAAATACTCCGACAAGAGATTCGCGACGCGGGCGATATGGTCAGGCACCCAGAATATCGAGGGAGCCGCCTCCACCCCTATCTTCCTGACCTCGACCTATCGCCTGACTGATGAGCGCTATCAGGGCTGGGCTGATGGGGCCCAGCACACAGCACTGTATAGCCGTCTCTCAAGCATCAACTCTGAGGGGGTGGCACAGAAGGTCGCCGCCCTTGAGGGTGCAGAGGACGGGGAGACATTCGCGAGTGGGATGTCGGCAATCACAACGACACTGCTCGCATTACTCTCGAAGGGTGACCACATAGTGGCGAGCCCCGACTGCTATGGCGGGACATACGGATTCATGACCGAGGATCTACCGAGATTCGGCATTGAGGTATCGATGGCTGATATCAGGGACCCTTCGTCCTATGAGGCCGCTATCCAGGAGAACACCAAGATTCTGTACGTAGAGACTCTGACCAACCCTGTTCTCAAGGTGTGTGACCTAGAGGCAATGGCTGCGGTTGCTAAGAAACACGGTCTCATCGCCATTGTTGACAACACCTTCGCAACCCCTTGGTCTTGCAATCCCATATCAATGGGCTTCGACCTAGTCATTCACTCAGGGACCAAGTACCTCGGAGGACACTCGGATTTGATAGCCGGAATCGTAGTCGGAAGTAAGGAACTAGTGGCTGAGATATTCCCTAAGAAGGTGCATCTGGGAGGCGCCGCCGACCCACATATGTGTTATCTGCTTGAAAGGGGGATGAGGACACTCCACGCTCGCATGCCAATCCATGCTGCCAACTCTGCTGAACTAGCGAGCAGATTGGAGGCGCACCCGATGATAGAGAGCGTTAACCACACTTCCCTCCCGAGTTACACCGACCACGAGGTCGCCCAGAGAATTATGCCTAGAGGAAGTGGCATGCTGTCTTACGTCGTCAAGGGAGGTGATGAGGCTGCGCTGCGTTACATGAGAGCACTGGAGCTGATTTTTGAGGCCACCAGCCTCGGAGGGATAGAGAGCCTTGTAGAGTGCCCGTTCAATTCCAGCCACATGTTCGTTCCCGAGGAGGTGAGAGCCGAGGCAGGCGTCATTCCCGGCTTCGTACGAATGAGCGTCGGGATAGAGGACGTCGAAGACCTGTGGGCTGACATGCAGCAAGCACTGACTACTGCAAACGCCTTCCTAGAAACCAGAGCTTGAGGTGTCCGCATGGACATTGATTTACTGATCGCCACTCTTGTTTTCATCATCCCAATGTGTTTTTCTCCGGGTCCGAATAATGTTCTATGCGCTGCTCATGGATCCCAACATGGTCTACGAGCAACACTCCCTCTGATTGCAGGTATGGCAATCGGTTGGTCAACACTTGGTTTGTTCGTCGGTGGCGCTACGGTGTTTATCGAGGAGAACAAGTCATACTTCGACTTGCTAACATATCTTGGTGCGGCCTACATTGCCTATCTCGCATTCCAAGTAGCTACAGCCTCTCCAATATCAGAAGAAATTCAGGAAAGCGAACGCCTTGGTACCATTACAGGTATAGTCCTACAAATTGTTAATGGGAAGGCTTGGATTCACTTCCTCGTGCTAATGACAGCCTTCGGATCCCTGTTCGGAGCTGGATTTGAGGCCAAGGCCCTGCTTGTTTTCCTGAACCTTATCTTCGGCCTGCCCGCAGTGATATCTTGGGCTGCCTTTGGTACTCTTCTGAAGAGCGCCTTCAGTAGTCCTGAATCTGCGAAAAACCTCAATCGGGTGATGGGAGCATCGCTGTTCGCTGTTGCAATTTGGATAACTCTCTCACACTGATTAGGGCAGCACGCCCGAACCACTAGTCTCAGAAAGCCACTTCATCGCCGCTTCGTAGTCTCGTACCGCATCCTTGTTGTCGTTGAGTAACAGGTCCTCAGCGGCATCCCACAATGCCCGTAGAGCCGGGACCCAATCGCCCCCTTTGTCCCGACTGGCTTCGTCGAAGCGCCAGGCGTCCGACTCGGTTCTATCGTGCACATTGAGCCAAGCCCAACCCATTGCCATCTCCAACCCCTTCCCTTTCCGTGCCTTGGAGACGGTGGAAGCAACTCCCCTGTCAATGGCCTGTCTAATCAGATCGTCAACGAAGTCCAGTGGGCTAGGTAGAGAGCCAGATTCCCATGGCAGTCTCTCCAGTCGCATAGCCGTGGACCTGCTCTCACCGAGTTCGCGGAGGAATGCCCCAAAGCCCTGCTTTCGCTTCTCTTGCTTGCTTAGAACAGCCTCGGCATCTTCTCCCGTCATCTCATAGATTCCTTCGAGTATGGTGAGACCGTGCTCCGGCCAGAGTGCGACAAGATTGGGGTGGCAGGCGGAGTCCTCGAAGCGGATCACATCATCCTCAATTTCAAGGACCAATCCATCGGTCCTGACGTGAATTCCCGTCTCCAGTGAGTCTAGGATGCAGGCCAACGCAGCTCTCTCCTCTGCAACCCCTGACATGTGCTCTAGGAAATCCACCCGTGCTTCCTCTGAAAACCAGTGGGTCCCGACCACATAACCGTCGCTGATGGAGTTCAGTATACTAGTTCTGCAGGATCTCGCTAGAAGGGAGTCATCGAGTGCCAGCCCAAGCCAAGCCTCCAGAATCTCCTCGAGTCGCTCGACCCCCTCCTCGGGCAAATCTCTGTCCTCTGGCCATCCCTTTGGCCTCCACATCCACTCGACACTGGACACGTCCCTAAGGCGGGGCGGCATCATCCCCATCGCCACGCTTTGGGCGAACTGCTCCTCGGACTTTGCCAGAGCAGCCTGAGAAAGACCTACTACAGTCCCTTCACCGAATTCCATACGCAGCCAACCGGGTTCGGTCAACTCGCCATCAGCAACTGTATGCTCATCAAGGCCCTTGCTCCATTTGACCTGGCCCCCGCTCAATTCGATTGAAGCGTTATCAAGGCTCCAATCCACCCACTCAGCCGGAGGGGAAGGGGTATTCCCAGTAAATACGAAACCACCGTCCCATGAGAAGAACCACTGTCCCGACTTGGCGTGTTCGTCCCAGACTAGCAGACGTAACTTTGGATGAGTGTGATTCTGGATTCCTGCGAGATGGCTCTGTTTGCCATTCCCTCTGCGGATGTAACTGGCGACCCCAAACAGGGGATTCTTGAACACCGCGACGGTGGATCGATCTTCCTCCGCTGCGGCAAGCAGACTACCAGCCAACGCACAACACACAGGGTCCCCCCCTCTCTTTGTCATCCGCTTGCGCAGCCATCTGGAGTCGTTACGTTTCGAGGCCACTTGAGAGAGTTCTTTGAGCGTCTTCGCCATTTTGTCTTTTGAGAAAAAAGATCCGTCCAGTTCTCCCCTTATTTCCGGCACGAAGATCTCAGGGTCGTTCATGAGTTCCTCGAGATTCATGTCAAGCCGGTGCTGAATCTCCTTTGAGGCCTGTTTTATCCCTCTCATACGGATCTTCTTGCGACGATTCTTGTCACCAGGGAAGCTGACTTCTGCAGGGGGTTTCGCCATCTCTTTCGACCCCTCCAAGCAAAGCCCCTGTTTGAGTCCGTCGTCTAATTGGGGATCCTGCGGCGCTCGAAGGCAGATTCCTCCATGCCGCTGAACTCGGCCGGGAGTATGAACGCGTGCACATATCCCCTGCCAATTTCCGAAAGTTCCCCAAGAGTGCCTGATACAACCTGTTCTTTCTCAGTGCCAAGGTCGCTCAACAACATCCCAACCCAATTTCTGATGGGTTGGTCGAGCGACGACGAGACACTCTCTGTTCGCGCACCCATCCTCTCAAGCAAGGTCACGGCCTCGCCGGGTACCATCGGGCGTGGTGTTTCCAAACCCATTCCTGTTGGATCGAGGTCGAGCAACACCAGAGTATGAAGCCCAGATTCCTTGTTTTTGCATATCATTTCCAGCGGGGATGTCGGCAGATAGTCACCGGCCGAGAATGGGATGGTGACCTGCCGGCCGAATCGGTATGACTGCAATCCAGAAAGCGAGACTGCAAGGGCAGTGGCAGTCAGACCGGGTATCACGTGGAAATCAATCCCCTCATCAGCGCAGCGCTCTTCCAAATCTATGTGTGTGGTCGCCTGCATGGGGTCGCCGACAATCAGAAGGGCCACTGGCTGCTTGCTTGCTAACTCGAGTAGTTTATCGGGTTTCTCGACCCCATTACGCATCAGTCTCTCCCAACTACCTAAAACCGATTCCAAACGCTCTTCCTCGCTAGCTGGTAGGACCGCAGTGTACCCCTCTAGGAACCTCTTGGAGCACTCCCTAGCAACACTCCTAGCCCGCTCGGTGATGTGGTCGAGGTCCCCCGGCCCGATGCCAATCAGCCAAAGTCCGGCCCCCTCCACTCCATCCGTCATGGTGAAGCGGGCTGCCCCTCTGCACATCATGAACGTAATGCGCCATATCTCAGTGCCCAATCGCCAGGTGGAGCAGGCTTTAGGCCTGATTCGCGAGCACGACCTGCTCGC
>Ga0257111_1000184_pt1 | contig 25213 bp, 33 predicted proteins | sample LP_taG_6_FD_191567 | JGI IMG/M metagenome (GOLD analysis project Ga0257111, IMG submission 191567) | Marine microbial communities from Northeast Subartic Pacific Ocean, Canada - LP_J_2015_P26_500m | ecosystem: Environmental > Aquatic > Marine > Oceanic | place: Canada: Northeast Subartic Pacific...
GCCCTTACCATCTAAAGGTTGGCCTAGCGGGTTAACAACTCTACCAAGCATTTCTTTTCCTACAGGAACCTCTACCACTCGACCAGTCCTCTTGGCAATATCACCTTCCTTAATCAGCCTAGTCTCTCCAAATAAAACGAGTCCAACATTATCTTCTTCAAGATTTAAAGCCATCCCAAATACATCATTTGGCAGTGCAACTAACTCCGAGCTCATAACGTTCTCAAGACCTGACGCCCTAGCGACACCATCACCAACTTCGATTATTTCACCAACTTCAGAAACATCAATAGCGTTATCGTATTTTTCTAATTGTTCTTTCAACAATGCTGTTATTTGATCAGTTTTTATTTCCATAATTTCCTAACTCATGTTTTCATTAAATCTAATTTGACGTTATTAATTTGACTTTTTATTGATGCATCTAAATAAGTGTTCTCGATCCTTAGTTTTACGCCACCAATAAGTGATTCGTCAACCTCAATAGAAAGATCTGTATCTTTGCTTAATACTTGGTCTAATTTTTCTTTCATTATTGAAGCACTTTCTTTGTCAATCTCACTACTTACCACAGCATGAACAGATACTTTGTTTTTAATATTCTTATATTGTTCAATATAATATTTTTTTATACGGCTGATAGTTTTATTTGTCTGCATACCGCTTAGAAATGATACGATACCTAATACTAGGCTATGTACTGATGACCCTAAAACCTGGACTAATACTGTCAATTTTTGCTCTTGCGATAGACGTTTTGACTGAACAAAACTTTTGAGATCAATATTTGACCTAACAAGTTCATCTAGCAATGAAATTGAGTCTCGAACCTCATCCAAAGCGTTTGCACTATTAGCACACTCAAATAGAACACTGGATAGTTGTTTTGCCGATTTATTAGGCTTCATAGTTCTTCAGTTTATTTATTGAGTCCTCTATGATTTTGGCATTATCATCTTTTGATATATTCTTCTTTATTATCTTTTCTGCCACATTAATAGATAAATCAACGACTTCTTGACGAATTTCTAATAATGCTTTATCTTTTTCAACACTGATCTGATTTTTAGCTTTTTCTAGCTGTACATCAGCTTCTTGTTTTGCTTTCGATACAATATCCTCTTTTAAATTCTCTGCTGCGGATTTAGCATCAGCAACAATAGTTTGTGCATCCGTCCTAGCTTTTGACAGAATAGCCTCAGACTCTTGGCCTATTCCTTCAAGCTCCTGTCTAGCTTTTTTGGCAGACAATAGTGATTCTTCAATACTTTTTTGTCTTTCATCAAGCATTGCTAACAATGGTTTCCATGCAAATTTTGCAAGTACCATTAAAAGCAACAGAAAGGTGAGAATGGTCCAGATAAATAGACCAGGGTCTAACTTTACAAGAGGATTTTGTTCTGATGAGGCTCCATGAGCTCCTGTTGACTCATGAAGCACCTCATCACCTGGGATACTCCAATAATGATCCATAATATTCTATTACTAGAGAATAAGCATCAAAAAGATGAATACCTCAGCAAGAATCGCCACACCTTCTAGAAGAAAGAGCGGGAGCTGAACTGCACCACTAATTTTATCAGCAGCCTCAGGCTGTCTAGCGATACCTTCCGCTGCTGCTGCTGCAAATTTTCCAATACCAATGCCAGCGCCTATTACAGTTAAACCTAATCCTACTGGGACTAATAAAGTTGCTTCCATTATATATTTCCTTTTTTATTTTAGTTAATGATGTACGTTAATTGCCATCCCGACAAACACAGCTGTTAATAAAGTAAAAACATAAGCCTGCACGAGAACAACAATAATCTCTAAACCAGAGATTGCAGTTGACATTGGAATTGAGATAATTGCTACTCCGATCCCTGCAAATGCACTGTGAAACTTTTCTCCGATAATTGCCATTAATGATAATAATGCTAAAATAGCAATGTGTCCCCCAGTCATATTAGCAGCTAAACGCATAGTAAGCGCAAATGGCTTTACCAATAATCCCATGATTTCGATGGGAATCAAAATAATATAGATTGGCCAGGCTAAACCATGAGGAACAAGGTTTTTCCAATGCTTAATAAAACCATGCTCTCGTACGCCCGCGACTATTATGGCAAAAAATGTGATTGTAGCAAGTCCTGCTGTAACATTGAAATTTCCAGTTGCAGTAACTCCGCCATGCAATAGATTATTTATAAAAGAATCTGGACTCGTTTGAAAAATAAATCTGTCGAGAAGACCAATAAGATCAAATATTGGAATCATACCTATGCCATTTGCGAAAAGTATAAAAAAGAAAAAAGTGAGAAAGAGCGGTGTCCATGTCATTACCCACTTTGGGCCAACATTAGGACGAGAAATAGCATCACGAATAAATTCAACAATATATTCAATCATTATTGCCCATCTAGACTTTTGTTTACCATTACTTTTCACATATCTCTGGATAGGAAAGATGATGACAGTTGCAACAATGATTGCAACAAGCCAAAGCATAAAAACATGCTTTGTAATGGAAAAATCTATGCCAAATAATTTTGGTACATGAACAATTGGATGAGCAATATCTGAGTTTGATACATGATGTATAATATTGGGTCCAACTTGTTCTAAAACAGTTAGTCCACTATTATCTGTATTGGAAGCAACCATTAGATTCTCAAGCTATTTAAGTATTACCTACCCTGAATTTTCTTTAAAACTACAGCCTCTATCATATGAAGAACTATAAATGAGAGTGTAAAACTACACATAAATGGAACCGGTTTAAAAGAATAAACAGTGAAAATTGTTATAATAAATGCGCCATAAAAAATAAATTTAATTACAAAACCTCTAACAAGAATTCTATTCAACATAATCGCTCCATTATTAGAATATTTTATCATAAAGAATATTGTTATAAAACCAACCGAAACTGGGCCTAATAACCCAAAAAATATTTCACTAATCATGTTATCAAAAAACATTGAAAAAATTCCTGCTATACCAATTAAAAATATAACCGTATATATGTATAACATCATTTCTTTTGAGCGTTTATTGTCTTTAATAATTGATAAAACCCTAAAAACATTCCAAAAAACAAACATAATAAAAATATTATTGGAAAGGTATCTAGATTTTTATCCAAATAATACCCTAGCCCTGATAATAAAATAATTGAAAAGAATAATGAGTATGATGCTGACATAATTGGCGCAGCTTTAATAAGAATTTTTTGCAAATAGTATAAATTACTTTCATCAGAATTCTTATTATCGTAATTCAATGATCTAGGCGTTCACATTTTCTGCGTTAATACTGCCAACTAAATCACATTGGCCTTCAAACTGTGCACCATCTTCAATATGCAGTTTTCTATAACTAATATCTCCCTTTAAAACACAATTTTTCCGCAAAATAACTTGACCCTCAGATTTAATATCACCAATGACAGTGCCTCCGATTCGAACGCTAAAGCCTTCTATGTTACCCTGTACTAATCCATTTTTTGCTACCCGTACAGGACCTTTAGTAATTACATCCCCGTATATTTTACCATATATAATTAAGCCTTGTTTAAGCCTAATCGGACCATTAACTGTCGCATCGGGACCAATCATAGTATGAACATTTTTATAATTTGATTTATCCATTATTATTTGAAGTTAGGTCTGTTTCATTATATTCAGGGAAATATATTAGTGGATTAATTGACTTATTGTCTTTCCAAATTTCAAAATGTAAATGAGGCCCGGATGAAATACCCGTATTACCAACTAGCCCAATTACTTCGCCTTTCTTTACCATATCTAATTGAAATCTTAGATTTTGTTGATTGTGCCCATATTGAGTGAAATACCCATCGCCATGGTGTATTATAATTAGATTTCCCATCTCATAGGTCCATCCAGAAAATATAACTAATCCTGAGGCAGAAGCTTTAATTGGTGTTCCTTGTTTTGCAACAATATCAATTCCTCCATGCCTATTATCGGTTATAGAAAATTTGTTTTCCATACGCTGGCTTATATACCCCTGAATTGGAGCAACAGAGGGTATATTATCAGTGAAGGAGATAGAATTTTCATCTGGGATTAGCATTAAAACGCTGTCCATTATTTCTGGCGGATCAACAAAGTTTAATTCTACTCCCAGTGAGTTTCTAACAAATTGATTCATTTGTTTTATTCGTTTAAGACTTTCACTTAGCTCAATAACTTTTAACCGCTCTTGCGCAAGTATATTGTATTTTTTCTTTAAATCATCATATTTATATATACCAGGAATTAATTTTATTGATATAAAAATAAACACAATCAAAATAGCCGATATAGATATAAACGAATATTTCAACAAATTTTTACTAAAATTATATGATTTAGTCCCAGAATCATCATCTGGTATTATTAATAAAGTAAATTTTTTATTCATTCGTATTTACAAAGATTGTAATAAATCAATTATCCTCTCAAGATCGTCATCTGAAAAATATATAATTTCTATTGAGCCACCTATTTGCGCTGGTTTTAGCTTGACCTTTGTTCCAAATATTTCTATTAACTGATTTTCAATCGCCTTAATTGGAGCCCTGGGAACAACTACACTCTTTATTTTTTTCTTTTTAGCCTTTGGCTTTACAAGTGACTCTGCTGATCTAACACTAAGTGATTCATTAACAATTTTTTTCCACAAGTTTTTCATTGCTGATATTGATTTTTTCTGCAAAATCGCCCTTCCGTGCCCAGCGGTAATTTCTCCACTTCTAATACTTTTTCTAATTTCAGGCGGTAATTTAAGCAGCCGTAATGCATTAGATATTGTGGTGCGCTTTTTCCCTATAGTTTTAGCTATACCATCGTGTGATAAGCTGTATTTACTATTTAAAACAGCATATCCTTCAGCCTCTTCAATCGGATTTAAATCTTCCCTCTGAATATTTTCTATTAGTGCTACTTCCATCATTTCTGCTTCATCACCAATATTTAGTATGTAAGCAGGAATTGCTTTCAATTTTGCTTTCTTTGCAGCGCGCCACCTTCTTTCTCCTGCAATGATCTCGTAACCTTTATTTGATTCCCTAATTGTAATAGGTGTAATTACACCTTTTTCTTTAATTGACTTACTTAGTTCATCTAATGAATTATTATTAAAGTCACGCCTAGGCTGATCAGGGTTTGGCTTAATATCTGATAAATTTATATTACTCACCCCTGGCGAATTAGGTTTTTTTGATTTATCATTTAGTTCGGAATTGATAAGAGCCTCAATCCCACGTCCTAATCTTTTAGATGACACGCTGTAAAATCTCCTCAGTTAAACTTAAATAATTTTTTGCGCCATTCGAATTAGCATCATAAAGCAGGGCTGGTTTACCAAAACTTGGCGCCTCACTTAATTTCACATTCCGATATATCAATGTTTTAAATAATTTATCCTTAAAGTAGCTTTTTACTTCTTGAACAACTTGTTTTGACAAATTTAATCTACTATCATACATCGTCATTAATACACCCCCTATAATTAGTTTTTTGTTAAGATGTCTCTGAACTAATCTAAAAGTAGTTAACAACTGACTGAGGCCTTCTAAAGCATAATACTCACACTGGATTGGGATAATAATGGCGTGAGAAGAGGTTAGTGCATTAATTGTTAATAGACCAAGTGAAGGAGGACAATCAAGTATAATGACATCATATTTTCGTATAATTTTTTTAAGTGCGGTTTTTAGTTGATACTCTCGAGCCATAATATTGACTAATTCTACTTCTGCGCCTACTAAATCATTTGTTGATACGATTACATCAAGATGAGGAAAAGTTGTCTCTGTTATTGCCTCTTTAATATCAATATCTCCAATGATGACATCGTAGATATTTTTTTTTGTGGTTTTTATCAAATCAGATAAACCAGTAGTAGCATTCGCTTGTGGATCCAAATCAATTATAAGTGTTTTTAATTCTGAGACCGCTAAACTTAATCCTACATTAACAGCAGATGTGGTTTTACCGACACCTCCTTTTTGATTTATAAATGCTAAAACTTTTCCCATAACAAATAATAAGGGTCAATATTAATCCTTATTCATTATCAAATTAAGAAATATCAATCTCGAAAAGACAATTTATTTTTCCTTAATTACTTTAATTACAATTTTCAAACGCATTCATTATTATATTTTTTTATAAATCTGAAAAATAAATTGTTTTTAAAAGGAAAATATTTGATAATTATGTTATGTTGCTACAACAACTGTCCAAAGCTAAATTTTCGCTCTTTATTTAAACATAAATAAAAAATATAACGAAAAATGCAAAATAGTCTTACACCTAGGTATTTGGTCATTCTAGTCATATTGGGCTGGTCAATGTTCTCTTTATGGCCTACAATACAATATCAAAGCCTAACAGATGATGAAAAAGAGGACCTAAGAGAAGAAGGAACGCTAGATCAAATAGAATCACAGGTCATTCGTCAAGGTCTAGATCTGAAAGGTGGAATGTATATAGTCCTAGAGGCAGATATTCCAACGTTAGTTAGAAGCCTTGCCACAAATCGTAATGAAAAATTCGACCAAGTATTAACGGCTTCCATTGAAAAATTTAAATCAAATCAAAACCAAGATTTTTTTACCATACTACGTAATGAAATCTCTAATAAAGGTCTTAAGATTGTTCGCTACTTTCATCAGTATGGTTCTAATCTAGAAGATATCATTTTAGCTCTAGAAGAAGAAACAGAAGACGCTATAAACCGAGTTTTAGAAATACTTCAAAATAGAATAGATCAGTTCGGCGTATCTGAGCCTACTATCCAAAAACAAGGAAAATATCGTATTCTTGTCGAGCTAGCAGGTATACAAGATTCTGACAGAGCCAGGGCTCTCCTACAAAGCACAGCCTTATTAGAATTTTATTTAGTAAAAAATAGTGCTGTTACTAATGAAATAATAATGCAACTAGATAATATATTAAAAAGATCAGTTAGTGATCAAGATCTTGCAGACATAAGTGCAAACACTAAAAAAGCATTGGATATTAAAGAAACAAATGAAAAAACAGATAGCGAGGTCACAACTATTGATGAGATTTTTGGTGAAATAAAAAGTATAGGAGAGGATAGCACTATTCAAGAATCAGACCTACTATTAGAATCACCTCTTCAGTCTCTCATTGAATTTGTTCAAGGAGATATGGCAGTAAATACTAAGAACATGTACTCATTAAATAAGTTGCTATCTAAAGAAGAGGTCCAACTAAAACTCAAATCTTCATCAGGGCAGTTCCTATTTAGTAATAATTCAGAAACATTAGCAGAGTCAGGACAATATTATCGTTTATACTATATAGAAGATAAACCTGAATTAACTGGTGGCGTAGTTGAAAAAGCTAAAGCAAACCTTGGGAGCCTGGGTGGTGGTAATGCAGGCTTGCCAGTAGTCTCACTGGATATGAATAGTGAGGGTTCTAAGACATGGTCAAGAGTAACAGGCGCGAATATAGGAGAAAGAATTGCTATTGTTTTAGATGGAAAAGTTCACATGGCCCCAAATATTAGGGAAAAAATCCCTGGAGGTAGAACCCAGATCGAAGGATTTGCAGATATGAACGAAGCAAAGGATATTGCAATAATATTAAGAGCTGGTGCACTTCCAGCACCTGTAGAGATAATTGAAGAAAGAACCGTTGGCCCAAGCTTAGGAGCTGATTCTATCTCCAAAGGTAAGAAATCTATCCTTATCGGTCTAGCTTTAGTATTCGTATTTATGCTTGTTTACTACAGATTTTCTGGCATCATTGCCAATTTCGCTTTGGTATGGAATATTATATTAATTTTAGCTGTCTTAGCTTCTTTAGGCGCGACCTTAACGCTTCCTGGGATTGCTGGACTTATACTGACTGTTGGAATGTGTATAGATTCTAACGTCATTATCTTTGAAAGAATAAGAGAAGAATTAAAAAAAGGAAAGACACCAAAGTCTGCCATTGAAGCAGGATATAACAGAGCAATCACTACTATTATTGATGCAAACCTAACTACTGTAATTGCTGCTCTTGTTTTATACCAGTTTGGCACTGGCCCTATTAAAGGATTTGCTACTGTCCTTTTTTGGGGAATTTTAATCAGTATGTTCACCGCGGTTTACGTTACACGGACAATTTTTTATACAATCACAAAAACATCAATAAAAAACCTTAGTATATAAATGCAGATTATAAAAGATTCAAAAATTGATTTCATGAATAACTCCAGATTCACTATCCTACTATCTGGCGCTCTAATGCTAGCTGGTATATTTTCGCTTATAATAAATAATGGCCCCAAACTAAGTATAGATTTTAAAGGAGGGACTTTAATAGCAGTTCAATATACAAAACCAATTAATATTAATGATCTTCGCTTCCAATTAAAAAATGTAAACATTAACGGGCAATCATTTGATTTTAGTACCTCAGAGATAAAACATTTTGGAGAAAATAGCAACGTCTCTATACGTATCGCTAATTTGGAAAATGAACCGGAAAAATTTTCTCAAAACTTCATTGATATATTAAAAGATATTTACCCGGATGCTTTGCCTGAAGATAAAGATGGTTTCATACTATCCATTGACAAAGTTGGGCCTAAAATAGGATCTGAACTTAGTGGGAAAGCGATAATGGCGATTATATATGCTATTACCCTAATTCTAATATATATATCCATCCGATTTGAATTTACCTATGCAATTGGAGCTATTGCAGCTATTGCACATGATGTAATTATTACACTAGGGGTTTTCTCCATCCTCGGATATGAAATTTCACTATCTGTCATTGCCGCGTTCTTGACAATAGTTGGATATTCCCTTAATGATACTATAGTTATATTTGATAGAATCAGAGAAAATATGAAAGCTCTAAAAAGAGAATCAGTGGTATCAATTGTAAATAAGAGCATAAACGAATCATTAAGTAGAACAATAGTAACATCATTAACAACATTATTTGTAGTATTAACTCTATATTTTTTCGGTGGAGAAGTAATACATTATTTTTCTTTTGCCTTGATCGTAGGAGTGTTAATAGGAACATACTCAAGCATATTTGTTGCTAGTCTTATAGTAATCTATATGCAGCCCAAAACGTAACTGTATCCACCGATTTTCTAATGATGCAGTTCTCCATCTTGAAAACTGACATAGGAAGTTTTGGGGTATTGGTTAATGAATCAAACCTACTTAAAGTGATTTTACCAAATAAAATAAATTTAATTTCTATAGAAATAACTAACCCTGACAACTATAAACCGATTATGCATAATGTAATTGAACAATTAAATCAATATTTTATGGGTATCAGAAAACAATTTGATATAAGCTTAAAACTTAAAATGCCACCATTCTATAAAAAGGTCCTAAAAGAAGTCAGTGAAATCCCATATGGACAGACATTTTCCTATAAAAATATTGCAAGGAAATTGAATAATCCTAGAGCTTACCGAGCTGTTGCAAACGCAAATGCTGCTAATCCTATACCTATCATTATTCCATGCCATCGAGTAATTCAATCCAACGGAGACTTAGGTAATTACGGAGGCGGCCGGCAACTAAAACAAAGTTTAATACAGATAGAAAAAGATAATCCGCTTGTTTGATAATTAAAATTTTTGTTGGATTGCTATATGTATAACTGGCGTCCTTTTAAATTTTCTTTCTCTCAATCCCCATCCCAAGTCTATCCGAATTGATTCTAACATTGGAATAGGTATTCTTATTCCAACACCAGCGCCGCCCATTAATTTTTCATCTTTTATTTTTGACCATTTATTAGTAATAAAACCACCATCAAAAAAACCAACAATGCTTAATCCGTTTAATAACCCTAGCCTTGAATGATGCTTGGGAACAATTAATTTCCTAATCTCAATCGTTGAAAAAATATACTCATGTCCAAAACGAAAAGACTCAGAAAATAGACTTTTTTTATTAACATTAGGCAGCTCCCAGCCTCTAATATTATATGAATTACCAAAATAACTCAGCCAAACATCTGCCTTGTATCCCCATTTCTTTTTTAATGTAGTATTTATTGCAACTGTGATATCATGTGTACTATCAAATAATGGCAAGTAAATACTATAAGATTGGTCCCAAATAATAAATTTGTTTTGGTGGCCAATCATTGGAACGAATTTATTAATCAACCTTATTCCTTTTTTAGGGTTCCAATAGATATCCCTGCTGTCATACTCTAATTTTATCTCTGGTATAAAATAATTATAGCTTAGAGTATCTATATCATTTGTAAAACTCCTATTACTGGTAATCGGAGAAAATCTTAACTTAATTTTTTCACCATGCCATTTACCTAAGTCCACTCTTATAGTATTTGTTTGAACGCTTCTACCCAGAAATAAATGTTCATAAGAACTTTTTTCAATATACATAAATAAAGAAACATGATTCCCAAATATCCAAGGGTCATAATACATGAACTGAATCTTTTTCTGACCACCGATACTACCATTTAACTCAATATTCCTATTCTTTCCCTGGAAATTATTAATTAGAAACACACCGCGAAGGGACCATCCTTTTTCTTCATCATAGACTGGAAGTATTGCTGGTGGTAGTTTATGCACTGACTCTATTAAACTAAATTGCAAAATTACATCACCATTCTCTAAGGGAGCCAAACTCCAATTGACTTCATCAAATAATCCTAAGTTGAAAATTCGATTTCTGTCAAGATCCGCGACAGAAGAATCAATTGGAAAATTTTTTGGGTGATGAATTTCACGCTTGATGATATATGGTTTAGTTTTCGATAAGCCTATGATTTTTATGTCTGATATATTAGGCTTATAATCAAAACCAAAAACATTAGATAGGAAAAGAGTAAACAATAAAAAAAGGCCTGCTAAAACAGGCCTAAAGTAGTTTAAGAATTTTATATATAGGGGGTTACAGGTCGATTCCATCCATCATTAGACGCTTCTTATATTCAATGCCTTGCTGTGAATATACATCTTCAATCGCTTTATTTAGTTTATCTGCTATCTGTAAACCGTCTACCTCAACCTTTACGTTTCTCTCATCGAGTTTTCTAACCCTAAAGATTGAATTCTCATCTCCATAATTATGCCATACTCCATCATATTCTGTCGGCGTTCCATACTCCATCAGAACTTTATGTTTAATCACATCTTCAGCCGTTAATTGAGGGAACCCTGTATCTTTAAGTTTTATCTTTTTCACAACACTTTCCAAAATATAATGTGAGTCACTATTATTTGTGGTGCTATATACATAATCAATATTGACAAAGCCAAGAGTAATCCTTTCAATTGTTAACCGAGTAACATAGTTAAACTCTACAGTAGCTCTTTTAATTGGTAGAACAATACCATCTTTTGTCGTTCTTGATTCATCAGTATAAACAACTTCAACTGTTGTGTCTGGAACAATAGTTAATACCGCTGGCAAACTCGTAGCCCATGGAGCTAATAACTCATCTCTGAAAACCCAGCCATCTGGCAATCTTCTTACTGGTATAACAGATTCGATTTTATTTCTACTTATTGGCGGTGAAACTTTTGGCAACTCTTTAATGGGAGTCGACTCATTTATCAATTGTTGTTCTTCGTCTTCTTCACTTGACTCAGATTTTTTATCCTTTTTACCACCAAACAACTGATCTTCTTCTGAATGTAAAGGAACTAGAGGATTAATAATAATCCCTATAACAAAAATTGATACGGCTATTTTTATGATATTTTTCATTTTATTATTTATATCTTTTCAGGATATTAGAAACATCCTCGCGGAATTTAAGACATTTACCTAATCTATAAAGAAAAAAAAGCCCTCAATTGAGGGCTTTTTTCTCAATGATCTATTCTATTTCCGCCCTCTGGCCATAGGTGATCTTGCAACGTCACCATTTTTATCTATAAAATAAAGCCAGCCAGATTCTCTAGTAACACCTGCTGAGGCAACTTTTTCTGCGTTTCCGCCACCTTTACCAGCACGAGCCATTTTTGAACGAGAAACATCACCCTGTTTATCAAGATAATAAAGATAACCTTTTTCTTTTGATACACCTGTATTTTTTACTGTTTCAGCCATTAAATCCTCCGTTATTTATTGATTTGTATTTTTTGGTAGTGGTTAGAGCAAAATCTCTCTTCCTCTCCCTCTGAATAGTACGAAGTATTAATTGTTTATGTCAAGATTTTTCTCGAGGATGTCTCGTCGAGAAATTTTATCAATATTTTGATTCGATAAAGCTAAATCTAAAAGTAATTTTAGGATGAAATAATTACATAAAATGCCCCGGTAGCTCAGTTGGATAGAGCACCGGATTTCTAATCCGGGGGTCACAGGTTCGAATCCTGTCCGGGGTACTACATTAATTGTGGATTATTAATTATTTTATATTTTTATCAAAAACCTTCTGTAATTCAACCTTAAATAGGAGGACACTATTAGGAGGAATATTATTATTTCTTCTTTCTCCATAAGCTAACCTTGGATGAATGAAAAATTCATATTCGGATCCTTCTTTCATTAATTGAACCCCCTCTGTCCATCCTTTTATAACTGCATTTAACCTAGTTACATATGGTTCACCTTTTTCATATGAACTATCAAAAATAGTTCCATCTATTAATTTACCCTCATAATGAACGCGAACCTGATCCATAGAAGAAGAAGGTGACTTTCCTGTGCCTTTTTTTATAATCTTATATTGCAGACCCGATCTTGTTTCAATCACACCAGAATTTTCAGCTTTATTTTTTTTCAAATAACTTTCTGCAGCGGCCAGCCCTTCACTCGCTATAGCACGTTGACGATCACGCATTTGATTTTGTATAACCTTAAACAATCCCTTTCTATCTTCCGTCGTTAACAGGTGATCCTTTTTTTCGTAGCCATTTTTTAGGCCAGTAATAAATGCATTATAGTCAATTTCCATTCCTTGACCAATTAGATTATCACCAATATCAGCCCCTATAGAATAACTGATTGAATCTTTTCTATTAGAAAAATCTAAAATTGGTTTGTGTGTAAATTGAGGCTCAGATTGACACGAATAGATCATAATCAATGTTAATATGCTAATAAATCCATTATACGATGTTTTTTTTATTATATATTTTTTCATAGTGCTTTTTTCTTATTTAATAATTAAAAAATACTTTATTGTGAGGTTTATAGATTCTTCAGTTGTTATTGTTCGTGATTAATAGTATTAATCCTGAAATAACAATGATGATAGCTAGCCAATCGATTACATTCAGGCTAGAAAATAGAGCGATAATAAGACGTAAAATTAATATTGCACTTCCTCCGAGAATGAGTATCCAAGGAAGTTTTTCGTTATTATAGTTCATTTTATTATCGAATCAGTTACCGAAAGATAATTTCATATTATCTCAATTTACAAGTATAACTTAATTACAATAATTTACACAATGAGGGGAAATTAAATTTGACTAATACTGATTTTTCTGTTCAATCTTTTAAAGGTGGTTTTGATAATAATTTTTCATACATCGTTACCTGTATGAGGACTGGGGCAGAGATCATTATTGATGCGGCTATAGAATTAGAAAATATAAAACCATTTTTCAAATCTTCTCCGTCTGCAATATTTGTTACCCATACACATAGAGATCACATCGCATATATTGGTTCCTATATAAATAATTTTCCTGAGATTAATATTGTAGGACACCCTGAATCAAAAAATAATTTTGATAATAATAAATTTATTCCTGTATCTGATGGATCTAAAATGAAAATTGGAAATCTTAAGATAAAAGCCATATTTACACCTGGACATTATTTTGATTCAATTTGTTATTTAGTTGAAAATATTTTATTTACTGGAGATACATTATTTGTTGGTAGAACAGGAAGAACAATTAGTGCTGGGAGCGATATAAATGATCTTTATGATTCTGTCTATAATAAAATATTTAAGCTTCCTGGAGATACATATATTTACCCAGGTCACGATTATGGGGAAGTGCCCTCAATCAAAATAGAAGAAAACAGAAAAATAAGTGACTTATTACAGGCAGAAGATAAACTTGACTTTATTGATAAAATGGATAAATATGAAAAAAATAGAAAAATAGGGTCATAAATAAACTAATCAACTCGAACATTAATTGCCTTATCACCTTTCATATCATAGTCGATATCAAAAGAAACTTTTTGACCTTCTCTTAATCCTCTTCCTTTCAAATACTCTCTCAGCCCGCTGACATGAACAAAATAATCTTCACCATCTTGGCCAGTAATGAATCCAAAACCTTTTAATCGGTCATATTCTTTAACTATCCCTTTTATCATTTTTTTTCTTCTGGATCAAAATCAAGAGATGCTGAGTTAACACAATATCGTAATCCTGTTGGCTGAGGGCCATCATTAAAAACGTGTCCTAAGTGCCCTCCGCACTTTTCACAAGTAATTTCCACCCTAGTCATACCAAAACTATTATCTGAAGACTTATCTATCTTTCCAGGCAATGACTCGTAAAATGCGGGCCAGCCACATTCAGAATTATATTTAGCAGCTGAAATAAAAAGTTCTGTATCGCATCCAGCACATTTATATACCCCCTGTTCATAAAATTTATCATATTTGCCTGTAAATGGTCTCTCTGTTCCTTTTTCTCTCAAAATATGGTATTCTTCGGGAGTTAATTTTTTCTGCCACTCTTCATCAGCAAGATTGACTTCTTTTTGTTTTTTAGTTTCCATACCATGTTCCTTTAATTGTTTATCAAGGATCTTAATTAATTGTTGTAGCTCATTTAATTTATTAATCTCACTAGAAGAGATTAACTCTTTTAATTCTATCCCATTACGTAAGAATACTGAAGGTAATTTTACATTTTTTAGTTTATTCTCATAAAGTTTATCTTGATATGTGAAAACAGAATTAATTGGCAACGATTGAATATAATCAGCCCAGCGTTTTTCCATTCTGAAGGCGCCATAAGTGATCGAACATAGATTGCAATCATATGTTTCAGGACTGATTATTTTATGTGCAAAATCAACTAACTCATTTATAAACCCACTTTTTGCATTATAGATAAATATTAATTCTTTATCATCTATTTCTTTACTCATAAGAATACTTGATAGAATTAACAAAAAGGACAATCTTAATATCTTATACATTTACTTATAATAATTAAATGTGGAAGAAATGACTATTCCAATGCATAAAAATAACATAGGACCAGCAATCTCGTCTGGGATACTAAAAACTGTATATAAGCCAAATACTAAACCAGCTATAATAAACATCCAAAATAACATAACCAGGAATATCCAGGGGGTTATCTTCATAATTTTATAATATGCACTCCAAAAATAATACCCGCAATATTTGCTAGAATATCTTTTTTACTGATAAATCCATTTGGCTGTCTTCTATCCCACATCTCTTTTAATATTCCATTAATACCAGAGACAAGCATAGAAAAATAAATAGCATCATCATTTTTATAATTTAGTTTTTCTACTAAAGTATACTGTGTGCTAAGAACTATAGAAGCGCTAACGCTAAAATGTAAAAATTTATCATATGCAATCCATGGATCATTATTTATTATAATAGTAGAATCTTTTTCAGCTTTTACGATACAAAAAAATAAAATAAATATAAAAATAAGTGTTTTTTTCATTTTATAAATGGGTATACCAAATTGCTAAGTAATAGTATATTAAAAAACTAAATACTATAATAATCATAATTCGAATAAAATATTTCTTCATTTAAACACTCTGCATAGAACGCTTCCAGTGCAAATAACCAAGGCCTGATAATAATAGACCTGATATAGAATCAGCAATAAAATGTTGTTTCGCCAAAAATGTGGACAAAAATACTAAAAAACCACAAACCAAAAATATTATTTGAAATTGTGGTTTATACTGCCCAAGAACTAATGAAGTAAATATACTAATCGTCACATGTACAGAAGGAAAACCATTCTGCTTTAACCATCCAATCTCCACAGCGCCATATAAAAAATATAAAGGATTATGTGTAACACTTCGCATGACTGGTTCACATGATATTGGCCAAATAATAAAAATGCTATATGATATAGATAATAGTATTAAAGATGTTTGGATAAACTTATTTAAGAATATTTTATCATTAATTATTATAGGCATAAACAGAAATATATAATACAGATAGTATGGTACTATCATCCACCATGCGAAAGGAATCAGACTATCAATATTAATAAAAGCTTGAGGCGCGTCGATTGGGTTCCTAATGAAAGGGATTAAAAAATAAAAGGAGGATACTATCCAAAAAGGCAGTATTAATCTAATGCGATCAGTCAGAACCATTTTCAATTATATTTTGAAGAGATATAAGATCAAAGATACTTAATTTTGTATCAAAGTCAATATCACCTGCCCAACGCTCCGACAAATCAAATATTGCACTACTCAATATATGTTCGATCAATAAATCATAATCGATATCGTTTACCAATCCATCTAGATTTGTATCACCCTTATTATTTATAATCTGATAAGATGAGACAGTATCGAGTGCAGTCAGTAAACATAATGGTGCGGCTTCTTCATGACCGCCTACTGATTCTGGCATCTCAATCAAATAAACTGACTCAGCACCGTTATTAACAAATGTATTATAGGCGACCTGTGCATTAGCAATTGGGACGATATCATCTACTACAGCGTGTATAAGATATGTAGGAGAAATAGGAACCCAGTCTAATAAGGTATTAGCCTCTAGTGTTTGTCGAAAAAAATTATCACTATTTATACTAAAATCATCTATAACCTCGGGCAATAGTATTTCTATAGGATTATCTGGCATTAGTGAATTAATATAGATTCCAGAGTGAGTTCCATCAAACAGACCAGCTAATGTATCAGCCCAGAAAGGTAAAAAATATTGATCTAGATTATCCAAACTATCATAATAATGAAGATGGTTAAATAGTACATTTGCAACATAATATGGTTGCGGATAGAAATTAATTGATAAATAAAAGTCTACCATCGTACCAGATAGATCATACGGGCCGGCCATAGGAATAGAAACTGTTAAATCAAACTCATCAAGCATAGATTGCTCAATATCTCTCTGGGCTGACATAGTAGCATATCCGCCTTCAGAGTAACCAAACAAGTATAACTGATTATTATACATAAATGAATTATTAATATCTAGCACATTAGACAGTTCTTTTACAGCTCGAATCATGTTAGTAATTGCAGGCGTATAGGTTTCAGCAATAATATAAGGATGATATCCTTCTGAACTTCCTAGGCCTGCATAATCAGGTAGCATAATAATATATCCAGAAGAAGACATGATCATGGATATCAGACTAACCTCTTGGTTACTTAAAGATAGTCCAGTTACAGATGGAATATTATTATCTTCAACAGTGGTCCCATGTTGATAGCTTGCAATAGGGAAAATTTTTGTAGGATCTATGGGAAAGGAAACCAATCCAGATAAAGTATCTACAAAACCTTGTGGATCAATTATTTCATACTCGATACTATACATTGATATATCATATAATGCTAAGGGTGCATTATTACCAAGTGCTAGATCTACAAGCCACTGAATATCAGAATTACTAGAAGATATTTTATGGTCATAGCTAATTAAAGTACCAGGCTGGGAGTAGACATAACTAAATAATTGTACTACAAAAATTAGATATTTAGAAAACTTTAAAATTTTAACTTTTTTTATAGTACAAAGATTATCCGGAATACAGTATACAGACTATGATGGTACCATTCTATTAAGGATTTATATTAAAACTAGTTTAAGCAATTAATAATATGATTAGTGAAAATTTTATTTTTATTCGTTTAGTTTTTCCTAATTGTCAAAATAATCATAGCGCTTACCATCTGTCTGAACACCATTGGAATATTTTTCTTCTTTTTCGAGTCTCCCATTATCAAACCAATAAATCCATTTCCCATGTTTTTCATCATTTTTATATGATTCTTCTCTCTGCTTCTGCCCATTTTCATACCACACCAGAAGTTTGCCATTTTTCTTCCCTCGAACATAGTTTTCAACTCTTTTTTTCTTTCCATTAGGATGATAATATGTCCACTTACGATTTTTTTCACCTAGCTTGAAATTGCCTTCTTTTATTTTTCTACCACTTACACTCCACCAAACCCATAAACCATCTTTCTCATCTTCCTTAAAACTTTTTAGTATAGATTTATTTCCATTTTTATCCCAGAGGGTAGATTTTCCATAAAGCTCACCATTTTTCCATTGACTCTCTTCAATCTTTCGTCCTCGGCTATTATAACTAATCCAAATCCCATGTTTGTGGCCAGTTTTATAGTTTCCCTCCTCCGTCTTTTTACCATCTTCTGCCCACCATATCCACAGACCGTTCTCCACACTTCTTTTCCAGCTTTCTTCACGTTGTTTTTTTCTACTGTTTGAATAGAAATAAATAGACCTACCATCTTTATTATCATTCTGGTAAGAGACAGTACTTTCTTTCTTACCAATTTCAGAATAATAATTCCACTTACCAATCTTGTTCCCTTTTTTATAGTATTCCTCTTTTTCTTTTTTCCCATTATTGTACCATGTTGTCCATTTCCCATTTCTTAAACCTTTGACATGAAACTCCTCTTTTTCTTTTTTCCCATTGTCATAATAAAATATCTTATGGCCAGTGTCCTTACCCTTTTCATATTTCTCAACTCTTTCTTTTATTCCGTCATCATTGTAATACACCCAATTACCGTTTTTATTCCCTTCGAAATAATATTCTTCTCTATCTGTTTTCCCATTTTCCTTCCAATATGTCCAATTACCATGCTTCTTACCATTACGGAATTCACCAGTAAGTTTTCTTCCTTTCATCCTATAATTATCAAATACCCGGCCTGTATAAGGTTTCTTACCAGTAGAATACATTATCCCTTTTTTTTCAACTAATTTTTCATACATTAATCTCTGCTGTTGAGAAAAAATTAATGAAGGAACACAAACAAGAATAAATAAGAACTTTATTATAATTTTTTTCATTTTCATATCCCTTATCAGATAATAATTATGCTATTATAAACTCCATTATCTCAGAGTTATTGGTATAATAAAATTTATATGTACCCATTGTGATCAAAATAACCTGATGATTTTGCTGATTATTACTATTTAATGCTATTTCCTCTCCAAACTCCCACAAAAGAGTCCCGCTAGGATAATTTATATCATTGTTTTCAGTTATTTTAGGGTATTGCATATACTCTAACTGCTTATCTGAGAAAAATTCTAATGAACCTTGCTCATAAAATTGTGGCCATAACCCTGCGATCATTCTTGCTTGGCCAATAAATACTCTATGAATAATCGATTTACGATTCTTTAAATTATTTTCACATAGTAGTCTGTCAATTAAATGAATCTGCTGAGCTGTGGAAATAAGTATGAGTCTTAAATGCTGCTGGTAGGATAATTGATAATTTTTTACAATATGCCCAGAGAAGGCTGTGCTAACCGTAGAAATCTGATAGGTTAATGCATTGGCTCTCTCATCAATGCTGGATTTTATTTTAAATAATTCCATATGTAGAGCTATATACCCTGACTAAATATACAACTAATAATTTTTACTTTAAAAATCGATCATGTGAAAAGTCAATCTAAATAAAATACCCCTTAATAAACACGCTCATTAATCATTGATCCATTTTTATATAATCGTTCCCTTGTTTTGATACCATCATAGGACCAGGTTATCCATACACCGTCAACCTGCCCATTTTTAAATGTAATCATTTTGCTCCTATTTCCGTTATTATGCCACCAAGTCTTTCGGCTATTTAAACCTTTAGCATCGTACTCTACGTTATAACTGATTTGACCAGTTTTATAATAAGATGTGCTCACTTTCAAAATTAATTTATTGGAACTCTCTTTATACGTATAAACCTTTTTTGGTATTCTATTATCATAATAACCTTGTACGAGCCTAAGATTATTAGCCTGCATAATGGTTAATGTTAGAATGAATATGATCCCCTTCATTATTGCCTCCACAGTAATGTTATTATATAAAAAACCCCCAGCGGTATGCCAGGGGTTTAAATAGTTTTGATAGTTTTTTCTTTTACTACTCTATACGAATATATCCAGCTTTTGGATGCCAGGTAAATATTTTTGATTCTCCAAAAAACTTAAGCTTAGCTATAACAAACTCATAAGTATTTGGCTTACCCTTGCTAACCGAGTAGGCAACGCTCCTTGTAGAAGCAAAACCTGTCTCTAAGGATGCCTCATATCCCGCTGTTAGGATAACTCTCTTCTCTTCTAATAGTTTTCTAGATGAACTTCTTTCCAGTAAGAATCCTTCTAAATAGTCTAGAGGCTTGTTTGTCAGGTTCGTCAACTGAACGTTTACAACGATCCTCTTTTCATCTACATATCTTGGTGTCACTGTAATCTCAAATGGTCTGCCTTCTTGAGAGAAGACAAAGCCCACTAGGACAATGATAACAATTAATTGTCTACGCATGCTTAATATTATTAGAAATATTTGAAAGTCAAAAGCGAAAGATTTAATTAGAATAATTATTTATTATTTATATTTTTTACTCTTTTTCATCATTATCATGGGCACTAGAGCCTGAAGATTCTACATACAGATTTTCATATAAATAATAACCCAATACTGAGAATAAAAATGCCCATGCGATAAATGTTATATCCATTTTTTCTTTTCCTTATAATTAATAATTATTTAATACTTCTTTAATTATATTAATATCTGATTCAAAAGTATCTTGATCTAGAGGCCCAAAAGAAAAACGAAAAAATTGTTTTAATGAAGAGTCCTTGCCTAATCTTTTCATATCACAGTCTGTCCCCTTAAGGATTGCTGCGCCATGTTTAAAAAGAGCCTGATTAAACTTTTCTGCGTCTAGGCCATCCGGAAGTCTACACCAATGGTAAAACCCACCCCCACCTGAAAACAGTTCTAGATCAAGCTTTTTAAATGCCTCTCCGTATTTTCGTCTCTGGTTAGAATAATAATCTGGAATAGCATTGACAGCAAGGTCTGTCCTAGATCTATCAAATAATTTTTCAGCATACAGCTGTGATGGCCTTGACACGCCTCCCATCCCAAAAGAGGAAAAATTACCTAAGATTTTTATATGATGGTGGGATGCAATAACCCATCCAACTCGGATGCCAGGCGCCTGAAAACCTTTCGTAGCCGCACCAGCGATAAACAAGTTTGAATCATTGATTGATTTTAAATATTTGGCTGCACTAATTGGTGGGCTATGAAATAATTCGTAAGCCTCATCAATTAATAACCCTGTATCACTATTCATAGACTCTGCTACTAATGCGTTTAAATCATCTCCAGATCTCGTAATCCCAGTAGGATTACAAGGGTTACTAAGTAATATTAATTTTCTTTTTGGGCCATTCTCTCCTTTATAATCACTCACAGACGGAAAAAAATTATTATGAACTCCGCTTTCTACTATTGAATAATTACGCTTTGTTAGTTTAAGCATATCGTAATACGGAGTGTACTCAGTTGATGCAACTTGAATTTGAATATCATCATATAATAATGTTAGTATAGCTAGAAGCCCCGGACGACCACCGGAAAATATCATTACATTTTCGTAATCAATATCGGCATCATAATAATGATTATAATAGGCTGCTATTGTTTTTCGTAGAGATGGTATTCCCCATGCCTTTGGATATTTTAAGTCTTCTGGATTAATATTTATAGTTTCTGGCATTTTGGGACCGCCAGGTAATTGAGTTGTTAATGGATATCCCTGGCTCCAAGGATGTGTCCCGGGACTACCCATGTATTTACCAAACGAATTCTGAAAGGCATAAAGAGTCTCATATATACCCATGGGTGGTATCGGATTGATAAAACTATTTATTCTCATATGATTAATATAGCATCCAGCTGATTGATTAATATTAATTAATCAGGCCACCAATCAAATTATCATCATTGTCAGTTTTTTGAGAATTTTCATAAATATCTTCTAACCTTTTTATGCCATCTTGGTACCAATATTCCCATTTCCCATTCTTTATTCCCATTTTATATACTCCATTAACTCTTACCTGACCATTTTTATACCATTCTCTATACTTTCCGTTTAGAATATTATTGCTCCAGTGAGTCTCTTTCTCTCTGCTGCCTTTAACATAATAAATTGTCCATTTCCCTTCTTTTTTACCTTTTTTATATGTACCGCTGATGCGATTGTTTCCATCTGAATAATAATATGTCCACTTATCATTTTTTTTATTTTGGTAATACGATGATTTTAGCCTTTTGTTTCCATTAGCATACCAGTATATCCATTTTCCATGTCTCTTTCCATTCACATAACTTTTTTTTGATTTTAATTTTCCATCAGCATACCATTCAGTTCTTTCACCATCTTCTATAATTACAATAGATTTATTTTTTTTACGTTTTTTGGATGGATGGATAATCTTTCCAATTTTTTTATCATTTTCCCAGCTTATCTCAAGCTGTGCCTGCAATGTGGAATCCCATACTGTCCACTTACCATTTTTTGTATTATTAAAATATTTTCCAGTACTATCAATATATCCATCCTTATTCCACCAAGTCCAGATACCATTTTTTTCCCCTTTATCCCAGTTCTCAGTTGTTTGAATTTGACCATCAATATACCATGTAGTGTAAGAGGTCTTATTATCTTGCTCAGTATAACCCGCTGCATTTCTCCAGATCCACTCGTACCAGCGAACCCATTGGCCATTTAAGTCCCCATTATCATAACCACCTTTTGTTTTTTTATTGCCATCATCATACCAATATGTCCAAATATCTTGTTTCTTATTTTTTACATACTGACCCTCTGATTTCTTTTCTCCATTCTCATACCATTCTACCCATATACCATTTTTCTGACCATTGATATATGCACCTTTTTCCTTCTTTTGACCATTCAAATGCCACTTTGTCCATGTGCCTATTTTTTTATATAACAATAAGTTATTTTCAACAGATTGTTTGATTACGGAACCTTTTTCTTGTTTCTGACCATTAGAATACCAAGTGGTGATTAATCCATTTGGTACGCCATCATTATAACTAATTTTTTTAGCTGTTTGTCCATTAGGAAAATATTCAAACCATGTTTCATGCTTTCTTCCAAAAAGATACTTTCCCTTTGACTTGGCCTGGGTATTATCATACCATCCTCTTGAATATCCATGCAAGACACCATTTTTCCAGACACTTGTTTTCATTTTTTGTCCGCTAGCAAACCATTCCTTTGATGCGCCATGTTTTAAGCCATCCTTAATTCTTATGTCAATTTTATTATTACCGTTTTCCCATTTATCGACTATTCTTCCATTATACTTTTGACTTTTATCAATCGTATAGAATAAACTTTTATCAATTACGACACTATCTAGAGGTAAAACTGTTTTCAGTTTAATTGTTTTCTTGTTTTTTGTTTTTATAGTAACAGGTTTATTAGAACTAGCTATTGGCTTGGTTGTATCTGCATTATCTATGATGACTATATTTTTTTCTATAGACTCAACAGGTGTTATCTTAGGTTCAGTAATGATAGTATCTGCAACCTGTTCATCAATAATTATCTGGTCTGATATTATCTTCTGTTTTTTTGCTGTATCCTCTTTAGTATTATTAATTAGTAATGGATTAACATTTTCGATAAAAATCCTGCCAAACTGATTTTGACCTAATAGTATGACCTGAAAAATCATAAACAATAATAAATAAAATAAAGCCCGAAGATTAAGAGGCATGATATTTAATCATTAAATAGTTTATAGTTATAATTACCTTTTTTCCATAACAACAAGGTATATACTCTCAAACATCCACTAATAAAAATAATTAATAGAATTATTGACGATAAGTCAAAAATAATTATTTGTACCATGTGTTGATATAGTATGCATAGAGTCATGCCTAATGCTATTCCAAACATCATTGTTATAAAATGAGATAGCTGAGTTAATACCTTTAATGACATATTTAACCTCTCCATTTTATTAGATTATTCTATCAGTCATCAAAAAAATTCTCAATCCTTTTAATCATTGTTAATAATTTTTTCTTTCATCTTAATACATCACTTGAAAAATAAACCCCACGAAGGTGGGCCTACATTATTGAATATTTTGTTTGATTTTTGTTTTACGATATTTCTTCCAATGATCTTTAGACTTAATACCCTCTTTTTTATCACCAAGAATAATCTGCTCCACTTTTTGCAATGTTTTAAAAAAAGACATCTTGTATTCCTTTATTATTTATTAAAAAAATAATGGCAATGGATCAATGTTCTTAATCATTATTCTTCCGACCAACCGATAACAACAAAAATGAATATAAATGTAAGTATGAATGCAATAATTCGACCATCTATAAGCCAATCTATACTCAACCACAATAGTGGAATTATTAGGACTAATTTATCGCCATGCCTTTTTAGAAATTCCCTCATACACCAAATCTACAAAAAATTACTCCAAATATGTTTCAACCATTTTATTGTGCTATTCTAAATCCAAAATGATCATTTCCTTTAAATTGCTCATCTTTCGCTCTAGCTGACGCTTTTAATGTGGCTTGATGATAATTCCAAGATCCTCCTCTTCTGACTTTTAATCCACTATCAACAGTGTTAACAGGGTCTATGGCATTAGTAGATTCATTGTAATAGTCAGAGTTATACCAATCTTCAATCCATTCCCAAACATTGCCTGCCATATTATATAAACCATAAGGATTAGGTTCATTTATTTTTGCATCTAAAACATGACCTCGAGAAGGATTTTCTCCTAAAAAATTCCAAATAGCACTTGTGCCATCACCATAAACATTTCCATCTGCTGTGGCATAGATAAAGCCTACACTCCCCCTTGCTGCAAACTCCCACTGTGCTTCTGTAGGTAATTTAACATCATAAAATAAGGTAAATGCTTTTGCACCATACCATTTGATAAATGTTGCAGGCCAATGACTGACTTCCAATAATGTTGGGAGATTATTAGGGTAATCTTCTAATTCTTCCCACTCATTATAATCATTAAATAAAACAGATGTATCGAATTGGTGTGATTGATCACTATAATTGTAATAATTGGTTAGTTCTAACCAATTAAATTCTTCAGAATCTGCAG
>Ga0257111_1000185_pt1 | contig 25149 bp, 22 predicted proteins | sample LP_taG_6_FD_191567 | JGI IMG/M metagenome (GOLD analysis project Ga0257111, IMG submission 191567) | Marine microbial communities from Northeast Subartic Pacific Ocean, Canada - LP_J_2015_P26_500m | ecosystem: Environmental > Aquatic > Marine > Oceanic | place: Canada: Northeast Subartic Pacific...
CAAAGCACGGATAGCCTTGAATCCAAAAACATTTCCGACTAAAGACGTGAACACATTAACCACCGAACCTTCTTCAAATAAATCAATCGGATAAGCCACAAAGGCATAGAAAGCCTCATCATCTCCCGGTACATCCTCAATGGCATAAGCCCGACCTTTGTAATAATCAAGGTCGGTCAACAGATCAGTCCATACCGTTGTCCATGTACCTGTTGAGGACTCAGCGCTCACGGCGGCAGCGGCTTCTTCACGTGGAACCCCGGGTTGCGGAGTGATTTTGAAACAGGCCAAAATATCAGTATCTTTTGGCGTGTATTCCGGCATCCAATAGGTATCGCGGTATTCTTTGACACCGGCACTATAAGTTTTATTCGACATATTACCTTATTTTTTAAGGTGAGTGTTGAGTACGAAAGTTAATTGATTTTTTGTTCCAATTCACCTGAGTTATAACGCCCCGCCATTGCTGTCAACGGAAGTGGTTTTAACTTCGATGCATTGCCTGCTGTCCCAAAAGATTCATAACGTGATTCACAAACCACCTGCATGGCGTCAGTCGCTGGCTTTGTGAATTTTCGTGGATCAAACTCCGTTTTCTTTTCCAGCAATATTTTCCTGAACTGTCCGGAAATCGCCATGCGGCAGTCAGTATCGATATTAACTTTCCGGACACCGTGTTTGATGCCCTCAACAATTTCATCCACAGGTGTACCCCAGGTCTGAGGCATTTCCCCGCCGTTTGCATTGATGATGTCCTGTAATTCCTGCGGTACCGAACTGGAACCGTGCATGACCATGTGTAGACCGGGTAATCTTTTGTTGATGGCTTTGACCACATTCAACGCTAGTATATCTCCATCAGGTTTCCTGCTGAATTTGTATGCACCGTGAGAAGTACCTATCGCTACAGCCAGTGCGTCAACCTGTGTTTTCTTTACAAAATCGGTAGCTTGATCAGGATCAGTCAGCAGTTGATCCTGCGATAATTTACCTTCAAAACCATGTCCGTCTTCTTTTTCGCCTTCACCGGTTTCCAATGAACCCAGGCAGCCAAGTTCACCTTCTACCGACACACCAATTTTGTGCGCCACCTCAGTGACTTTTGAACTGATGCCAACATTGTATTCATAAGAAGCCGGTGTTTTAGCATCCTCTTCCAGGGAACCGTCCATCATTACACTGGTGAAATTATTGGCCATTGCAGAGAGACAAGTATCGAAGTTATTTCCGTGATCCTGGTGTATGCAAATCGGAATGTCCGGATACATTTCAACTGCGGCATCAAACAAATGCCGCAGAAAAATATCACCTGCATAGGAACGTGCTCCCCTGCTAGCCTGCAAAATTACAGGCGAATCCGTAGCTTTTGCCGCCTGCATAATCGACTGAATTTGCTCCATGTTGTTAACATTGAACGCCGGAACGCCGTAGCTTTTTTCCGCCGCATGATCAAGTAATTGTCTTAAAGATATTAAAGCCATAATTTATACTCAGATTTAGGATTAAGGAAAAGCCGCCAAGTTTGCTGATAAACGTAAAAGGATTTCTTAGTATTTTCAATTTTCATGGCGGTTATTTTTACGTAATTCTTTTTGCTGCCTCCACTACATTTTTCGTAGTGATACCAAAATGTTCAAAAAGCTCGTTTGCCGGTGCGGATGCCCCAAAACTTTTCATGCCTACAAATTCTCCGTCTTCCCCAAGATAACGCCCCCAACTTTGCTCAACGCCTGCTTCCACAACAACTACCGGAATTTCGGAAGGAATTACCTGATTTCGGTAATCTTTGTCCTGAGATTCAAACAAATCCAAACAAGGCATGGAGACTACTGCAGCTGAAACGCCTTCAGCTTTCAATTGATCATGTGCTTCCATGGCAATGGAAACTTCTGATCCGGAAGCGATCAATGTCACATCCCGTTTACCTTCAGCTCCGGCGAGGACGTATCCCCCTTTTGCACTTAAATTTTCGTCAGTGTGTTCAGTTCGCAGGCATGGCAGACCCTGGCGGGAGAGAGAAAGCACAGAAGGTGTGGAGGATGTTGTCAGTGCTTCACCCCAACATTCAGCAGTTTCTATTATATCACATGGTCGGTACACATTCAAATTCGGAATCGCACGTAAGCTGGAAAGGTGTTCCACCGGTTGGTGGGTTGGTCCATCTTCACCCAAACCAATGGAATCATGTGTCATCACGTAAATCACACGCTGTTTCATCAAGGCAGACAAACGTATTGATGGCCGACAATAATCAGTAAAAATCAGAAATGTTCCGCCATACGGAATAAATCCACCATGCAGAACGATGCCGTTCATGGCAGCAGCCATTCCGTGCTCCCGAACTCCATAGTGTATATAACTTCCCGAAAAGTCACCTGGTGTAATTGGTATTTGTGATTTAGCCTTTGTCAAATTTGATCCGGTCAAATCAGCAGAACCACCAGCCAATTCCGGTATTACTTCTGCTAACACATTCAGTGTTTCCTGACTTGCTTTACGGGTGGCTACTTTTGTTTTTTCTGTGGAATGCTTCTGCTTGAAATCCCGTAAAGAAGCTTCCCAGTTTTCCGGAAGTGTTCCGGAAATTACTCGTTCAAATTCTTCCTTTCGCCCTGACTCATTTAATCGTTTGCGCCAGGCTTCCATTTTAGCACTTTTCATTGAACCTATTCTACGCCAAGCACTTCCAATTCCTTCAGGAATCTCAAAAACAGGATGTGGCCAGTTAAGCGCTTCTCGTGTAGCCGTAATTTCATCATCACCAAGTGGTGCTCCGTGTGTAGCGGCAGTTCCGGCTTTGTTTGGTGATCCAAAACCAATCATCGTTTTGCAGGCAATCAGTGACGGCTTGTCTTGATTTTCTATTGAAGCGTTGATGGCCGCAGAAATTGCATCCGGATCATGTCCGTCGCAGAATGAGACGTCCCATCCGCAAGCTCCAAAACGCATCAGTTGATCATCGTTGACAGCAAGATCGGTGGATCCGTCAATGGAAATTCCATTGTCATCAAATAGCACTATCAATTTTCCCAGACCCAAATGTCCTGCGAATGAGGCTGCTTCGTGACTTATTCCTTCCATCAAGCATCCATCTCCGGCAATGACATAGGTGTAATGATCTACTATGTCGCTTCCAAATCTTTCAGCGAGCATTCGTTCAGCAAGTGCCATTCCAACAGCATTCCCAATCCCTTGTCCAAGCGGTCCGGTCGTGGTTTCAATTCCTGCACCGTGTCCATATTCCGGATGTCCGGCTGTTCTTGAACCAAGTTGTCGAAAATTTTTCAGTTCGTCCAGCGTAAAATCCTCGTAACCTGTCAAATGAAGCAGTGAATAAAGCAGCATGGAACCATGCCCTGCAGACAAGACAAAGCGGTCCCGGTCAGGCCAATCCGGATCACTTGATTTAAAATTTAAGAATCGGGTGAACAATACGGTTGCTACATCCGCCATGCCCATAGGCATTCCTGGGTGACCTGAGTTTGCTTTTTGTACAGCATCCGCTGCTAAAAAACGGAGTGCGTTTGCCATGTCTTGATGGCGAAGAGAAACAGTCATAGTGAAATCAATTAGCTATAAATAATTTATACAAAAGTTGTTCGGTTTCTATTTTTATTTTCTAGTTACTAGATAGCGTGATGTCCCAATGCAGCTTTCACCATATGATAGGCAATCAGCATTTGAGTCAGCATCAGAGGATGACTTATGATATTAATTTTTTCCAATTCTTCTATGGAACGTTTATTTGCACGCAAATGTTGTGCTTCTGGAATCAAACCCCACAACAGTTCCTCAAGTTTACTTGCGCGATGAGTTTCGATACTACCATGTATATCAAGAATATCGACTGGTTTCCCATCTTTGTCACGTGCCAAATCAAGAGAGATTCCTGTATTCTCTCCGACATCCAGCAAAGAAGTAAGATCAGGATGCGGCAAGGTGGGTCGTAAAGTATGCCGGACATTGAGTCGCGGCCCAACTTCATCTTCCTTGCCTTCCGGTCGAGAAAACTGAACTACCATATCGGCAAAAGTACGCTGCGGCTGAATGTAGGCCGGGCTGTCATCTTTCCTCTTTTCCAGAGAGGCCAAAACCTGCTCCTCCGTGTAACCGCGCTTTGTTGTATCCCGAATCACTTTCCAGCGTACACGCAACTCCTCCTCCGGATCCAAATAAATTTTCACATCATAGTTGTTGCGCATGGTCCTCGTACTGTAACCAAGCAAACCCTCCACTACAATGTAGGGTTTCGGTTCAATATATTCAGCAGCTTTAAAGCAACCATCATGATGACTGTATACCGGTTTGATGATGGCTTTGCCGTTGCGTAAACTATTCAGATCATTTTCAATAACATCAAGATAGTTGCATTCTGGATCAAGCGCAGATGTCTTATTTTCGGCACGTTTTGCACGATCAAACTTATGATAATCGTCTGTACATATTGTCACAACTTGATCTTTTCCGAGTATCTGGGCAACTCCAGCGGCAAGAGTGGTTTTACCTGCTGCAGAATCCCCTACAATCCCCAGAATTATCGGGCGTTCAACAAGGTTGTTCGGCATGGTTTTTCTCGTTTATAAATCTAGTTTCAATAAATAATGCAAACGTCTGGGAGCAAGACAAAGCGCGACTTTTTCATTTTTGCCTTGTGCACTAATATTCAGTTTGCCTCAGCGCCTGTGCCAATTTGTTAGCGACACCATTTCTTTTCTGGTGCCTGTCACAATTAAAGTTTCCGTCTGGAAATGGTGTTTAGTTTGATTTACTCCACTAAATAACATTCCAGAAGTAATTCCGGTGGCACAAAAATGAACATCGTCCGACCCAATCAACTCATCACGGTCATACCAGCGCTTGGTATCCAAATCTGCATCCCTGACCCGAACAAGTTCTGTAGCAAGCTGCGGATCAAGCCTTCCCAGAAATTCTCCTCCCATCGCCCGAATCGCACTTGCAGAAATTATCCCTTCCGGAGTTCCACCGGTACCCATCAATACGTCTACTTCAGAATCCGGAATCGCCGCCATTAAAGCGCCGGCAATATCACCTGCAGGATAAAGTGCAACACGAGCACCGGCATGATTAATCTCCTCAATAAGGCTTCGATGCCTTGGCTTGTCTAAAACAAAAACCGTTAAATTTTCAATATCTTTTTCAATTAACTTGGCAACCGTGAGTAGCTTTTTATCTATTGGCCAATCCATATCGATCTTGCCCCTGGTTTCTGCAGGTGCTGCAAATTTTTCCATATAAAAAGCAGGGGCCGGGTCAAACATTGTCCCTTTTGGGGCCGTAGCAATGACAGCCATTGCGTTGGTTTGACCGTCTGCTAAAAATGTCGTTCCTTCTAAGGGATCAACGGCAATATCAAGTTGATCTGACGCATCCTTGTTTCCAAATACTTCACCATTGTATAATTGAGGTGCTTCGTCTTTTTCCCCTTCACCAATAACAATTGTTCCGTTAATTTTTAACTCATCCAAAGATGCCCGCATTGCTTCAACTGCAGCACTGTCTCCCCCAGTTTTGTTACCGCGCCCAATCCAATTATATGATGCCAGTGCAGCTTTTTCCGTAACCTTTCGAAGGAGATAAGGGAAAATTAAGTCGTGGGTAACCACGCTGTCCATAAGGGTTTTTTATAGAACAAGGTTCAGTTAAGTTATTTAATGTCTAAACAATTTACTGTTAAATGATTATTGAGTCAACACTCTAAAAGGTGGGGAATGCATTTCTATTAGGTAGGCAAATACTACCCTAATGAGTAGTGGGGCATAAACAGTTTTTTAGTTCAATGCTTTGGAAGCAATATCACGCCGAAAATGTTTCCCTTTAAAACTTACCCCTTCCATCAGCGAATAGGCTCGCTGCCTGGCTTCCGTAATGTTTGTGCCCTGAGAAGTAACTCCAAAAACACGCCCACCGTTTGTAACGAGCTGCTCATTCTGTAACGCTGTGCCTGCATGAAAAATTTGTTTTTCTGCTGTGTAATTTTTCGGCAGTGAAATTGGCAAACCTTTGATGGGTGGTCCGGGATAACCCGGTGCAGCAGCGATTACACAAACTGATGCTCCCGGTTTCCAGGATAAGTCTATTTCATGAAGTCGTTTTTCTGCAACTGCCAACAATACTTCTGCCAAATCATTTTCCAGAAGTGGCAAAATTACCTGCGCTTCAGGATCGCCAAAACGTACGTTAAACTCTATCACTTTTGGTCCATTTTCAGTAAGCATCAAGCCCGTGTAGAGTATACCCCGGTAAGGTGTTCCTTCTGCGGCCAAACCTTCAGCAACAGGCCGAATAATATTTTTCTCAATCTCAGGAATCCATTTTTCGAGATGTGGAACCGGTGAATACGCTCCCATTCCTCCCGTGTTCGGTCCCCGATCTCCATCAAAAACCGGTTTGTGATCTTGTGACGGAACCATCGGCAATACAGTCTTTCCATCAACAAAAGCCAAAACTGTCATTTCCTCACCAAGCAAACATTCCTCGATCACAACCTTTGTTCCGGATTCACCAAATATTTTCTGGAGCATTGCAGCCTGCAATGCCGTCTCTGCCTCTTCAATTGTTTCTGCAACAGTCACTCCCTTACCGGCAGCTAATCCATCGGCTTTGATTACGATCGGGAATCCCTGCTCTTCAACATAGGCCAGGGCTTCTTCGAAATCATCAAATTCCATATACGCTGCGGTAGGAACGTTGAAACGTTCCATCACTTTCTTTGCATATGCCTTGCTGCCTTCCAAATGTGCAGATTCCTGATTTGGACCAAAAATTAACAGGCTGCGTTTTTCAAACTGATCCACAATCCCGTTTGTCAACGGATCTTCCGGACCTACCACGGTTAAATCAATTTTGTTTGATTGAGCAAAATCCGCCAGTTCTTTCATTTGGTTTACCTGTAAAGACACACATTCTGCAATATCTGCAATTCCCGGATTGCCAGGAGCACAAAAAATATTATGTCCTCTGTTATTAAGTTTCCAGACTATAGCATGTTCACGACCTCCGCCGCCGATAACCAAAATATCCATTTACATTTCCTGCATAATTTTCAGAATTGCATCCGGCAACAATTTATGTTCCAGCAGATGAATTTTTTCGGACAAACTTTCTTCTGTATCATCCGGATCGACTGTTACTTTTTGTTGCAAATAAATACGGCCCGTGTCCATACCAGCATCAACAAAATGTACTGTCACACCAGTTTCTTTAACTCCCGCACGCCATGCCTGACCAATGGCATCTTTTCCGGGAAATGCCGGCAGCAGAGATGGATGCAGATTTATAATTCGCCCTTCCCATTTTTCCAGCAAAACGGCTCCTACCAAACGCATATAACCTGCCAAAACGACAAGCTCAATTTTTGCTTCAGCGAGCTTTTCCGCAATGACTGTTTCAAATGCATTTTTGTCTGCATAATCTTTGGGACAAAAAATAAAGTCCGGAATATTCCTTTTATGCACTAAACCAACTACTGGTGCATCCGGACGGTCGCAAACGGCCAAATCCAGCGAAACACCTTCAAGTTTTCCGGAAATGACTGCATCATGAATTGCCAGCAAATTCGAGCCACGTCCTGAAGCAAAAACGGCAATTCTCATATTCATTTCCAACAAACCTCCGGTTTATTACCGGAAACAATTTGACCGATCCGGAAAACAGGTTGGCCTTCTTTAGTTAAAATTTCCCGTACAATTCCCTCATTAGTTTCCGCAACACAAATCACGAAACCAATTCCCATGTTAAATACCGGAAACAGTTCCTCATCCGGTAATCCACTGACTTGCTGGAGCAAAGAAAAAATCGGCAATTCAGGCCATGAATTGTAATGCTCACTTTTTTCAATTTCTGCAACAGGCACAAAACCTTCCGGTGTTTTTTCAGGAAGCATCCGGGGTACATTTCCAGGCAAACCTCCTCCGGTAATGTGTGACATTCCGAGGATTTCTATTTCTGCTAATAATTTCAAAATTGGTTTAACATAAATTATGGTAGGAGTCAGCAAAGCTTCACCTAAAGTTTCTGTTGTTCCCGGAAGGATATCTTTGAGGTTGAGCTTATGATCCTTCAGAATCTTGCGGACCAGTGAAAACCCATTGCTGTGGACGCCACTGGAGGGCAAGCCCAGCAGAAGATCACCAATTTCTATCCGCTTACCGTCAATCAATTTTTCCCGCTCAACAGCACCAACTGCAAAACCGGCTAAATCGTATTCACCAGATTCATACATTCCGGGCATTTCTGCAGTTTCTCCACCAAGTAAAGCAGATCCTGATTCAAGACAACCTTCACTGATTCCACTGACAATATCTTCCACACGCTCCGGAAGCAGTTTCCCACAAGCCAAATAATCCAGAAAAAACAGCGGCTCCGCTCCCTGAACCAAAATATCGTTGACACACATGGCCACCAGATCAATACCGATAGTGTCATGACGGTCTAATTCAAAAGCCAACTTCAGCTTTGTACCTACTCCGTCTGTTCCGGAAACCAACACAGGATTTTTGTACTTGCTTTGGTTCAGTTCAAACAATCCGCCAAATCCTCCAAGTCCACTCAAAACTTCCGGACGTAATGTTCGTTTGGCTAAAGGCTTGAGTTTCTCAACCGCTTCATCCGCAGCAGCTAAATCGACTCCGGCTTTTTGATAAGCTTTCAAGTTTTTTTTAAGTTAATGATTTTTAAATTTGGCAGATTTAACAAGTCGGTGTGGGATAACTTCCATTGAAACAGGCCAGACAATGACCTCGATCTCGCGTTGAATCATTCCTGTCAGTGGCAGAAATCATTCCTTCAGCAGAAATAAAATGCAAAGAATCCGCACCTATTTTTTGACATATTTTTTCCGGAGTTTGGGTTGCTGAAATCAGTTCCATACGCCGTGCTGTATCGATTCCATAAAGACAAGGATGCGTAATCGGTGGAGATGTGACACGCATATGAACTTCGGTGGCCCCAGCAGCTTTGAGTAATTCCACAATCCGACCACTGGTTGTCCCGCGTACAATTGAATCATCAACCAAAATTACTCGTTTCCCCTCAACTGCTTTTCTTACAACACTTAGTTTCATCCGGACACCTTTACGTCGCAGCTCCTGGTTTGGCTGAATAAAAGTGCGCCCTACATAACGGTTTTTCATCATACCCATTTCATAAGGCAAACCGCTTTCCTCTGCAAATCCAATCGCCGCTGCCAGACCGGAATCAGGAACCCCAATCACCACATCTGCTTCCGTTGGTACTTCGCGGCAAATTTGACGCCCCATTTCTTTACGAACATTGTGCACGCTGATTCCGTCGATTTCACTGTCCGGGCGGGCGAAGTAAATATATTCAAAAGAACAAATCGAGCGTGAGCTTGGTTGCATGAATGTTTGTGAATGCAATCCCTCTGTGTCAATCACCAGCATTTCACCGGGTTCAATTTCCCGCACAAATTCTGCTCCACATACATCCAGAGCGCAAGTTTCGGAAGCCACCACCCAACCCTCATCCAGCTTGCCTAGGGCGAGTGGATGAAAAGCTCGTGGATCTTGTGCCGCTACCAGTTGAGTTTCAGTCATAAAAAGCATGGCATACGCACCTTCAACCACACGCAACGCATCCGGAATCGCCTGCTCAATGGGTGGTCCGGAACGTGCGATGAGATGCGGAACAACTTCCGTATCACTGTTTGTCTGATAAATAGAACCTTGCCTTTCCAACTGATTTCGCAAGCGTTTGGCATTAACCAGATTTCCATTGTGCGCCACTGCGACTCGTCCACCGGTGTAACGAAACACAAGCGGTTGAGCGTTCAGCAAACCGGTGTCACCGGCTGTGGTGTAGCGCACATGCCCAATTCCGATATGACCTGCAAGCTGGAGATGTTGATCCTGCCCAAATGCTTCAGTCACCAGTCCTGTACCGCGATGCGTATGAAATTTTTCTCCATCGGAAACACATATCCCCGCGCTTTCCTGACCACGATGCTGCAGCGAATGCAATCCGAAATAGGTCAACTCTGCTGCCTGAGTATGATTAAAAACGCCGAAGATGCCGCACATGAAAAAGTTTGATTAAGATGTTAAATAAATAATAATAATTTCGTAAAATTTCCTAAAACAGTGTCAATTTTGAGCGAAGCGAGAAATTTTGCACAAACTACTACACTAATATCATAAAGATTTTTTACTTTTTGCAAGGCCGTAATAAATTACTATACCGAAATTTCCATTTCCCGCCCAATCGCATTTTTCCATAACTCTCGTAATGGATTCAATTCAGCCTGAATGACCGGAGTGCCGTTCAGTGAAATATCGAAGCTTCCAGTACTGCCCCCACAGTTCGAACCGGAAGTTCCACTGGAAACCACCTTACCGATACGGGCGCATGGTACACCCTTTTTCTGCATGACGACTTCTACCAACTCCGTATTATCAGGAGAAATACTCAGCAAAATTCGGGATTGAGACTCACTGAATAAAGCAATATCGGGACGTAAATCAATCTCCCAGTTTACTAATATTCCAAAATTTTCTGTACATGAAGTCAACAATGCCAAAGCCAAACCACCCTGCGAAAGATCATGTGCCGAATTCACAATTCCAGAACGAATTATTTCGAGTAATGTTTGCTGTAAAGTTCGCTCTTTATCCAAATCCAGTTCCGGCGGCATTCCCGTGATTTTTCCCAGCTGCATTTGCTGATAGGAACTTCCTCCCAACTCGTTTTTTGTATCTCCCAGCAGGAGCAAAACATCTCCTGAATTTTGAAAAAACTGAGTCGTTGTATGGTCATTATGTTCAATCAAACCAACCACGCCGACCACCGGAGTCGGATAAATCGCCTCACCCTCGGTTTCGTTGTAGAGGCTGACATTCCCACCGGTAACAGGCAATTTCAAAAAGTTACAAGTTTCAGCGATTCCGGAAACGGCTTGTTCGAGCTGCCAGAATATTTCCGGTTTTTCCGGATTTCCGAAATTCAGTCCGTCAGTAATTGCCAAGGGATGAGCACCTGAACAAACTACATTACGCGCGGCTTCAGCCACCGCAATTTTACCTCCGGTTTTTGGATCAAGAAAAACATAACGTGAGTTGCCGTCAATACTCATGGCAAGAGCTTTGTCGGTACCTTCCACACGTACTACTCCCGCATCTGATCCGGGGCACACCGATGTGCTGGTACGTACCATAAAATCATATTGCTGATAAACCCATGATTTTGAAGCCAATTCCGGAGTTTGAATCAGCTGCTGAAAAACGATTTGCAGATTTTCCGGAACGCCCCAAGTTATTGCGGTTTGCTGTTGCCGCTCAATAACTTCTTGCGGCATTTTTGATTCACGCTGATAAACCGGACTAGCGCCGCAAACTGTATTCAAAGGCAATTCTGCAACCTTTTCTCCGTGATGCTTGAGTCGCAAAACTTGTTCTTCAATCAAATGTCCGACGGTGACAGCCGGAACATCCCACTTTTTGAAAATCGCGAAAACCTCTTCTTCACGTCCTGGATTGGTCACAAACAACATTCTTTCCTGTGATTCAGAAAGCATGATTTCATAAGCAGACATATTTTCTGCACGCTGCGGTACCAAATTCAAATTCAGCTCCATTCCCACGCCACCCTTGTCCGACATTTCCGTGCTGGAGCAAGTCAGACCCGCAGCTCCCATATCCTGCACGCTGTATATCGCCCCGCTTTCGTAAACTTCCAAACATGCTTCAATCAGCAATTTTCCCATGAACGGATCACCAACCTGTACCGCCGGACGTTTAGCATCAGATTCTTCATTGAGTTCTTCCGACGCAAATGTTGCTCCATGAATACCGTCACGTCCGGTCGCTGCGCCTACATAAATTACTGAATTTCCAATACCTTCAGCTCTACCGTGCTGAAGTTGATCGTGGCGTAAAATGCCTACACCCATTGCATTGACTAATGGGTTACCTGTATAGCATTCATCAAAACAAACTTCGCCTCCTACTGTTGGAACACCGATGCAATTGCCGTATCCGGCTATTCCCGCAACAACATTTCCAAATAGATAGCGTGTCCGGCTGATACTGTTTTTGTCTGCTTCACTGTCCGAAAGCGGACCGAAACGCAATGAATTGAGTACCGCCACCGGCCGCGCACCCATCGAAAATATATCCCGTAAAATCCCGCCAACTCCGGTTGCTGCACCCTGATACGGCTCGATTGCCGAAGGGTGATTATGGCTTTCGACTTTGAAAACCACTGCATATCCGTCACCAATATCGACGACCCCCGCACCTTCTCCCGGTCCCTGCAGCACTTTCGGACCATCAACCGGAAAACGTGAAAGAAGCGGTTTTGAATTTTTGTAGGAACAATGTTCTGACCACATCACGCCAAATATTCCGGTTTCAGTCAGGTTGGGACGTCGCCCCAGCAATTCGACAACGAGCGAGTACTCTTCATCGTTGAGCCCCATTTGTTTGTATACTTTTTTGCAGTGGATTTGATCCGGGGTGGGTTCGTCAGGGTGCATCAGGTGTATTAAATTTCAGTATCTATTTTGATCTCTTGTTTTAACAAAACTTTGGACACATACATCACACATATTCTAACTCTGTACCTTAGTTCCTCATAGATTCAAATAGAATTCGACCATCCGCACTTCCCATCCAATCAGCCATTGCTCGTTCCGGATGCGGCATCATGCCCAGGACATTACCCGCTTCATTTGTGATCCCTGCAATATTGGCTACGGAACCGTTTGGATTGTCACCTGAATAACGAAAAACGATCTGCCCGTTATCTTCCAGTTTATGCAAAGTATCAGAATCGCAAGTGTAGTTGCCTTCCCCATGTGCAATCGCTAAACGTACATAAGTGCTTGTTCTTCCAGCGTATCCTGACGTGAAGGGAGTTGTTGTGTTTGAGACTTCCAGGTTAACAGTCTTGCAAATGAATCGGAGTCCGGAATTGCGGTGCAGTGCGCCCGGTAACAGACCGCATTCAGTAAGAATTTGGAATCCGTTGCAAATGCCGAGCACAAGGGTTCCAGCATCTGCGGCACGCTGCAAAGCCTTCAGAATCGGAGCACGTGCAGCAAGTGCTCCTGCTCTCAGAGCATCGCCATAAGAGAATCCTCCCGGAACCAAAACTGCGTCAAAACCATCAAGTGATTCACTGGTGTACCACACATATTCAGCCTGGATTCCTTCTATGTAATTGGCGGCTTTGTAAAGATCAAAATCACAGTTTGAACCTGGAAAAACTATAACCGCACAACGCATCAATCCTCCACTATTTCAAAGCTGTAATCTTCAATCACAGAATTGACAAGCAGTGCCTCACACATTTCCTTCAGCCGGGATTCAGCTTTTTGAGAATCGCTTTCTTCCAGCCAGACTTCGATCGATTTTCCGATGCGTACATTTTGTGCTTCCGGGAACCCAAGTGTTTGTAATGAATGCAACACAGCCTGACCCTGTGGGTCCAGAACATCTTGTTTCAGAGAAACAGTAACAATTCCTTTAAGCATGTAAGTGGAAAGTGAATGAGTTTTTTAGCTGGAATTTAAGCGTCGTAAAACCTCAGCATAGGCTTCAGTTACACCGCCAAGGTCGCGGCGAAAACGGTCTTTGTCCAGTTTTTCACGAGTTTCCGCATCCCAAAATCGACAGGTGTCCGGAGATATTTCATCAGCCAGTAATAAATTACCTGAAGAATCGCGGCCGAATTCCAGCTTGAAATCAACCAGTAATAAGCCCCGTGGTAACAATAATTTCAGTAAACAGTCATTGACCTCCAAGGCTCGTTTACGCAATTCATTTAATTCTTCATCTGTTGCTAATCCGAGAGTATGGATATGAACATCAGCCAACAGTGGATCACCCAATTCATCGTCTTTGTAATAAAATTCGACTATCGGTTCCGGAAGTTTTCGGCCTTCTTCCCAGCCAAGGCGCTTACTCAATGAACCCGCTGAAAAATTTCTAGTTACAACTTCCAGGGGAACAATTTCCACGCGCTTCACCAATTGTTCAGTGTCAGAAATTTTTCTAACAAAGTGACTCACTATTCCCTGCTCAGCTAGATATTTGAAGAAGAAAGTAGTAATTTCATTATTGAGCTGTCCTTTGCCTTCCAGTTTTTCAAATTTTTCACCATTGAACGCAGTAGTATCGTTTTTATAGGCAACCCGTACAATGTTTGGATCATCTGAAGAAAATATTTTTTTTGCTTTACCTTCGTAGAGCAGAGTCTCGGACATGGTTATTTATGATTTATTGTCAGCCGCTAAAAGCGCTAAAGATTCTAAAATAAAATACATTTTACCGCAATTATTGACAGCTAAATATTACAGCATTTTGTAAAGCAAAGCCTCATCCCAAATACCCAGTTTGACCAGAGGTTCCAGTAGAGATTCCGGTGAGTCTGCCGTTAAATTTAAGTGCCCCATTTTGCGGCCCGGTCGACATTCTTGCTTTCCGTAAAGATGCAGTTTTGCTTCTGGAGGCAAGTCTTTTAATCTTTTCAGCAGCAAGGGTAAGTGCTCACCCAAAATATTGAGCATTATGGCAGGTTTATACATTTCCGTAGAGCCCAGCGGAAAATTTGTAATCGCCTTTAAATGCTGTTCAAACTGAGAAGTTGCGCAATCGTTTTGAGTGAAATGTCCTGAATTGTGTGGGCGAGGAGCCAACTCATTCACCATCAGCTTTCCGTCAGGCAAAACAAACATTTCCACAGCAAGTACACCTACAAGTTCCAATCCTTCTGCAATTTGTTTTGCTAATAATTGTGCCTGTTCGCGTACTCTGGAATCTAACCTAGCAGGTATTCGGCTGATGGTCAGTATATTTTTTTCATGAACATTTTCTGCAACCGGAAAACAACTAATTTCACCCAGACGATTCCGTGCAACAATCACTGATACTTCTCTTTCAAACGAGACAAATTGTTCTGCAACAATTTCTGTTTTTGTACTATATAAAGTGGAAAATGCTTCAGGAATTTGTTCTACTTTAGAAATACGAACTTGTCCCTTGCCATCGTATCCACCGGTAACGGTTTTCAGCATCAGTTCGCCAAGCGATTTGAATGCCAGTGAAAGTTCGTTTTCTGTAGTGATTTTTTGGAAAGGAGCAACGGGAATATTAAGTCGTACAAGTGTTTTTTTTTCACGTAGACGATTTTGAGCAATCCGGAGTATTTCACTGCCTTGCGGAACATCCACTCTTTCCTCCAGCCAGGAAACCGCTTCTGCATCCACATTTTCAAACTCGTAGGTAACAAGTTGACATGACTCGGCTAATTTTGCCAGTGCTTCAGGGTCAGTGTAACTTGCAGTAATTTGTTCAGCTCCTGCTAGCGCAGCCGGGCAGTCAGGACTTGGTTCGAGAACCATAAACCGAAATCCCATTGCATGACCGGCGAGTACCAGCATTTGTGCCAACTGTCCTCCACCAAGAAGGCCAATCGTTGCGCCGGGCTGTAAAGGTTCCGGATCTAAATTCATGGTAATTCTGCTTCCAGCACGGTTTTACGGACTCGTTCACGACGCCGAATCAAACGCTTGCGTAGTTCAGGGTCATTATTTGCGAGAATTTGTGCTGCCAGCAGTCCGGCATTGTGCGCACCTGCACCTCCGATAGCAACCGTCCCAACCGGAACACCACGCGGCATTTGCACGATCGACAACAGCGAATCCTGCCCGTTTAGAGTGGAAGATTTTACCGGAACGCCGATTACAGGAAGCAGAGTTTGCGCAGCAACCATTCCCGGAAGATGTGCTGCGCCACCGGCTCCAGCAATAATAATTTGCAGTCCCCGCTCTTCTGCCTGTGTCGCATAAGCAGACATCCATTCCGGAGTACGGTGGGCCGAAACTACACGTTTTTCATAGCTGACGTTTAATTCGTCCAGCACTTCGCAGGCTTCCCTCATGGTTTCCCAATCCGAAGTACTGCCCATGATAACGCCAACCAAAGGATAATTGACTTTTTTCTGTGCCATTTTATTTTATGTAAAATATTTTATAAACCATAGTGTTCTGCTAAACGCACAAATCCCGGACGGGAATTTTCGATTGTTTCCTGAGTACAACAAAGTGAAATCCGAAAATGTCCCGGCCCACCAAAACCGGTTCCAGGTACAAGTAAAATGTTTTCCTGCTGTGCCCGTTTCACGAATGCAACATCATCAGAATCAGGTGATTTAGGAAAAATGTAAAATGCACCCTGAGGTTTGACTGCTTCAAAGCCGAGGTCTGTAATCATAGACATTATTTTGTCACGGGATCGTTCGTATACGGAGATATCAACCCTCGCGTTTCCAAGCAGAGGCAATATTTTTTGCATCATCGCAGGTGCATTGACAAAACCAAGAATACGGTTGCAAAGTACGAGTGCTGCACGCAACTCTTCACGTTCAAAAATGTCCGGATGAATAGCAATATAACCTATTCGCTCACCTGGAAGTCCCAGATCTTTTGAGTGTGAATTAACTAAAATTGAATTCGGATAGCTCAGAAATGCGTTGCAGTTAGTTAGTCCATCAAATACCAGATAGCGGTAAATATCATCTGAGACCAAATAAATCGGATGACCAAATTCCTTCTCTTTTTGAAGCAGTAACTGCCCTAATTTATCCAACGTCTCCTGTGAATAAACTGCACCGGTGGGATTGTTTGGACTGTTGATAATTACAATTTTTGTTCGTTCACTTAAGCTTACTTCGATGGAGTTTAGATCCGGTTGAAATTCCGCAGTAGTTTGTGCTGTTTTCAGACTGCCGCCGTGATTTTGAGCATATGCGCCGTATTCTACAAAAAACGGTGCAAGAGCCAACACTTCATCACCCGGCTCAAGCAGGGCTTTGAAGACCACATTCAGGCCGCCTCCTGCTCCTACGCACATGACCACATCTTCACTTTCAAAAGGAAGGCCGGTTTCATCCTGCATCACGCCAGCAACGTATTCCCGAGTTTCCGCAAATCCGGCATTTGGCATATAGCGGTGCATTCCCGGTTCCGGATTTTCCAAAAGTTGCCTTAATTTGACATGTACTTCTTCCGGAGGTTCAAGGATGGGGTTTCCCAGGGAAAAATCAAACACATTTTCTGAACCATGCTCTGCTTTGAGACGTGCTCCTGCTTCAAACATTTGACGAATCCACGAGCCTTTCTCCATGGATTGCCGAATCGAATTTGCTATTGACATTAGGTCTCTACCTGTTTGAAAAAACAGTTTTGATAAATTCTGGAAGACGAGTAATTTTGGAATTCCTGCAATAACAGGAGTGACAGATTCTGGAGGACACTGTCAAGAAGTATAATCTCAGGTAAAGAGATTTTTAATGGATTTGACAAATTTATTACGAATCGGATTGCTTTCTTCGTCAGAGCAATCATCGAATTCCTTCAACAATTCTATTTGACGTTCAGACAGTTTGGTCGGAGTTTCTACAACAATCCTGACGTGCAAATCACCACGTCCGCCGCCTCTCAGGTGTGCTATTCCCTGGTTTTTGAGACGAAATATTTTGTGAGTTTGAGTACCTGTAGGAATTTTAAGCCTTGCTTTTCCTTCCAAAGTAGGAACTTCCAGGTCAGTACCAAGTGTTGCTTGAGCAAAACTAATTGGAACTTCGCAAAAGATATCTGCACCGTCTCTCTCAAAAATAGAGTGATCTTTTACACTCAAAACTATGTAAAGATCTCCGCTAGATCCGCCATTTACACCATGCTCACCTTCACCGGTAAGCTTAATCCTGGATCCACTGGAAACACCGGCAGGAATGTTTACCCTTATAAGTTTTGTTTTTGAAACCCGGGTACGTCCTTGACAGGTTTTACATGGATTGGAAATGGTTTTGCCGCGCCCCCTACAACTGCTGCAGGTTGTGGCTACACTAAAAAAACCCTGTTGGACCCGTTGTTGACCTGTCCCGCCGCAGGTGCCGCATATTTTTATATCTTTTTCAGATTCTGCACCAAGACCACTGCATGAATCACATGTTTCCATGCGTGGAACATCAATTTCTTTTGACGAACCAAATACGGCATCTTCAAAAGGAATTTCCATATTATACTGTAAATCTGAACCACGCTCACCGCGACTTGCTGTGTTCCCAGGAGAGCCACTGAAAAACTCACTGAAAATATCTCCGAAAACATCCCCAAATCCGCTCCCTCCGGCAGCACTAAATCCTCCCATTCCACTGCCCAAACCTTCTGCAGAATGGCCGAATTGATCATAACGCGATCTTTTTTCTTTGTCTCCAAGCACCTCAAATGCCTCTGATGCTTCTTTGAATTTCTCTTCAGAATTTTTATCTCCCGAATTACGATCTGGATGATGCTTCATTGCGACCTTACGGTACGCTTTTTTTAGTTCGTCTGAAGAAGCATTACGGGATACACCCAACACCTCATAATAATCGCGTTTTGCCATTTAAAGTTCCAAATACCAAGTTCCAAGTACCAAGTTCATAATCTCAAGTTACAAAATTCAAGTTCCAAGCTCATCGAACATTGACACCATACTGCCTGCTACTTGTCACTTTTTTTTACTTCCTCAAAATCTGCATCAACTATGTCGTCATCATCTTTGCCTGATTTTTCATCATTTCCGGGAGCATCCTCGCTTCCTTCTCCAGAACCATCTCCCTGCTGTTCTGCTTGCTGACTGTATAATAATTCAGCCATTTTGTGTGATGCCTGAGTCAGGGCCTCAAGATCACTCTTAATGGCTTCCATATCATCTGTTTCCATACTTTTCTTAAGCTGCTCGCTACAGGCTTCAATTTTAGTTTTATCTTCTTCCGGCAACTTGTCTCCGAGATCACTTATAGATTTTTCTGTACTGTAAATCAATGTTTCCGCCTGGTTTTTTACTTCAATACTTTCTCGTTTTGCTTTATCTTCATCTGCAAACTGCTCTGCATCATTTATCATTTTTTCGACATCTTCTTCCGAGAGACCTCCTGAAGATTCAATTTTAATAGCCTGTTCTTTCCCTGTTCCCAAATCTTTAGCACTGACGTGTACAATTCCGTTTGCATCAATGTCGAAGGTCACCTCAATTTGAGGCATACCCCTTGGTGCAGGAGGAATACCGACCAGCTCAAAACGTCCCAGGGTCTTGTTATCTGAAGACATTTCCCGCTCACCCTGCAGGACATGAATACTAACCGCCGGCTGGTTGTCTGCGGCAGTTGAGAAAGTCTGGCTTTTTCTGGTAGGAATGGTCGTGTTACGTTCAATCAGTTTCGTCATAACACTGCCAAGAGTTTCAATTCCAAGCGAAAGAGGAGTAACATCGAGAAGCAATACATCCTTCACATCACCAGTTAGAACACCACCCTGGATAGCAGCGCCGATGGCCACAACTTCGTCCGGATTTACGCCTTTGTGCGGCTCTTTTCCAAAAAATTCTTTGACCATTTCCTGTACTTTAGGCATTCGCGTCATCCCGCCTACCAGAATTACTTCATTGATATCCTTTGCGGTGCATCCTGAGTCTTTTAGTGCTTTACGGCAAGGTTCAAGACAGCGCTTAACCAGATCATCCACTAGTGATTCAAATTTTGCCCGTGTTATTTTAAGATTCAGGTGTTTTGGACCAGATGCATCGGCCGTAATGAAGGGCAAATTAACATCTGTTTCAGAGCTGCTTGACAATTCATGTTTGGCTTTTTCTGCAGTTTCTCTGAGTCGTTGAAGTGCCATTTTATCTTCGCGCAAATCGATTCCGTTATCTTTTTTAAACTCATCTGCAAAATAACTTATCAGCCGGTTATCAAAGTCATCGCCGCCAAGAAATGTGTCGCCATTGGTAGCTTTTACATCAAAAACCCCTTCGCCAATTTCCAATATAGAAATATCAAAAGTACCGCCGCCTAAATCAAAGACTGCTATTTTCTCGTCATGTTTTTTATCCAAACCATAAGCCATTGCAGCTGCCGTAGGCTCATTAATGATACGCAGCACTTCGAGCCCAGCTATTTTTCCTGCATCCTTGGTTGCTTGACGTTGGGCATCACTGAAATATGCCGGTACAGTAATAACAGCTTCTGTTACTGATTCACCCAAATATTCTTCTGCAGTCTGTTTCATTTTTTGTAATATGGAAGCAGAAATTTCCTGAGGAGAATAATTTTTGTCATCCACTTTGACATAAGCTAAATTTTGATTTCCTTTAACAATTTCATAAGACACCATCTTTTTCGTATGCTTAGTTTCTGCTGATTTATAATCCTGCCCTACCAAGCGCTTGATGGAATAGATTGTTCGCAAAGGATTTGTAACAGCTTGTCTTTTTGCCACCTGTCCTACCAAACGTTCTCCTTCGTCATTGAAAGCAACCATCGACGGTGTAGTACGTGTTCCTTCAGCATTAGGAATAACCTTCGGTTCCCCTCCCTCCATGATGCTAATACATGAATTTGTGGTTCCTAAATCTATGCCAATGACTTTACCCATAATTTTTCTCCTTGTTATTTAATTAATACTTCCCCTGGTAAAACTTACTCATTAATTACGAGGGGATTCCGTTTAACTTTTACTAATAAATTACTGCTTAATAACTCAGTTTTTTCCTGATACCCTGACCATGGCAGGGCGAATGATGCGATCATGCAGGAGGTATCCTCCCAGGCATTCCTCCACAATATGATTTTCTGGAACAGAATCTGACTCAACAACACCAACTGCCTGGTGGAAATTGGGATCAAAGACTTCTCCAATAGTATCAACTCTGGACACCCCAAATTTTTCAAAAACTTCATGAGTCATTTTATTGACCATCTCCAGTCCCTCTATCATACTGTCAACGTCATTATTTTCACTTTTTGCATGGGAGATAGCCCGTTCAAGATTATCCAGAGACGGTAACAGTTCTTTAATCAAATCGAGATGAAAATACTTCAAGCGATCAGAGCTTTCGCGAATCATACGCTTTTTATAGTTTTCAAACTCTGCATTTACTCTCAGGAAGCGGTCTTCCATATTCTGTGCACGAATACGTTCCTTTTCCAAAAGATCTTCTTCAGCAGATGCAGTTTCCTTATTATCTGCGGAAGTGCCGGAAATTTCTGCAGCAGTCAATTCTTCAATATTTCCATTCGCTTTTTCTTTTTTGGGTCTATTTGTTTTCTGCTTTTTCACGGCAGTTTCTTTCAATTTTCTTGCACTCATAACGTCTATGTTTCAGATTCAGTCGTAAGATCGTTCAGTTATAGTTTCAGACAAAATTTTGGCAGTATATTCCACTATAGAAATTATCCTTTTATAATCCATACTTGTGGGGCCAACAACTCCGATGGAACCTAAAACATTTTGATTGTTCCTGTAACTAGTCGTGATTAGTGAACAACCCTGCAATTGTTCAAAGTCGTTTTCAATGCCAATAAAAATATGAACACCTTTTTGACTCATTGAATCATCAAGGATTTTCATTATTTCGCTTTTCTGATTAAAAGCGTCCATTAGAGATCGTACTGAGGACTGCTCATGGAAATGTGAATCCAGCAACAGGTTCATCTGTCCGTCTATCAACATTTCGCCCGGATTATTTAGCTCAAAAGCTTTTTTACCAAGACGAACTGCTTGAGCTAAAAGTTCGTGGTAGCGGTTTCGATCATCCACCAGGTATTGGTGTATCTTTTCTCTAATTTCCTGCATAGAATGATTTTTAAATTTTTCATTCAGGAATGAGGCTACTGAGTTAAGAAATTCTTGTGAATGGCTGTCCGTTACAAAAATAATCTTGTCACGAACCACACCTGCTTTTGTGACTAAAATCACTAAGATTCTGTCTTCACTAATTTTAATTAATTCAATCCGTTGCAAACGACTGACAGAAGCCTTGGGTGTACTCACTACACAGGCAAATTGGGTGAGATCTGCCAACATATGAACTGCCTCTGCCAAAATTCCTTCCACCTGCATTCCCTGTTCAGTGGAAACCAGAGTTATTTTTTGTTTAATCTGTTCAGGAACACTGCTTGGTGTAGACAAGGAATTGACGTAAAATCTGTAGGCTTTATCGGTAGGTACACGTCCTGCTGAGGTATGGGTCTGAATCAGAAAGCCCAATTCTGCAAGATCCGACATAATGTTGCGAATCGTAGCGGGTGAAAGCGTGACTCCAATCGATTTTGAAAGTGTACGTGAACCGATTGGCTCTGAAGATTGAATGTAATTTTCTATGATAGCGTTAAGCACTAACTGTGCACGTTCATTCAAAACCAAGTCTTCCAGTAATCCTCTTTTTCCTGTAACTGTTGCCTTTTTCACCAAAAGAAAGTCTCCATGCACATTGTTAATTTTTAGCACTCATTAGATGATAGTGCTAATAATTTAACAATTATTAGAGGCATAAGTCAAGCGAAAGATAAAACATGACAATATTAAGAGAAAATGTGTCCATTTTAGTCAGGAAGGAAGAAAAATCGACAAAAATGAATATTCTGAAAGATGATATACCAGCATCCAAAAAGATTTATAAGTGATTTCTCAACTTGCGGGATTCCAGGAACAAGTCTATGATGCCTCGATATTTTTTTTCAAGTTCGTCTTGTTCTCTAAATGACTTATTTTTTACTAATTTTAATATAGAGTCTTGTGACTGGAAGGTGGAAATGTGTCTTAGAATCCATCCTTCCTTACTCAAATCGATAAAAAACATTTTTTTGGACTCACCTTCTTCTTGATTTGTGTAACTGAAACGTACCACTATTCGTCCCCGCTGTTCCCCTGTCCAGTAGTGTATAAACCCAAGTTCCGGATGTTCCAGATCTCCCTCAACAGCATTGGGCCAGTTTTCTTTTATTTTATCTTCTGAAATCTTATTCATTTTTTTTCATACAAAAAGTAATTGCTGTGCACTCTTACGAGTCTCCGGATCAGAAAATCGATAGACTGCCCGGTCCATAAAATAATGCATAAATCCGCTTGCAAGGCCAATTCCCACTAGAAATCTTTCCCAAGACGAATTTTGCAGCCATTCCATAAAAGAAGGGAAAAATTGTTCGCTGTAGCGTCCTCCAGCAGACACTGCTTCGATTTCCAGAAACGGAGTCATAAGAACAGAAAAAGTACAGAGGAGAAACAAAACCTTCCAGGGTTTCCAAAAATTATCAACTGAAGAGTCTCCTGTGAAACCGATTACCGGATTTGTTTTTAAAGTTGTATCATTTCCAGCCATGTGAACCGTCAGCCCCAAAGCGACCATCCAGTGCTGAAGTGTCCACAGCATAAAAAACTGAAATGGTTCCAACTGATATGCGCCCATTACCATTACACCTATTCCAAGTATATATAAAATTCGTGGAAGTCCAGAATCATGTAGAAACGCATTACGAATCATGAAAATAGTGATTCCTGCAACGAGCAAAGTTCCAAGTCGCAACAAAAGTGGAATTCCTTCAAAAACCCAATCTCCTGTTAGCAAGGGTAAAAAATTCTTTTCCTGTAAAAACGACGTCCCATGCAACACTTCGGCAATCAAAACCAAACCGCCTCCAACTCCCCAACAATACCACCTATCCCGCTTATTGGACAATGGTGCAGATTTGGAATCCCAGCGGTGATGATAGAGTCTTAGGAGGCCGTAGTGCTGTGCCGCAAAGTGATGCATTCCCCAAGCGAAGTCCAGTAAAATCATCCCTAATATTCTTACAGAAACCGGGACCGGTAAAACCGACTCTGGAATAAACAGCACAGCAAAAACAACCGATACAAGCAGAAGCGGAATAAACACAAAACGCCCCTGCTGATTTTTAAGAAGAGGATGGTAAGCCTGTGTTCTCCATGCCAAATAAAATGAACTGAAGCGGTGTGAAATCCAGAAAAGGAATACTCCTGCGGCATAAAACATTTCCTGTACAGGCAAGTCACTGGTCGTGAGCATCAGGAAGGTCAACCATAGTCCTGAGTGCAACCAGAATACATCCCAGGCAGGTGACCTGACCCAGCTATTTTCTTTAACACCTACTGTCAAACTTTGGGGAGATTGACAAATTTTTCTGAGTAATGTTAATCCCACTGATTAATGCAAAAGGATGAAATTTAAAACTACAGTTATAGTAATGAGTAACACTTGAGTATCTCATATTTACCATGTTGTCTCAAGTGCTGAGCTTTGATGAAAGGAAGCCCTTAAAAGGACTCAAAAGTGGGGAAAGAGGATGCGGAATTCAAAAGCAATACGGCAAGTAGTTTCCAACTTAAACCGATTTTCACCATCATCTATTCCAACTGGCAATACTGATATTAAACTGAAATGTAATTATTCCTGCAGTAAGTATAACATGAAAATGTGAAGGAAATTTGAAGATCTTAAATAACTTGCAAATGTCAGGGTTTTTTAGCATGCTTACATTCAATTTTTTATACATTTTGAATAATATTATGCATCATTATTTTGCTTACGGATCCAACATGAGTGCCAGACGTATCCGGCACAGACTAGGCTGGGCACCTTCTAGAATTGCAACAATTCTACCTGATTACCAACTCACCTTTGACAAACAGTCCAATGATGGCGGAAAAGCGAACATTCAATTCTCTTCCGGAAATAATGTGGAAGGTGTTCTCTATTTTGTTAAAGAGGAAGATCTAGTGGTGTTGGATGAATACGAAGGTGTAGCTGACCAGCAGTACGTTCGTCATGAAATAGAAGTCCAGGATCGCGCCGGCCACCCGATGCCGGCTGTGGCATATGTTGCCCTCAATACTGGAAAAGAATCTCGTCCAACCAGAGAATATATGAATTTTCTACTTGAAGGTGAACATCTGCTAAGTCCGGAGTATGTCACAAAACTTGAAGAAATTGCGACTCTCTAAAGAAATATTTTGGTAGAATCCAGTCTTGATTCGTGTGAACTTGACTCTAATAGTATGCTAGAAACTTTGGACAAAAAACCATTAGCTACTGAAAGCGGTTTGGATGATAAGTCTGATCCCATTCACATCGCTCATCCCAATCATTGCGTGAGGCACATGCTGTAGGAGGCGGACGATAAATACAGTAATAGTTTTTTCCTCCAGGAAGATCAGTTACTATTGGTACTTTATAAGTTTTACCATCCTCAAAGGTTGCCCAAAATCCCCAGGAAGTAGTCCTAATCCTTCTAAGTTTAACTCGACGTGAAGGTGAAATGTACTGATAATAAGGA
>Ga0257111_1000187_pt1 | contig 24902 bp, 26 predicted proteins | sample LP_taG_6_FD_191567 | JGI IMG/M metagenome (GOLD analysis project Ga0257111, IMG submission 191567) | Marine microbial communities from Northeast Subartic Pacific Ocean, Canada - LP_J_2015_P26_500m | ecosystem: Environmental > Aquatic > Marine > Oceanic | place: Canada: Northeast Subartic Pacific...
GTTCTGCCTCATCTTGGAATCCTTGCCCTTCGGCTTACGGTAGCCGGTCTTGGACAGGCGTCGGTAACGGAACCACTCTTGGCGCCTGAAGGTGGGTTGCTTCTTGCTCTGTGCCGCGCGCATGTCGAGAGCCGCCCGCGTGGCATCGTCGAGGACTGGCTTCTGTCGCGAGGTGTGGAATTCTTCCCACTCCTCGAAGTCACCCTCGTCCTCATAGTGGTCGTTATCGTCTTCCTCGAAGTCATTCCCCTCTTCATCTATGATGTCGGGTGTCTTCTCGGGTGGCGCTTCATCATGCTCGACCTCTGAGGGTGCCTCCTCGGCATCGGTCAGGCGCGCAACGAGCTCGCTCTTTCTGCCCGAGACGGGCAGCTCGCGCTCGCGCAGCAGGTCCTTGAGCTCGGCCACGGTCAATTCATCGTACGCCATTTCTTCACTTCCTATGCTCCCTTGGACACGATGTACACACCATCTTGGAAGACCCTCGGGTCTCGATTCTTGATCTTACAGGCTCGCTCTATGTTGGCTGCTGTTTGACCGACTTTCTCACGGTCGGCACCCATGACGAAAACATCGGACCTCCCTTTGACTTTGACCTCGACCTCCGCAGGCGACCATGGGAGGCTTGCGACCCTCGGAACCTTCTCGCCTAGCAAGTTGGTGATGGTGAACTCGTTACCCTGGACCTTGAGGGACATAGGGAAGTGGCTGAAGACCGCCTTGAGGCGGTACTCGAAGCCCTCGTCGAGGCCCTTGGCCATGTTGCGCAGATGCGCGGCCCAGGTTCCCGCTATTGCCCTCTCGGAACGGCGTGGCAGGTTACAGAACACCTCCAAGTCGCCGTCCACCTGTCGAACTAGGACTCGATTGTGGTTGAAATCCCTAGTTATCGAGTTGCCGTCCTTGGTCAGAGTCACGGTGTTGCCCTCGAGGTTTGCGCTCACTCCCTCGGGGATGGCGATGAGATGCGATACTAGGGCAGTTCTGGGCATGCGATTTCCTCCTAGAACACGTATGCGAGCAAGCGCCCGCCAACCCTCTCCTTCTTCGCGTCAAAGTGGTCCATGACGCCTTGATTGGTAGTCAGTATCAGTAGGCCAAAGTCCCTCGCTGGTAGATACCTCGACTCCCACTTGTCGAAATCCGAGCGCTTGACAGAGTGACGAGGTTTAATGACGCCACAGCGGTTTATGGCCCCGATGAGCTCGATTCGGAAGGAGCCACCGCGTCCGTCTTCCAAGCGTTCGTACTCGCCCAGGTAACCGGACTTCTGCATGATGGTCAGCATGCTACCTAGCAGATTGCTGGCTGGGCGCACAGTAACTTCGTACTTGCCAGCGTGCTCTGCGTTGAAAATCGTTGTAAAAGCGTCATTCAATGGGTCAAACTGCATCTTATCACCTCATGAGTACTTCTTGAATCCAATATCGGGGGCGACGTCTCGGAAGCACTGTCTGCACAGTCGCAGGCCGTGTCGCCGGATCATTCCCCTCTTGCGCCCGCAGCGCCTGCATCCAGTGCTTCTTCCAATGCTCTCACCGTGATCGCGCGCCATACTCACTCCTCCACTATGTTGAGCCCGTACCGATCAGCGAACCACGCCTTCGACTCTTCCTTGCCGATTCTGTGAGGCACGGAGACCCTAGACTTACGTCGCCGCCGCCTAGAGACACGGTGACCGGGGCGTTCGAGGACCACGTTTACGTCCATTCCGAAGATACCGATGTCAGGATCATACTTCTGTTTGGGAAAGTCGGTGTAGTCAGAGATGCCGAACGACAGGTTTCCCTGAACGTCGAAGTTGTACGCTGGGAGGGCATGGTCCCTCACCCAGAAGGCGTCCTTCAGGAAAGCCTCGATGGCCTCAGAGTCGCGTATCGTGACCTTGCAGCCAATCGGAGCTCCCTTCCTCGTGCCGAGGTCCCTGTTGGTCTTGGTGGAAATGGTGCGCATCGGCTTCAACGCCGTGAGGACCTCGAGCACGCGCTCCGCGAGCAGGAGTCGTCGACCGCCCTCGCCCACGCCAATGTTCACCGTGACCTTGGTGATACTGGGCGACAGCATGGGGTTGGCAGCATCGCTCATGAGTCACCCTCCAGAGGCAGGTCGGTGGCCTTGCCGATGACGAAGACGTAGTCCGTGATTGTTCCGAAGTTCTCGAAGGAGGTCTCATTGGGCTTTGAAGAGCGCTTGACTTCCTGGTCTTGGATCACGGTCGTCTCGCCGATGTGACTGCCGCCAGTCAGGTACGCCAGAGCCCCAATCTTCATTTCCATGTGAGAAGAGATGGTCTGGTTCGGCAGCGAGATGGCAAGTGAGTCGCCGGACTTGTACTTCGAAGCATCATCGACCACAATGTTGCGGCCGTCGTGGAGGTGAATCTGGGTCTTGCCACCCTTAATCGTGGTCTTTCTCATAACTCTGCAGATTTTGCTGCCAGCGGCCTTCTTGGGAATAGAGCGGTACCGCAGTTTGCCGTTGGTGTCCAACACGCACCTGTAGTTGTTCTCACCAACGGTCAGGACATCCATCAGGCCCACTCCGCGAGAGCGGTCGGTCTCAATGCGCCCGTCTACGCTCACCTTCCTCGAGTGCAGGATTCGCTTGGCCTCGCGCATATTATGTGCGATGCCGAGGACATCCCTCAGAACGATGCCGAGCGGCATGCACATCTCCGTGTTGTGGCCACCGGGGTTCGGTTTCTGGACCCAAATGCTAGTCTTTCTCGTCAGCGGCCAACTCCGCGGCATCACGAGGCGCTTGATGTGGCTCCTGCTCATTCCGAATCACCTCCCGAAGTGCGATCCATAATCCTCCGGATGCGAAGTGGGTCGCCCTCGTAAAGCTTGGTGACGATGACATTGGAGGGCCTGATTGGAACTGCCTCCTCCTTGCCGTCTGCGGTTGACTGAGTTAGGCCGTCAACAAAGATGAAGTCGTTGCCCGTGTCGACTCTCGCGACCTTGGCCTTGACACCAGCCCTGCCTCTGGCCTGGGCTAGTCGCTTGCCACGGGAGTCGGCCTTGACACTGTTCGGGTGGCTGAAGTCGCCCCTCGTGACCTCGACCTCGTCGCCTACTCGAACGGTGACGGATCGGATGTCCTTCAGGTCGGGGTCGTCTGTGATTAGGCGTGCCCTCATCCGCTTGCGACGGACGTGAATCGGGGCCTTGCTCTGGGCCATTCGCTGCTTTCCTGACTTCTTACTGGACATTCCTTTCACCTCACACTATCTGCTTGGCCGTGGCAGCAATCCTAGGCCACCTCTCGGCGGCCTCCCTGCTCACGGGCCCCTTTATGTCGGATCCCTGCACTTCACCACGATCATTCGTGATTACGCATGCGTTGTCCTCGAACCGCACCCACGTGCCGTCGACCCTGCGGAAGGGCCTAGCTTGACGGATTATGATGGCGTTGAAAATCTGGCGACGGGTCTCAGGAGTGCCGCGCCTGACGGTGACTCTAATCATGTCACCCACGCCAGCGGAAGGGTACCTCCTCGCGACCCCGCCCTTTTTGAGCACGGTGATTAACTGGACTACCTTGGCGCCGGTGTTGTCGACGCAGTCCAGTCGGGCCTGCGTTGGCAGGCCGGAGGTCACGCGCCCGGGAATCCCCTTCATTCGCTCCCCTCCTTCTCGATAACGCAGAACTTCACCGTCTTGGAGAGCGGCCTGCACTCCATGATGCGGACGCTATCGCCGGCAGCGATCTCACCTATGCAACTCGGTAGGTGTGCTGGGTAGCGTCGGGTGCGCTTCTCGTAGCGCTCGAACTTCTTCATGTAGCGCGTGGTCTCACGCTCGACGATTACCGCGTCCTGCATACCCTTGGATGAGACAACTCCCTTGATGATTTGTCCGCGCAGCCTCAGGCTACCGTAGAACGGGCAGTTCTCGTTGCCGTCCCACTCGCCATCGGGGACGTGGACGTCTACCCCTATGTCGCGCATCTCAGGTCCTCCTGTATCTACGATTGATTCTGTCCTCGGGACGTTGCGTCACGATTGCTCCGTCAATCTCCTCGTCATCTATAGTGAAGCGAATGACATCCTTGGCCAGTGTTAGCGGGCCACTCTCGGTCATGACTCGGATGGTTCGTCTTGTCTCGTCCTGCACTGTGCCGCTGACCCCTATAAGCGTAGGATCGGTGGAATCGGTCACCGTCAGTCGTCGAGCGAGCCAAGGCATGTGAATTAGATTGCTCATTCAGCGCACCTCCACTTGGTAGCCGTTCTGTTCGAGGACCTTGGACGCCTTCTTCTTGTGATTGCCCTGCAGCTCAATTGTTCGGCCCTTGACCGTCCCGCCGCTCGCGCAGGCGCCCTTGAGTATCTTAGCGAGCTGGCCGATGTCGATGGCGGAATCGTCGATGCCTTCGACCATGGTGACAAGCTTTCCGTAGCGCCTTCTGACCACCGAAATGATGGCCTTCTGCTGCTCTTTGGCGATCTCCTGACAGATGCAGAGCTCGTTGGGAAGGCCGCATAGGTTGCAAATCCCAGCCATAATCACTCCCCCCTGGGCTGTTTCATCTTCGTGAGAAGCCTCGCGATGCTCCTGCGGGTCTGCTTGTAGGCTCCGGCATTCGAGGCCGAGCCACCTAGGGCCTGCTGGGCTCTAAGCTGAAGCATCTCGTCGCGCAGTTCCTCGAGCGTGCGCTCGCGCTGCTCTTGGTTCATCTCATCGATGTCCTTCGAACTTACGTACGGCATCACTCCTCCTCCTTCGTTCCTTCTACTAAGGCCTCGTCCAACTCGAGGGGGACGAAGCCAGAGGCTTCGACTAGTTGGGGTAAACCGGACTCGTGCCTCTCTTGGATTGTGATTTCGTGAGGAAGTTTGGTTCCGGGTCTCATTATCCTGACTGTGCAGCCGACGGTACCGAGCTTCTTGACAGCGGTCGAGAATCCGACGTCCATGAATTGCAGGGCCGTCTCGCCGCAGTACTTGATGTGCCCCTTCTGGAATTTCTCGACACGGTGCCTAGCGCCCGTTATCTTGCCACTGAGGATGACGATGCATCCTCTTGCGCCAGCGTCCATGATGTTCTGGACCGTGCTGTGGCCTGCTCGGCGGAAGAACCAGCCTCGCTCAAGGGAGCTGGCGAGCCTGCTCGCCATGATTTGGGCGCTGATTCTGGAATCTTCAATCTCCTCGACCTCCAGTTGGGGGTTAGTGAGTTTGAAATCCTCTTGCAGCCGGCGCTGGAGCTCGTGGATGACCTTGCCGCGCCTGCCAATCACTCGTCCGACCTGCTCGGCGGTCAGGGTCACCTTGGTGCCCTCAGGGGTCCTGTTGAAGTGAAGACCGCCGAAACCGGCTCTCTCGGTTTCCTTCAGAAGGTACTCGCGCACCAACTGCCGTTCGACGTTGCGACCAATCATTTTGCGAATCGTGTTCTGCCTCATGACATCACCTCAGAACTCCTCTTCCCCGGACTCTTCCTCTTCGCCGAAGTGCTCTAAGAAAATTTCCAGATTCATTTGGTAGTGATTGCTGGGGGACGACCTACCCATCGCCCGGGCTTTCCAGTTGGTGGCGACCTGTCCGCGATGGGCGGCGACGTGAGTGATTATCATCTCTTCCGGGTCGATGGTGTCGTAGCGCTGTCGGGCATTGTCCATGGCGCTGTTGATGAGTTTGATGAATTCCTTGGAAGCCTTGTTCGGGTACTTGCCTGGTCCCATCTTGCCCTTCCTGTGACCGGCCATCGTATTGCCACCGCGCCCTTTTCGGGAACGGCGCTGGTACGGTATCGCGCGCTTCTTCTCTATGACGTCCTCGAGGTAGCTTATGGCTTCGTCAGCGTTCATGCCGCGAATCGCTTTGGCGATGTGGTAGCAGTGCTTGTGGTGGCAGTCGACATCGACAGTGCGAGCAGACACTAGGTTAGCTCCCTCAAGCAGCTGGGTGTATCCCCGCTGCGATTTGCCCTGCACTCTACTCATTCTCCTCACCTCACTTCAATGCCACATGCTGGGACGACCGGGTAGCACCGACACCTGGACCGGTGTGGGCTACCGACTTCCTCGTCTTCGCGAACTCCCCTAGCGCATGTCCGATCATATTAGGTACGATTTCGACATTGACGAAGTGCTGGCCGTTGTGAATCCCGATGGTAGTGCCAACCATCTCGGGAAGAATGTACATGCCGCGGCAGTGGGTTCTGACGACCCCGTTGCCGTTGTTCTTCCTGACCCTATCTAGGAGTTTCTCGCACTCGGAACTGAGGCCGCGGGACAGTGTGCGCTTGACCCTAGAGGGCATCAGAGTGGCTATGGAGGGTGCGTCGGGGTCGTCGTCTGGAGGATAGAGTGGCATCACTAGGAGCTCCTCGAGGCTGTAACCTCGCCAGCGGAACTCCTTCTTTCGGCGCTCGCTAATCTTGGAGCGGCGTTTCCTCGCCTGCCGGCGGGCCATCTTGGCCGTTCTGAACACCCTTCTCTTGCGCGCCATGTCTCACATTACTCCTTCTTCGACCTTCCACGTCCGGTCCTCTTCGGTGCGATGTTGCCGACCTTCTTGCCCGGGGGCGCGTTCCTGCTCACCGAGTTGGGCCCGTGGACGGCCTGATGGTTTCCACCACCGTGCGGGTGGTCGACAGGGTTCATCGCCACGCCGCTGACGGTCGGGTAGGGCTTGCCGCGGGCCTTGGCCCGGTGGTGGGCAGCGCCGCCCTTGAGTAACGGCTTCTCGGTACGGCCGTGGCCGCCGAGAACACCAATCGTAGCGCGGCACTTCGCTGGGAGGTCCTTGACTCGACCGCTCGGCATGCGCACCCTAACAAGGCCACCCATCCTAGTGTCGATTGTGGCCGAGTTCCCTCCAGAGCGAGCGATTTTGCCGCCATCACCAGGACGAGCCTCAACGTTGCAGATCTGAGTTCCCTCGGGAATCTGGTCTAGAGTGGTGACGTTGCCGGGTCGGAGCGCGACGCGGTCGCCGAAAGCAACTGTCTGGCCTACGGCCATGCCCTCGGGGGCTGCTAGGTGGGCTACTGCACCATCGTCGAACTTGATCTTGGCAAGTGGGGCGGTGTGTGCCGGGCTGTGAACCAAATCGACGACTTTGGCAATCTCGCCGCTGACCCTAGGCAGACGGTTGGCAGCCGGGAAGCGGTGGCTGGAGACTCTGTTCTTGGGGCTCGACCCGCGGCGTTGTGAACGTGTCCTCTTACCCATTTAATCACCCTATCAGAACGCTCCGAGCTTGAGAGCCGCCTCCTCTGCGTCGTATCCATCGGCAAGGCGCACGCTGGCGTGTTTGCCGGTCCTGTTGATCCTGACGTTCACCTTGGCGACCTTGACCTCCAGTAGGCTTTCAATCGCCTCACGGATGTCCTTCTTCGTCGCCTCTCGGCGTACAATGAACTCGATTCTGTTGTTGTTCTCGCGATGGCCGCCTTCATGGTCAGCAATCCTCCTAGCCTGGAGGGTCTTCTCCGTAATCCAAGGCATGATGATGACGTCGTAGGGATCCATTCCAATCACTCCAGAGCCCCTATTGCGTCCTTAGTCCAAACTGTGAGCCTGCCGGGATCTCCACCAGGAGCGAGGTCCTCGGCACTCAAATCCTTGGCCGTGACAACATCAACCCCGGGGACGTTTCTCGCGGCCTTGTCAAGCCCGTCCTTCTGGGCCACCACGAGGAGCACGCTCCTCGGGGTCCTGTACTTTCGACTGCGCATCGTTCCCTTGCCCGCTCTGATGGTGCGGCCCTGTTTGGAGCGGGCGAGGTCGTCAGCCAGTCCGAGCGCCCCCATCATGGCGATGAACTTGCGAGTCGAGTACAGAAGGGGGATGGACTCGATTTCGTACTTCTCATCCGTGCCACCCCTAGACTCGACGTAGTCATCGATAATAATCGGGAATCTGGTGCCTTCTTCGAACTTGTGGCCCCTAGAAGAGACCAATTCGGAATCGCCGGAGGCGGCGATGGCGGCGTTGCGCGCAACCGTGCGCGCCTTTGAGTTGAGTTTCTGGGACCAGTCCTTGTCCACCTTGGGTCCGTGGGCTCTGCGGCCACCGCGGGTGTGCGGGTTCTGCGCGCCGGTCCTCTGTCCAGTCTTCCTCATGATTCGGGAGACTCCTCGTCCCTTGCCCCACCACTCCACGGAGTGCTTCATCCCGGGCTGGGGGGCACGCTTGCCTTTGTGCTCTCGGTGTCCATAGGGTTGCCTGCGATTGGCACGGGAGGCATGCACGGCAGAACGAATGATGTCAAGCCTGATCTCCGAGGAGAAGGCCTCTGGAAGTGTGATCGCCTTGCCGTCCTTGGCCTCCACGGCGTATGACTCTGCCAGAAGGCCCGCATCGAGCTCCTCTTGGACAACAGAATTCACCAAGTTGTAGGTCTTCGTTTTCAAAGAATCACACTCCCTGCTTGCTCGAGGTGCTTACGTAGGTGACTTCGACTTCGCCAACCTTCTTCCTAGGGCGGATTGGATCGCGGAATCTCAGAAGTCTCTTCGCTGGCCCAGGAAGGCTTCCCTGGACTATCATGTACGGATTTCTGACTTCACCATAGTTGAGGAAACCCCCTGCTGGGGTAATTTCAGACTCATCCGGGTTCGAAATTCGGAGGATCCTCTTGTTTAGTTCGGTCCTCTTGTGATAGCCGACCTGCCCGGCTTGTCGGATGGTCTTGCGGACGTAGCCAGTGCCGAAGTCACCCATGTTGCCCCCTTGGCGTCGGCGCTTGCTGTTCTTATGAGAGAGTAGCTTGAGGCCGAATCGCTTGATTGATCCCTGCCATCCCTTGCCCTTCGTGACCCCGACAACGTCAACCTCCTGACCTACTTGGTAGACGTCATCTAGATCGATCTGGGCGCCGAGGTGCTCCATCGCCCAGTCGAGCTTGGCATCGGTGCCACCGCCAACTAGGTCGACCTCCATGATCTCTGGAGTCTTCGAGGGGATGCTGCCTACCATGTTCGGCTGAGTACTCACGATGAGTCTCACCTCACTGAGGTCCTGCCCCCTGAGTGACTCGATAGAGGCCTCTTGGGAACCGTTGCTGCGACTCGGGATTCGTCCTCCGCGCTTGGCTGGCTTGCGGCCCTCCTCAATGTCTCGCTCCCCCCTAGTCTGGTTGGCGAAGCGAGGGGCGAGGTTCTCGAGGCCGCCTTGGGAAATGTCGGTCCAGACCTCGCCTGCGGTCTGCAGTCCGTAGGGTGTCATTCTGTATCCCCTAACCGCGAGGACGTTCATCGGAGGGGTCTCGACTACCGTGACCGCCTGCCTGACTTCCTGTCCGGCTGAGGTAGAGTGAGGGTTGGTGTCCCTCATCAGTATGTGAGTCATTCCTGCCTTCCATCCTGCGAAGCCTTGCACGCGGACCTCGGAAGCGTCTGACTCCGGCCACGAGGAGATTCGAGGGAACTGGCGCACTGCACGCTTCCTCGGGCTATAGCCCATGCTACCTCGGCGGGGTCTGTGTCGGTCAGCCATGCAACTTCCTCCGTAATTACCGATATCGGGCCGCGAGCGGCCTTGGACCGGGCCCACTGCGCTAGGGAGAGACCGTGACACCGGACTCGGACCGCGAGTGCGGACCGGGTGTGAGGGATGCGCCTGCAGTGCCCTGTGGTGTCTGGTATCTCACGCTGTGAGCGGCTTTGCGACTGACATACCCTATTTGAACAAATCGGGATTGGTTCGATGCACCCCTATGGGGTGGATGAGTATCATTCCCCCCGTGTGTGCAACGATTTTGAACCCTGACTCCGGAGGTCACTGCCCATGGGTCCATTCGTCAGTCATCCCAGACTCTCTTCTGGGGCCGTAGAGGCGAGGGGGTATCAGCTCCAAGCCGTGGACGAATCCTTGTCCGGGTCGATGCTGCTAGTCCTGCCCACTGCTGCTGGAAAGACGGCTGTTGCATGGATGGCGATTGCCGAGAGACTCGAGATCACTCCCGGTTGGGTCCTGATGATCGCGCCGACTGTGGCTCTGGTCAATCAGCACTTAGTGAGCACGGCCCCGGTGCTGGTGGGGGGTAGGGAAGTCAACCCGATTTCCATCAGCGGCCAGCAACCCGCGGCAAAGAGACCCGATCTGTGGTCATCCTCACGATTGGTCTTCGCAACTCCTCAAGTGGTCAGGAACGACGTTCTGCGAGGAACCCTGTCTCTGGCTGAATGCTCGCTGTTGGTGGTCGACGAGGCTCACCACTGTACTGGCAATCATGCGATGGCACAAGTCGCCGAGCTCTACATCTCACAGTCAGAGGACCCTCGCATCCTCGCCACCACAGCGAGCCCAGGCTCGAAGACCAACCAGGTGGAGGAGGTGTGCACCAGGCTCGGCATCCAGAGGATACACCTGAGGACCCCGAACGATCCGATGATGGCAGAGCATCTCGCGGGACTGGAGGTGACTGAAACGAAGGTCGAGGTCCCGGATATAATCAGGGAACTTGCCGAGCCATTCATGATCTGGCAGACGGGCATCGTGGACCGCGAGAAGAGGGTCGGCAGGTATGTCATGCCGGGAATGATCAGTTATGCTGGACTGTCTAACGCGATGGAGAGGGCACAAGCAGCTATCTCCAGGGGTGAGTCGAGCGCCTACCGCTCGGCCTCTCAGATCGCCACTGCGATGAGGCTTCACCACCTCATCAACCACCTGCTGTGCCAAGGGATTGCTGCCTCGAGAGAGTTCTTGGATAGAATGGCAAGGGAGGATGGTAAGGGCCGCTCCGCCAGAAACTTCCTGAGGGACCCCCGAGTGAGGAATCTGGTCGGAAGCCTAGCGGAAATGGAGGAGGTTCACTCCAAGGTCGGGGCCGTTCGTCGCCTAGTGAGACAGCGACTGCGCAGAGACGTCAAGTCGAGAGTCATCGTCTTCGCGACCTACAGGGACACCGTAAACGCACTCGAGCAGGCCCTGTCGGGGCTCAGAGGGGCGAGGCCGGTCCAGTTCATCGGCCAGTCGAGCAGGGGCGGCACCGGCGGTCTCCGTCCTAAGCAGCAGATAGAGAGACTGGAGGCGTTCAGGTCTGGCTCAGCCAACGTGCTCGTAGCCACCTCGGTCGGTGAGGAGGGCCTCGACATACCGAGCGCTGACCTCGTGATATTCTACGAACCGGTGTCCAGCGAGATCCGAACTATTCAACGCAGAGGTAGAACCGGGCGGCGACGCGAGGGCGAGGTCGTGGTATTGATTGCCGAGGGAACCCGCGACGAGGGGGCGAGGGCAGCCGCCGTCCGCAAGGAGGGGTTCATGCACAAGGCGGTCAGGAGGGTCGGCAGGAAACTTGCCAAGGGACCACATACCGACCTTTCCAATCTAGGTCGATTCGAGGTCGTTCGAGATAACGGCTCGGTACCAGCCGCCGAGTTCGTGCTTGAGGTGAGAGAGGAGCACCGCGCGCGACTAGCTCAGTCGGATGATACGGTGACGAGTGAGCAAGGTAGGCTGGCTGCCGCGGCACCCTCTCCTGAGAACTTCAGGCCAACTGGTCAGGCGGGGCTAGAGCAGTTCGCTGTTGCCGCTGATGAGCGAAACGACCCATCATAATAGGAACGGTGGTTAGGGACCAATCCTAGTCGCCTATCACTGCCATTCTGGTCCTCAACTGTGCAAGCCTGCTGTTGTGATGCCCGAACGCGAAGGAGAGGAGTTCAGTCAGGTGGATTACCGGCAGGTTGGTTGAGATTCCGGTGGCTCTGGAAGCCTTGCCCTGGTAGACGTCGAGGACGGCGTGCGAGAGGGTGCATGCGCTGACGATAATATCCGCGCCCTCTGACTTGGCATCGGAGATGACCGCTGCGGCTTGCCGTAGTACGGTGGGCTCCTCGGAAAACAGGCCGGGGACTCCTACGCTCTGCGTCCTGCTCTCCCACTCGACGGGTGTCCCCCCAAGAGCCTCGATGAGCTGCTCGAAGTAGTTCGGGTCGTAGACATCGTCGTCCCCGCACGCCCCCTCCTGCTGCATGTTCGGGCCATAGTACCCGGCGATGCGAGACCGCATGGGGTTCCTCACATTCGCCTCTACCTTGTCGAGGCCAATCTCATCGACCATCACGTGCAGTAGGTGGTGGACGCTGACCGTCCCCTCTAGGGTGAGGCCGGTGGTTCTCCTGAGGACATCGTTGGTCTTCGCTAACAGCAGGGGGTCGTTCCTGAGCCGGATCAGATCCTCGTGCAGGTTTCCCGCCGTCGCGGCGCATGGGGTGATGATGTCGAGGCTCATCGACTCGGCCAAAGCCATGGTCCTAGCGTTCAGGGTGACTTGCAGGATGTCGTTGGCCTGCCTGATAATCCCCGCCCCGCAGCTCGTCGCGCCATCGAGGGGGATTAGCTCGATGCCCAGAGAGCGGGCGGCGGGCGGCATCGTGTCCGCCACCTCCGGAGCGCTGCTGTGTGCCACGTTGCCGGGGTGGTATGCGTACTTCAGCGCCATCAGAATCGCCCGTCCAGTTCGTTGAATATCGCGACTACCTCGTGATGGTTCTCCACTGAGGAATTGAACTGCTGGGGCATCTTTCCGATGCCGGCGGGCGGGGCCACCATGCCCAGCATGCCGTTGAACATGTTGCCGCCGGTCCTCGTGAATCCGAACACCATCCTAGCAGTGACGCCTGAGAATAGGTTGCCGAGCAGGCCAGCGGGACCGAGCACCTGGCGGTAGATCACGGTGTCATTGACTCTGCCACTGCTCTTGATCGTCCAGGTGTACCACCAGACGTGCTTGCCGTGCCTGCCGTTGTAGGCGTCCCTGGTCAGCGTCGCATTCTTGGCTTCTAGGAGTGAGTCGGAGATTGCCTGGGCGTTCGAGGCCTGGCGCCGAATCGGGGCAAGGTCGGTCTCTGCCTTGATGCCATTGCTCGAGCCAATCAGTTCATCGATCTCAGACCTTCTGAGGGGGGATATCCGAGGGTCGCTCCTGCGCGCCCACGCGCTCACGAGCACTGCTGGTCCGAGGTAGCCGTTTGCGTGGGGCACAGCGTCGGAGCTGGCGTGGAGAAGGGCCTGGCTCTGGTAGTCGGTTACCGAATGGAGGTGCGAGGCTGCGGCTGGGTCCATGGTCCCTATGGGACCCTGTGGCGTGGATGCGCCTTCTCGGGTGGCTGCGACCATCCAGGGCTTACTCGACTCGCGCTTCCTCTCCAACGACCACGGGTCAATCACTAGGTCTCGCACGACGTCGAACCCGGGCAGGGGCTCGATGCGAATTCTGACGGCGCCGTCGCGAGTAGGGGCGACTGAGTCGAGTCTGGACAGGCCGGGCATGACGAGTCGTCCGTTGACGGAAATGGCCGTGTTCGGGTCATCGCAAGCGCCGTCTCGGAACGTGAGTGAGCCGTCCTGCGAGTCCTTGAGAGTACGAAGGGCCTCCAGGACCGACAGGTGGCCGGGCAGTGCGCACATCCAGGTGTCCTTACCCGTGCAGGCAGCGACTGGATCGTACCTGAATATGGTGATTTCCGCTTGTATAGAGTCAGCGAGAACGGTGGGCAGGGTGAATCCGTCCTCGCCCTCAGCGCCTCTAGAGCCGTCGCCAGAGATGTGGGCCTTGATGGGTTCGACCATGTCCTCGCGGAACTTCCCCGTGCCGTCGACAGCGGCCAGTGTTGGCAGAGCCTCGAGGGCCCATGCCGCTGCGGGAGAGTCATAGTCGACGTCGCAGTCGACGCGGTCTACGAGGCGTGTTGCGCCGAGTTGCTCGAGTCGTCGGTCCCAGTCCTTTCCTGACTCGCAGTAGAACTCGTAGCTGGTGTCCCCCAGGGCGCAGATTGAGAAGTGCACTCCGTCCAGTCTTGCTGCGGCGTCCGAACTCGCGAACTGCCACAACTCCTCGGCGTTGTCGGGCATCTCTCCCTCGCCCCAAGTTGAGCAGACTATCAGAACCCGCTTCTTCCCAGATAGTGAGTTGAAGTCGAAACCGTCCATGTCGTGGACCGTCCCCTCCAAGCCGTAGCCCTTCGCTTGCTTGGCGAGCTTGGCGGACAGGTCCTCGGAATTTCCGGATTGGGAGCCGAACAGGATGTTGAGGGACCTGTCGCCGACAGTCAGTATCTGCTCGATGCCCTCACCGACTTCGATATCCTCCACCGCAGCCCCCTCTGGCACGGCTTCCAGAGTCTCGGGCTCAGGGGCTTCCTCTGGTTCAACAGATTCACTTGGCTCACCCTCAACCACCATGATGACATCAACCGGGCAGGCCTCGGCGGCGTCTAGGATGTTGTCAGACATGGCTGAGATAATTTCGGGCTTGAGGCCCGACTGGTCCATGTTTCTGTCGAAGCCGCCGTCGATTCGGACTGTCGGCTTGATGAAGCAGGTGTCGTCGGAAACTTCGAAGACATCCGGGGCTGCCTCCTCGCATGCATCGCAGGTGATGCAGCCATCATCGATGTAGACGCTGAATATGGTCACGCGTACTGCTCCTCTATGAGTGGTTCTGCCACTGATAACAGATTATTGAACATGCTCATCGGGCAGGCTGACTGACTAATGTAAGGGACTCCTGCGGTTCGGACTCACATGTCCATGCCGTCGAACTCGCCCTCGCCCATCGGACCTGCGCTCTTGCTGGAGATGACATCGTCAATCCTGAGAATCATCACAGCAGTCTCTGAGGCGCTCTGAATGGCCTGCTCGACCACTCTGCTTGGTTCGAAGACATTGGCCTTACTCATGTCGGCAACACCTCCGTCGAAGACATTGACACCGTGTTTGGACTTGCCCTCGGAGTGCGCCTTCCTAAGGTCGATAATCGTGTTCACTGGGTCGAGTCCGGCATTCTCGGCGAGTGTCCGGGGAATCACCTCGAGGGCGCTGGAGAATGCCTCGATAGCCATCTGCTCTCTGCCGCCGATGCCCTCTGCGTACGAGCGCAGGTCACGGCTCAGCGCGGCGACCACAGAGCCGCCGCCGGTGAGGACCGAACCGTCCTCGTGAGCCACAGCAACTACGCCGATCGCATCCTCGAAGGCGCGCTTGACCTCGTCGACGACGTGTTCCGTACCCCCTCGAAGAAGGACGGAGACGCTCTTCGCCTCGGGGCAACCCTCTACGAACACCATGTCCGAATCGCCGATCTTCCGCTCGTCGACCTTCGCAGCCGATCCTAGATCATCTGCAGAAAGGTCATCGATGTTGGTAACAATGCGTCCGCCAGTGGCCTTTGAGAGGGCTTCCATGTCACTCTTCTTGGCGCGCCTAATCGCGAAAATTCCCGCCTTGGCCATATAGTGCTGGGCCAAGTCGTCAATCCCCTTCTGACAGATGACGACATTCGCACCGGATGCTTGAATCTTGTCGACTAGGGAGCGCAGGAACTGCTCCTCCTCGTCGAGGAACTGGGAGAGCATGTTGGGGTCAGTAATCTGGATCTTCGCATCGACCTCGGTCTTCTTTACCTCTATTGCCGAGTTGACCAAAGCGATTCTCGCCTCAGAGACCGAGCGAGGCATGCCACTGTGCACGCGCTCCTTGTCGAGGATGATGCCGTCGACTAGAGCGCTGTCGCGAATCGAGCCTCCTTGCTTCTTCTGGACCTTGATATCATCGAGGTCGACGATGACTTCGCCATCGTCTTGCTGAGTCACTGCGAGCACCGCTCTCACGCTGATCTCGGAAAGGAATTCCTTCACTGCGCCCGCGCTCTTGCCCGTGAGGGCAGTCTTAGCGACCTCGCCCAGCATCTTCTCGTCGACGTCGACGCCGTGGGCGTCAATCAACTCGACAGCCTTGTCGGAAGCGAGCCTGAAGCCCTCGCAGATGACGGTGGGATGCACGTTCTGCTCGACTAAGTCCTCGCTCCTCTTGAGTAACTCGCCAGCAATCACTACCGCGCTCGTAGTGCCGTCATGGCAATGCTGGTCTTGGGTCTTGGCGATCTCAATGATCATCTTTGCAGCGGGATGTTCTATATCCATCTCCTTGAGGATTGTCGCACCGTCGTTGGTGATGACGACGTCCCCCATGGTGTCGACCAGCATCTTGTCCATTCCCTTCGGTCCCAGAGTCGAGCGGACGGCGTCGGCGACCGCTTTCGCAGCAGCGATGTTGTTGCTCTGAGCGCTCTTGCCGCTGGTTCTGGTTGTACCTTCCTTCATGATGAAAATCGGCTGATGGCCATCGTACATGAAAATCACACTCCTGAATTCGGCGACCCGGGCACCCGAAGGGGGGTCATAAGGTCTCCCACACCATCACTGTTGCACATTATTTGCCCTCACTCGTCCTTCAGGGAGTCGAGCCACCTCTGGCCGTAATGCTGCCACTGCTCCATAGTCCATCCCTCGGGAAGGCCGCTCTCCGGAAGCGGGGGCGCAACGGGGGCGGAGAGCGCGGGAGTTTGCGGTGAGGGTTCAGACGAGGGTGGAGGGGTGGGTTCATCGGGAGGCGAGGGAGGAGGTTCGTCAGCGGTTGATGCGATGGGAGGGGGCTGTTCAAAAAGCTCCTTTGAGCCCCCGTACATCGAATTTGCGATGTCGTCTGCCGATGGCAGTTGATCCTCTTCGAATTTCGTTCCGTCCCAGCCATCGACCGTCATCTTGTAATCGCCAAGCGTTGACACCTCCTCCAGAGGAGACCTCGCGCTCCGAAAGACCCTGAAAGTCACGATCAATACGGCGATAATGATAGCAAGGCCGACGGCAATCAGGATGTAATTCGCGCCCTGCCACGCGACCTCTTCGACGTCGGGTCCTTCTTGGATTGGCACTGGCTTGACCAATGTAATCTGCGTTGTCTTGCTAGTAGTGTCCAATTCGCTGATGACCATCAGAGTAACGTTGAATTCGACCAAGTTTTCCTGCAGGTTTTCCAAGTTTTCCTCCCTGACGTCCAAGTGTATGGTCACGTTCCTGCTCTCGCCGGCCTTCAGCACGAAGTTCCTGTCTTCTTCGGCGATCCTAGCGCTATAGATAGTCCACTGGTTTCCCAGTTCGACCTCCGCTCTGATTTGCTGGTCTAGCTCTGGATGGGCGCTACGGACAGTGTAAACGAGGGAGTAATCGTCTCCCGATTCAGTAATGTGCATCGCATCGGAAGAGGGCAAAGGTGGGAGAGTGAGGAGGTATCCGACGGTGCCAACATCGAACTTGGCTTCACCCTCGCTATAGAGCCCCGATTCTATGCTAGTAGCTCGCAACGTGATGACTCGCGTGCCGTCAACGCCGGAGTCGAAAGAGTAGCTCACGCTCAGGTTGTATGAGGAGCCGGGCGCGATGAAGGGAGTCCTGCCACCAGAAAGGCCGGATGAGAATGCGGAGACGTCTGATGCGAATGACAGGTCAATGGTGAAGGCGTCATCGACGTTGCCAGTGTTCCAGATCTCCCACTTCAGGGTTCTAGCGTCAGTTCCAGCAGCGAAGACTTCTTCGGACAGGTCTCGATCCTCGACTTCTACTAGGTTGGTCACGGGAACCGTCAGGTAGAAGTTGGCCGCGGACTGGTATGTCTGATCAGACTGACTGGTGGCAACAATGGTGACCCTGTAGGTTCCGTTCGCCACCCCCTTGGGCATCGGAAGCAGCAACGAGACCGTAGTCTGCCCTCCGTTGGCCTCCATAGTCACCGTATGGGAGCTGACATCGGCGAGCAAGCGCCAGTTGTCGGTGTCGATTCTGATGTCGAAAGTCTCCTCTGTATTGCCATAGTTGAAGAGGAAGATCTGAATGTTGTTCTGCTCGCCGTTCGCGGGCGCGAGTATGGCGTTCTTGACAGGAGCAATCGCTAGGTCGTGGTACACGGGGACCTCAATCTGCAATAACGAAGAAGCTTGGTAGGTGTTTGGAAGACGCGGGTCGACCAATAGTTCGAGAGAATATGTCCCGGGATCCATGCCCGAGGGGATTGTGATTTCGGCGTTCAGAGAAATCTCCTCCACTGGGGTCAGGTTCAGCCTGACGATCTCGCCCCCTCCTATCTCGTACCATTTGACATTCTCTGAGGTGAAGCGGTTATCTGAGAAATAGCCGCCCAAGTCCCAAGACGAGTATTGGTTGCCGGTGTTCTTCAGGTCCATCGTGATATTCGCCTTGTCCCCTGGCAAGATTGACGCAGCGGGGTTAGCCAGAGTCTTCTGCTTTAGTGTCATCCTGTATGTCGATTCGACACTGACAGGAAGGATGACCTCGTACTTGTTCGTGTTATTGAGGACACCGTCGTTTATCCAGACATACCACACCAGATCCTGGACATCGGCACCATCGGGTATGGAGAGATTGAACCAAGTATCGGTGTGGGTCCTAGCTTTGATGATGTTGGACTTGACGAAATTGTCATGATCGATTATATTGTTCGAGTCGATTCGAAGTGGGTAGTCGAACATCCAGGATCTGTTGGAGACCTCCGTGTAGAACCACAAGGTGATGTCGATGTAGCCCCTGTTGAATATGTGGCAGTGGATTGACGGGGGATTGGGGTCGGCGGCCTCGACTAGGACGGTGTTGCCACCCTCCGAGTCGGGGTCGTAGACCATAGTACCCCCATAATTGTCGGGGAAGGAGCACCGGGCATCGAGAGTATACTCAGGGTAGCGCTCGATTGCGAATACAATGAAGGAATCGATGTGAATGCCCTCGTTCGCAAAGGAGGAGTCGGATTGGAAGAGGAGGGACACGGAGAATCCCTCTGCTTGGTGGAGGCCGGTGGCGTTCCAGACCAACCGGGTCCAGTCTCCCTCGGTCGTGGACAAGTTCTGGGCGGTGTAGTTGAGGTACTCTATGCTCTGTCCGGAGCTTGTCTCCAGCATTATCGTATCACCGGCAGCCATCTCGCCCCAAGCATCGGTTGCAATCTGAATGGAGTACAACAGTGGGCTCTGGAGCTTGACCAAGCAGAGGTTGGAACCGTGGATTGAGGACACGGTGGAGTCGTACTCACCATAGCCAAGGCCGTGGCTGTATCCGTTTCCCCAGACCCCATCCGCGCAGCCGTCCTGGTTGTTGTACCTCTGCCATGCCCAACGGAGCCTATCGAAGCGGTTCGAGGCGTAGTTGTCATTGGCTCCCGAAACCTTCCAATGCCATTCCTCGGTCTCGCTAGAAATGTTCTCCATTCTCCATGTCCCCGTCGGGAAGTCGTTATCTGCGGCATACCCGTCGAGTTCGTACCCCGCACCGTACCAAGTCGGCCTCCCATATCCCACTGGGTTGTTCGTGCAGAACTTGCCCTCGAAGCCCTCGTCGTCACAGAAGCCGTTCTCCATTGCATCGAACCATAGAGCGATAGGCACATCTCTCTCAAAGAGGTCGTTCGAGTCGTCTCCGTCTATCCCAATTCCAGCATCTACAGTCCCTCTGATAGTCACGCCCCCACTCAACCAACCGTCATCATTCAGCGAGCTGTGGGCTGAAGACGGGTTCCAGATGAAGGTCTCCCTCACGGACTGGCTGGCAGCGAGAGTGATGTTGAAATTCCATTCCTTGATTACAACGCCAATGGGGTGCCAGATTTCAAGAGTGGCGACGGCAGTAATAGGAGAGGGGTCGACGCCCCCCTGATTGAAAGTCACGTTTATCTGAATTATCTCGCCCTTGGTCATGTACTCGGTAATGCTCGAGTCAGGTTGTTCCCATTGCCTCGCTGACAGAGTGCTATTCCCAATCTCGATTCCAGTGACCTCGAAATCTACAGGGTTGCTCTTCGGGGCGACTGCGTGGGCTCTTTCTTCTTCGACGGGAACAACGAAGGCGAGATGGGAGAGGCTCATCATGAGAAGAAGTGAGACGAGTGAGAGTGCAGAGGCGGTTCTCATGGATATTAAATTGCGAAAATCTTCCGTGTAAGAAGGTATGGGAGTAAAGTTCGGCGGTGTCTGGAGAGGGGGCGGCCTGCGAAGATGCATGAGATAACTGCGGAATCCGCACCGTCTCCCAATGAAGGGCTTATGGTACCATGGTGAGACGTGCGAACATGGTTAACCGGGCAATCCTTCTGAAGAGGTTGCTGCTTGCGTCCATAGTTGTGGGCCAAGTCACTCTGGCCCCCATCATCCTGTTCTCCTTGACCTACCTCCCGGACATAGATTACCAGAATTCGACCATCGGGATTCGAACTGGACTGTTTCACTGGATCTTCATCGCCGGGCTGTCTTATGGCTTGATTTCGATTGCCCTAGCCCTCGTTATTGGTGGATACAGGCCATTCTTCGTCTCCAACCAAGGGGGGTGGCTGCCATTCCTTGGACTGAGTAGGATGAGGAACGACCCGGAGCTAGTAGATAGGGCCAGACTCTCCTTGTTCGCTAGTCCCTATGGGAAGATGGCAAGGCTGGTACACCATAAGAGCAGGGCGGGACAACACGACCTCATGGCCATTCACGGTGGTCTCCAGCTGCTCGCCGTGCCCATGCAGGCCATACTCATCGCTGTGCCTCTGGCAATCATAGAGGGGGTTCCCGAGACGATGATCAAGCCGAACACAGCCTTCGAACTCGGCATGGCAGGTTACATCATCGCCCTGTGGATTTCAGTTAGAGTACACCCTGCAATCTCATGGCATTTAGTGGGAATCGCGGCAATGTTCAGGAATGTGATTTGGCGTGTGTCCAAATTGTCGTGGGTACTCCCAATATTCCTCTATTGGATTGTAGCCAGAATCGTGCTCATGGTTACCCTCTCATGGCTGAATGTGGATTACTCCCAGTGGCACGAGATGCAGTTGGAGAAGGTCATCCTCCAAGCCGTTGCCCCCGAAGCCGAGGTCCCCGAAACCGCAATCCTCGATTACATTGTGGCAATTTCTGTTCTTCCAATGGCGACTTTCACCACGATTTCCGTATTGGGAGGATCCAAGTCCATGCCGGAATGGATGATGGGTCAGGAGGAGAGGCTAGAGTCCCTAAGAGGCATGCAGCTCGAGGCACCGAGCGAGGAGGGTACATCCACGTTGGAGGGCTTTCCGGAAATCTCGGACGGACATGTGGGGGATGGCGACCAAGAGGGGGAGGGGGAGGCCGAAGCCGGAGAGAAGAGAGAGAGTAGCAGGATGATTGACCTGCCGTTCAGCCTGTTTGATGAAGACTGAACGAACCCTGTTCGGAAAAGGCCTCGTCTACCAGCTGGTTCAACAACGACCACCCCGATCCTAGGAAGAGGCCGAAGGCGAGGGGGTTCGGACCAATCAAGTACAGGGCAGCACCGGAAGTCAAGAGAAGTAAAGCACCCGTATGGAGGCTCTTCAGCGCGATTATGCCTGACTTCGGAACCCAAAACGAAATTGCAAAGCAACCCAAACCAACTATGGCGCTAGCAAAGAATTGGAACATGAATCAACCCCTTAGTTCCTTCAACACTTTCTCGACCCTATCCATGCCCAGTGAGATGTCCTCGCGGCCGATGGTGTATGCGAATCTCAGGTGGCCCTCGCCGGCATCTCCGAACGCGGTACCTGGGGAGCAGAGGACCCCCCCATCTAGTAGTTTCATGGCGATTTCTTTGCTAGTCATTCCTGGGACCTCGACCTTGGGGAAAACATAGAAGGCTCCGGTTGGGACGTGGCAGGAAACTCCAGGCATAGCATTGAGGCGCTCGCATATCAGGTCTCGTCGAGCCTTGAACTCGGCGCACATTATCTCGGGGTAGCCCGGAGACTCGACAAGAGCCTCTAGGACAGCGTATTGCATGGCATCGTTACTGCATGCAGTCACGTAATACTGCATCTTGGTAAGTTCCTTCATCATACCCAGATTAGGAGATAGGAGGTAACCGACCCTCCATCCGGTCATCGCGAAGGTCTTGGAGAAAGACTGGACCATGACCACGTTGTCGTAGCCAGCACCTAGGAATGAGACGTGCGGGCCATCGTAGACGATTCTGTCATAGACCTCATCGGTGATGAGCCACAGATCGTGTTTCCGGGCGAACTCCACCAGTTCGTCCCTCTGGCCCTCGGTGACGTTGCCCCCAGTGGGATTGCTGGGAAAGTTATAGAGGATGGCGACAGTGCAATCGTCGACCTTAGCCTCTAGGTCCTCGATTTTAGGTACGAAGCCATTTTCGAAGGTACAAGGATAGAGATTCGGCTCGCCCCCGCAAATCACTACGTCAGACGGGTAGAGAGGGAAGTACGGCTCGGGGAGGAGGACATTGTCGCCGGGACTTACGATTGCGAGGAAGACGTCCAGGATGGCATTTGTACCACTCATAGTAATGCAAACGTTCGATTCGTCGAGATCTGGAATACGGTTGTGCCACATCTCAGCTATCTTGCTGCGCAGTGCGGGCAGGCCGGCCGTGGAAGTGTACTTGTTCTTCCCTTCTTCCATGGCTCTGGTGAATGCCTCGATAGCGATTGGAGGGGGTTGAAAGTCGGGTTCGCCGAGTCCGAACTGCACGGCGTCGTCGCCCGCCATGTCGAACATCCTGCGCACGCCTGTCGGGCGGATGCTGTTGGCACGGTCCGAGAATCGCACCATGACCTGTGGACGCATGCACTATGTATTGAACAAGGTGGCTAGAAGGCCCCTCAATCGGCATTGGAGGCCTCGGCATCAGACACTATCTCGGCATCTATGACCTCGGCGGATGGGAATCTTAAGTTGGAAATGAGTCCATCTATCTCCTCGTCCGATCTAACTTGGACGAGCACTATGGATGCACCCCAAATAATGAAGACGATAACGAGTATTACGATAATGATTGGTGGCAGGGACGTTGAGGTGCCATCACTGGGGAGCCCGTGCACTGTCACCAGAACAGGTAATGAGTTGCTTTCCCCCAAGATTGCTCTGACCTCAATCTCATGGGCACCCTCGCTAAGCTTGTTTGGGTTCAGGATGACATGCCATAAGAATGGGGTGAGCGCTCCGATCTCTGCGGGCTCAGCCGAATAGGTCGTCTCATACCAGTCCCCACCGTCGATGCGGTAATCAACACGCTCGATGCCCCCTAACTGACCCCAAGAATGGCCCGTGACGTTGATGGTGCCGTTGGCGTCGATGACGCTGAGCAGGTGGTTCTGCAGGTTCGTGTCGATAGACTCAGTCTGGTCGGAGGCCGCTAGAAACAATGCCAAAGTGACTGCAGCATGTGCATCAACATAGCCGTAACCGAAGTCCCGATTCCAGTATGGGTCAACATCTGGGGAGGTCGGCTCGCCGAGCCGCTCTGCGGTCTGCTTGAGGACCTCTTTGACTTGGAGTGGCGTCAGGTTTGTGTTCGCCTCGATGACTAGAGCTGCAACTCCGCTGATTGAAGGAGTAGCGTACGAAGTCCCGCTTCCTCTGCCACTGTATGTGTTCCCAGAGGCATCTCCCCCGAGGAAGTTGTTGCAGCCACCACTAGTGACACATCCCTCGGCCTGGATGATGTTAGTCCCTGGGGCGCTGATCTCGGGGATGAGTTCGTTCAGGGGGTTGCCATCCCCATTGTCCCTGCGCTGGCCGCGCGATGAATAGGATGCGATGGTGTCGTCGGAGCGGTCGACGGTGTTGTGGTCATCGGTGGCTGCGACAGTAATCGAGAGGGAGGAAGCGCTCATTCCAGATAGTCCATCGTTGTCGGGGCCGTCGTTTCCGGCGGCGTTCGACACAGTCACGCCTGCCAACATGGCCTCGTCGAGTATCCTGCTGTGCATGTCTGTACCGTCAGAACCTCCATTCTCATGGCTGGTGATGCCCCATGAGAGGGAGATGATGTCGATGCCGTGGTTGGCTTCATCGACTCCGGGCCATGCATCATCACTGTGGTCGATTATCCACTGGAGGCCGTTCATGGCCGACTCGTAGAACTCCTGCTCGAGTAGGTAGTTCTCGAAGGGGCCTGCACCAACGTCAGTGCCTATGCGCACATCGATGAGGGATGCGTTCGGCGCCGCACCGTAATAATTGGACTGGCTACCATCGGACTCCAGTCCTGTGGAGCTGGCCATTCCCATACACGCGGTGCCGTGCTGGTTGCCGTCATCTGGGTCGAAGGAGCCGTCATCCTCACGTCCGCCCGCGAGCAGGCACTGCGGGTCAGTGTGCATGTAGCAAACGGCGTCGTACCCTGCGACGAACTTGCTTGAGAGGCCGGGATGCTCGTTGTCTACTCCAGTGTCGGTGAGAGCTATGTTGACCCCCTGGCCGCTGACTCCAAGGTCCCAAGCCCCCAATGGGTATTCGGTCGAGTTACGCGCCTTGACCGTAGAGGTCTGGACATCGCCATAGAAGACGAGCGAGCCATAGCGCTCGACCATAATCACCCCATCGAGTAGGGCCAGAACATAGATTTGTGATGCATCTATGTCTCCAATCAACAAGGCATTCACAACGGGTAGTTCGAGATGGATATCGTGCCCTAGGAGGGTAAGTTGTTCGCGGTTGGAATCGGTGATGGGGCGATCGTACGAAAGGCCGACGTTGACAGGTCCAGAGGCTGTTTGCAATGAATCGTGGATGCCGTTCCTGTCAGCGTCTAGGGAGGCCCATTCCCACCATGGGCCTGGGTTGTCCCATGTCACGGGTGCTTGTGTTGGCACAATAGTCGTTTGACCGTCCTCAATCAACTGCAAGCCCTGTTCATCCAGCGTCATCGTTGTTGGCGGAGCTATACTTCCAGCCAGTGGAAGAACTAGGAAGGCGCACAGGAGCAAGTTGAGCTCTTTGGTGTTCATCGAGTGAGCGAACTGTCAGTAGTCCTTCAATCCAACCTGCTCATCTGCAGTTTCGAAGCGAAACGCTGAACCACGTGGTGGTGGGGGCACTGGGATTTGAACCCAGATCAGCGGGTATCTTCCGCCTAGCGTGCACCCGGATTGCGCACACTCTCGGGTTGCGACGGGTCGGTGCTCCAGTTGGTCATCAAAACCATCAGAAAACCACTCGTCGTCATTCCCGTGCAACTGGAGCCCGCGGTACTACCAGGTTATACTATACCCCCAAGGGTATGTGACAGAATGAACTCCCTCTTATGATGCTCTCGGTCAAGTTCCGCAGAGTCGTGCGGGGAGTCACATCG
>Ga0257111_1000188_pt1 | contig 24845 bp, 22 predicted proteins | sample LP_taG_6_FD_191567 | JGI IMG/M metagenome (GOLD analysis project Ga0257111, IMG submission 191567) | Marine microbial communities from Northeast Subartic Pacific Ocean, Canada - LP_J_2015_P26_500m | ecosystem: Environmental > Aquatic > Marine > Oceanic | place: Canada: Northeast Subartic Pacific...
GGAAAAAAATAAATGGCGATCATAAAGTTCTATACCCAAAATAAAAGAAAAAAGATTTAAAAAAGGTACATAAAATAACAATAATAAACTAGTAAATGCAAATAGGAAAATCAATATATTATACCTGAAAGCAGCAAATATCGTTTTCCCATGTCCATCAATCGCATTAGCAGATGTTGAATAGCCTTCTGTTTCTACTAAATCAGTACCATTAAAAATTGATGAATTGAATCCCACATATTTTATTCTTCTAGCAAGTTCAAAATCATCCAATAATAAATTTTTAATTGATTTATGGCCATCAATTTTTTCATAAGATTCTCTAGTAAATAAAAGGTATTGACCGAATCCTGCAGCAAAAAAACTATAGGGTGATTTTTTTGCAAGGAATAAGGGTATCCATGAAAAGATAAAAAAGGAAACCATGCTCCATATAAAAAAATCCACTATGTTATTTATTTTTCTATTGGGGACTAAGGATAAAAATTCTAAATTATCATTTTCCAACTGATATATTCCAGACGAAACAGCAAATTTTGTCAATTTAGTATCTGCATCCATAAATAGAAGATAATTGCCTCTTGTAGAATTAAACCCTTGATGACATGCCCAATTCTTACCTCGCCAATTATTAGGTAGTTCTGCGCCTTTTATTGATTTTATGTTTTTATTATTTTTAGATAAATTGTTAATCAAATACCATGTTCGATCGGAAGAATTATCATCTACTAGAATTATTTCTACATTTTGATAATCTTGTTCTAGCAATGAATCGACACACTTTACTATATTTTTTTCTTCATTCCTACAAGGCACTATTATAGAAATTTTTTTATTTGATTTAGGTTTCAATAATTTAGGTTTTTTAAAATAAAAAACATTAAAAATAGATACAAGTAATGTATATCCAGAAATCAGACAGACAGATATTACAAGATAATTAAAAATATCGCTCATACTGATCTCCTAAAATCTCTTTTAATATTACGAAGTTTTGGTAATTCACTGAGTTCTTTTCTATGTTTAAACGCCATAAATAGAGCAGCAATTATCCAAGTAATTAAAAAATTGTTTAATGTAAAAAATTGATTAGATATATCCATTACCATTCCATAGAGAAAAAGAGCTAAATGTGATAGATTTACTGTCCAAGCATCATTTTTCTGTATTGTCCAAACAATAGCTAAGGAACCAAAAAGAGCCAAAAATGCTTCTATACCAAATAACGCTAACCACATTCCGGCTGTGACAGACAATGCTTTACCTCCCTTAAATTTTAAAAATGGTGAAAACCCGTGTCCTAAGATTGGTAGAACACAAATTAAAATCAAATTGTTACCTGTAATATTTCCAACGTGGATGGCTAGATAAATTGGAATTATAGCTTTACTAAATTCCATAAGCAATACAATCATGCCAAAAATAGATCCTCCTATTTTCCAAGCATTTGTTACTCCAGGGTTATTATCCCCCACAGATCGAACATCTTTGCCTTTATATAAATTAGTCAGAATTACTGAGAATGGTATCGATCCAAATGTAAATGCCAAAAGGGAGTATGCAAATAATTCCATATATAATATGATTTCTTTATTTTTATAATAAACATGATACAAAAATAGCACCTATTTAAGGTGCTATTTTTTAGTATTATGGACGAATAAACTTTATTTATTATTAGCGATTGCAGATAGCCCTATATCGTACATACTTTGGGGCAAAGCAACGAACCCTCCTTCTTCAGCCAACATCTGCCCGTTTTCTAGATAGAATTTGACAAATTCATAAACTTCTTTTCTTAAAATTTCTGAAGTATTTACATAAATAAATAGGGGTCTTGATAAAGGAGAATATGTCCCATCATTGATACTGGTTTCACTTGGAATAACACAACCATTTCCATCATCAATCCCTAATAATTTCAATCTCTTTGTGTTTTCTACATAGTACGCATATCCAAAGTAACCCATTGCTCCTTTATCTCCTGATACGCCTAATACCAAAACATTATCATCTTCGGATGGCGTATAATCAGATCTTGTTCTACCTTCTTGACCATTAATTTCTTCGGTAAAGTAATCGAATGTTCCTGAGTCCGTTCCTGGACCATAAAGATTCATACGTATATCAGGGAAATTTGACCGAATTTGATTCCAGTTATTTATATTAGATCCTTGATCCCAAACTTTATGCAACTCTTCAACCGTAAGGCAATCTACCCAATCATTAGAATTATTGACTACAACTGATAATCCATCAAAAGCAACTGTGAGTTCAATAAAATCAATTCCATTTTCAGTAGCGTCTATAATTTCTTGATCTTTTATAGGTCTTGAAGCATCAGATATTGCTATTTCACCAACTATAAATCTCTTAAACCCTCCTCCGGTTCCTGAAATACCTACAGGAATCTGTACTTTTGGGTGAGTCTCTCTGAAAATTTCAGCTGCGGCCACACTAATAGGAAAAACTGTTGATGATCCATCAATTTCTACAGTTGAAGATTCACTATTAGCAAAACAAGATATTAAACTAAAATATAAAAAAAACATCACCAATAACAAAGCAATAAAATTTTTCTTATACATTTAGCACAACTCCTTATATACAAAAAATGTTTCTATTTATGAATTTATATGAATTTTCTGATATCAATATTAAGAAATATTAAATTGTTTAAAAAAAACATTAAATAAATTTAAAGTATAGTAATGTATTATTGAGTTAGTGAAATTAAAAAACATGACTGAACAAATTTACAATATTGATGCATACAAGAGAGAAATAAAATCTACTATTGTTGAAATTATAGAAGATTATTTTATTGTTGATAAAACCATTTTTTTCCCAGGAGGTGGAGGACAACCAAATGATTTTGGATTAATAAAAGCTGATAAAGATTCTTTCGAAATCAATAGGGTCAATTGGCAAAAAGGGAAAATTGCTCATTTTCTTAGTAAATCAGATTTATCAAAATTAAGAGTTGGAGATGAAATAATTTGTATATTAGATTGGGAGAGAAGATATAAGTTAATGAGAACACATACTTCATTACATATTCTATGTGGTGTTATTTGGAGAGATTACCAAGCCGCGGTTACTGGAGGAAATATGGAACCTCTCAAAGGACGTATGGATTTTGAATTTCCTTCATTATCAGCTGAGTTTACAGAAGAGATTGAGACAAAAATAAACATTGAAGTACAAAAAGATAGACAAATAACTGTAGATTTCCTTCCGAGAGAAGAAGCTTTTAAAATACCTGACCTGATCAGAACAAAAGTCAATTTACTGCCCGAATCATTGAAAACAATTAGGACTATAAATATTAATGGTTTAGATTTACAGGCAGATGGAGGGACTCATCTTTCAAGTACTTCAAGAGTTGGATATATAAAGATAATTGGTCATGAAAGTAAGGGGAAAATTAATAAACGAATTAGAATAAGTGTGCAAGATTAGTTATCTGAATAAAGATAAAAATTCATCTTCATATTCTTTAAATAGCCCCCATTCATCCAATTCTTTATGTAAATCAGTAGCTCTAATATTACCTTTTTTTGCTTCATTTATTAGACCTTGGATCCTTTTTCGAACCGCTACTGGAACTCCATTTTGATCTTCTAATAATCCAGATTTACTTAAATCATTAAAATTATTATTAGCAGATTCTCTTGTGTAATCAAATATAAATTTCAAAAGCGATACATCCCACAAAGCATTAACTCCTCTAATCACTGTGTGATTAGCATTATTGTTAACAAGGCGCTTCTTTATTCGTTCTGAAACTTCCATAGGATTCCCGGCTACAATTTCCATATCTGTAGATTCATTTTTATAGGTATATAATAAAGCAGGTTCCTTTTTACCCAACATTTTGGTTAATTCCCTAATATATTCTTTGGCATCATCACCAAAACCTGAAGTTCTATACAAGAAATCTGGTGTAACAACCATAGGGGTTTGAGCTGTTACCACTCCATGTCGTATAACAGAATCATTACCTTCAAATTGCATTTCTTTATATGAAGGTTCAGTTACAATATGGTAACGTATTTTTGTTTGTTTATATGTTGACAATAAGTTTTTTGGTTTTAGAAGAACCTTAGTGCTTTTTATCACCATTTCAAATAAATTCATAAAATTCCCTTAGAACAGACTTAATTATATTTTACAAAATACATATAAATTAATCACACGTTTTAGTTATTAATTATTAACTAATAATTTCAGTTCAATTTTATACAGTTAATATATTTCCTTGTTAAAAGCCCATTTTGGATAGTAATTTTCAACTCTAATCTCTCTACTTGGAGAACCCAAAATTTGAGGTGGTACTTTGAATTCCTTAGTTCCTTTCATATCAACACCTACATACTTCATCCCACATTTTAATTGAGTTCTAGTAGATGGTACATTCCAAGGTCCTACTGAACTAAAAGGTATTATATTATTTTCATAAGCCCACGTTCCTGCTGCAGAATAAACTGTACTTCCTAGTCCAGATAATTGAGCTTCAGGATGCGTATCTACTCCTATTTCTGCAAAATTATCATTTATTTTAAATAATGTTGCTGCAGCTAGGATTTTTTTATTCTTTTTTACGACGAAGCTTCGAATACAGTTTCTATAATTGTGCCAAAATATTCCAAAATCCAATTGCTTTTCAGTTTCTTTTTGATTTAAAATTTCTACTTTGTGTTTATTTATGTTGATCCATTGATTTTGTTCAGCAAACATAAACCAACTTGGTCCCCATACGTAATATCCAAATTTATGTGTAATTCTAGAAATTTCATACATACCGAAGGCTGAAAAAATCATGTCTCTACCTAATCTATCGATCAAATCAAGAATTTCTTCTCTTACATTTTCATTTGATCCAAGATAAATCTCATTCTGATAATCAAAAAACCAAATTGGTCTCTCATTTTTTTCTTCTTTAGAAATATCGCCAACATGTACTATCTTTTCTTTTATTTTAACTCTTTCAGTTACAGTTAATTTTTCTTTAATCCAACTTTTTATGGTTCGATCAAGGGTTTCAGAAATATCTAATGTCATATCATATCTCCCAGTCAAAAATAACCCCAAGCATTTGTTTATCTCTCTTTGTCATTAAATCGTATGCTTCAGGGATTTTTGTATAATTCATTCTGTGGGTATTAAGTACACTGGGATTCAATTTATTTTTCTTCATAAGGTTAAGAATCGACAGGCAACGAGTTTTCCAAGAAGTCATTCTGGGGTTTGCAGGATAACCTCCACTTACTGCTATGATACTAATTCCTTTACTATAAAAATGTTCCATTGGGAAAGGATTAAAAGATGTTGTTTCCTCTCCTCGACCTGAAAGAGCAACGTTTGCAATCCTTCCACCAGTTCTTACACTTTTCAAACTAGAAATATATGCATCCCAAGGATTTGCTGTAAGAATAACTAAATCTATTCCTTCATTTTCTGTAAATTCATTAAGTTTTTCCTCTAAATTCTTATCATCACTTAATACAGAATGATCAGCTCCTACACTTTCAGCCATTTTATTTCTAATTTCACTGTTTCCTATTGCAATAGTCTTGTTTGCACCATAGAGAGGGCTAAGTGCTACAGCACCTAGTCCTAATATTCCTAACCCAACTACAGCAACATTTTCGCCAGGAATAAATCCTCCTTTTGTGAAACAAAACCCACTTAAAGAGTATAAAGTAGCCCAAACGGCGTCTTCATTTTTTATTCCATCAGGAACACCGCAAATATTTGAATTTTCAGAAGCTATCCATTCTGATTGATGTGGAAGTTGAGCAATTACTTTATCTCCAACTTTAAACTGTTGAACATTCGATCCAATTTCTTCAACTATGGCTAGATTTGAATCCCCTACCCATCTTGGATAAGTAGGCGCACCTGGAACATCTTCGGCGCCCTCATAGTTACCTCGATCTGTACCAAGTTTTAATGCACTAACAACAGTTTTTGCTCTTATTTCATCAGATTCAAGATTATTTTTTAGTTTTACTTCTTGAATTTCAATGCAATATGGTTTCTTTAGTATTGCGATTTTCATATTTGAACCTTACCTTAAATATTAATATTGTAAAAAAAGAAATTTATATGAAAAAACATAGCATACAAAAATCACTAGATCTATACAAACAAGCAGAGAAAATTATCCCAGGTAAAACTCAATTGATTAGTAAAAGATCTAGTCAATTTGCACATGGCTTTAATCCTCTTTATGCAGAAAGTTCGAAAGGAGGCTATTTTGTAGATGTAGACGGGAATAGATATCTAGATTGGATGAATTGTGTTTCTGCAATAATTTTAGGACATTCGCACAGTTATGTTAATAATGCTGTTAAAAATCAAATTGATAAAGGAAGTATCCATACTATTAATCATTCATTAGAAATAGAACTGGCAGAAATTCTTATAAATGAAATTCCTAGTGCCGAAATGGTTCGCTATGCAAAAGGTGGTGGAGACGCTTGTGCGGTAGCTGTAAGAATTGCTAGGGGAACTACAGGAAGAGATAAAATACTTTTCAGTGGATATCATGGGTGGCACGATTGGTATCAATCAGCTAATTATCTAGTAAATCCTGAAGATGGGAGATTTCCTTTTGCAGGTATTGAACCCATAGGTGTTCCGAAAGTTTTAAAAGGTACAGCTATTCCTTTTACTTATGGAGATCTAAATCAACTTAAAAGCCTTCTTGATGAACATGGAGATGAAGTTGCAGCTGTGATGATGGAGCCAATGAGATCTGATTATTCTGTAACAGGGTATCTAGAAGAAGTAAAATCAATGACCAATAAAAATGGTTCTTTGTTTATTTTCGACGAAGTGAGTTCTGGTTGGCGCATGTCTGTGGGGGGAGCTCAAAAAAGACTTGGAGTAACTCCAGACATGAGTGTTTTTGCTAAGGCAATGTCTAATGGATATCCAATGGGTGCAGTTGTAGGATCTTATGAAGCAATGGAACCTGCTGATAGAATGTTTGTCTCAAGTACATATTGGACTGACACTATAGGTTTAGCAGCATCAAAGGCTACAATTGAATATTTACTAAAAAATAATTCTGAAAAATGGTTTGATGATTACGGTAAGGAATTAAAATCAAAAATTTCAGAAATTTGTTCTAATTCTAATGTTGATGTTGAAATGGCTGGAATAAATTCATGCCCAGTAATTCAATTCAATGTAGATAATGAATTGATTCCATTTGCAAAGACTTTATTTGTTCAAGAAATGGCTAAACAAGGAATACATATGACTACTGTTTTCCATCCTAATATGTCACATAACAAAGAGGACATTACTATTACTGCAAATGCTATTGAGAAAACATTAAAAGTGATTGAAAAAGCTATGAATTCAAACTTTGAAGATTTCTTGGAAGCACCTATATTAACAGAACCATTCAGGCGTCTAGTTAGATAGTAATTTTATTTATGAATATAGCCTCTATAAATAATGGAATTGATATTTCGTAAATCTTCAATGTTTTTTTCGGGGTTACCATCTACAGCAATAATATTTGCTATCTTACCAGGTTCTAAAGATCCTACTTTCTCATCCACCCAACAAGATTTAGCAGCATATATTGTTCCTGATTGGATTGCTTCCATTGGAGTCATTCCTATAGAAACATGCGCATGAATTTCATCTTGAAAGCTAGTGCCTCCCAATTTATAATGTTGCCAAGAAGCATCTGATCCTGCAACTAATTGAATACCTGAATCAATAATTTTATTCCACATTTTTTTTGAATCATCCCAGTTTTTCTCAAAAGCGTGAATTTCAGTGTTTTCTATACTTGACAACTTTTTATTTTTGGCAAGTTCTTTAAGTTGCCAAATTCTCTCTCTTCCTTGATGCAAAGTAGCATTTATAAAAATACCGTTGTCTGACATTTTTTTTGCTAGATCTTCATCAAATTCTAAATCCCCACTAGCATTCATAAACCTTCCATGAATTATTGTATCTACTCCTGCATCAACTGCCGTTTTGATTCCATCTATATTTACGCAGTGAGCAGCGATGTGAATACCAAACTTATGAGCTTCATCTACTATTGCAGTCATTTCTTCAATATTAAATGATCTTACATCTACTCTTGATGTCCCTGTACTTCCTCCTGTAGCTGTGATTTTGATAAAATCACTTCCATCCATTACTAATCTTCTTACAGATGCTACACATTCTTTAACTCCCGTTGCAACTTCTCCAAACCAGTTCAAATGTCCACCAATAATAGTTATTGGTCTCCCCGCTATTATTAAATCTGGTGTATTTATCAAGCCCATTTCTTTGGCTTTTTTAATCATGTATGTTGTTTGATTTTTAGCTCCACAATCTCTAATAGTTGTAACTCCAGAATCTAAATGTTTTCTTGCATTTTGTGCTCCATTTATGGCTAACAAATTATCATCTAATTTAACTAGGTCATCCCCAGCAATACCTGTTCCTAATCCTATAAGATGAACATGACTATCAACCAATCCAGGGAGAACAGTTCCTTTTAGGGTAATTTTTTCTGCATTATTATAATCAGGATGGCTTGAAATAGCATCTTTTGTATCAATGGCTACAATAACTTCATCTTCAGTTAAAATAGCGCTATCAAGTTCTACAACTTTTCCTTTTTGTGTATCAATGTACCTATTTGTATAAAAAACTTTTGACGTCATAATTTACATCCCTTATATACTGATTCCGTTATTTTGGTAGGTATTATATACCATACGTCTTTTTTTATTAATTTCAACGGTGCTCTTGAATAACTGACTGACCAATTTAGATTCTCTTTATCGATCAATTCAATTACATCATTTTCTATGCCTTTGGTATCGCTAGGACCTAAAATATGTAATATTTCGGGAGGCAGTGGGTATATTTCAAAAAAATCATCCTTGGGGTCACTAAAAGATATGAGCAATTTTACAGATTCTAATTGAGGTATAAGGTGTTTTTTAAGTATCTGATCGTCACAAGTTGGATCTATATACTCAGGAGAAATCTTTGATTTTAACCAATTATAAAATTTTATGTGTTCATTTATAAAAATTTCCGATTTTATATTTAAGTCAGATGTAGACATTAAATCTCTTCTTGATTGAATCATTTCTGTTCTTAATTCAGCTCGCCATTCTTCTAATTGTGAATAATCTTCTTTTTCATCAAATGAACAAGAAAGAAGAATGAGAAAGAGGCTAAAAATGAAAAAGGTAATTTTAAAATACATAGTTATCAAATAAGACCAGTAAGTTTTATATCTTTTGCATTATGACAACTAAAAGATCTCCCTGATTTATCAACAGTTAAAGCAGGATTGGTTTTTTTACATTCATCTGTTGCATAGGCACATCGTGGATGGAAATAACACCCATTTGGTGGATTAGAAGGATTTGGAATTTCTCCTATTAAGGTTTGATGATTTTTTGGCATATCTGGATCTGCTTGTGGAACGGCTGAAATTAGAGCTTCTGTATAAGGATGTTTCGGAGATGAAAAGATTTCTTCAGGAGTTCCATTTTCAACTAATCTGCCTAAATACATCACCTGAATACTATCACTTATTTGTCGAACAATACTTAAATCATGAGACACAAACAGGTATGATAATCCTAATTCATCTTGTAAATCCATCAATAGGTTTATAACTTGAGCCTGTACTGAAACATCTAATCCAGAAACAGGTTCATCGCAAACAATTAGAGAAGGATTTAAAGCTAATGCTCGAGCAATTCCAATTCTTTGTCTTTGGCCGCCACTAAATGCATGTGGAAAACGTACCATATATTCCGGCCTAAGCCCAACTTTTGACAAAAGTTCCTCTACTCTATCCTGTCTCTCGACTCTGCTTTTTACACCATTTAATAACAAAGGTTCACTAACAATATCAAAAAGGTTCATGCGAGGATTTAATGAAGAAAAAGGATCTTGAAAAATCAATTGCATTTCTTTTCTTAAAGGCCTTAGTTCCTTTTCTCGCATATCTGCAATATTCTTACTTCCTTGTTCTGTATTCAGATTAATTTCACCAGAGGTTGGATCAATAGCTCTTAAAATACACTTAGAAATAGTAGTTTTACCACATCCTGATTCTCCTACAAGTCCAACTGTTTTTCCTCTAGGAATTACAAAAGAAACGTCGTCAACAGCCTTAATATGTCCTACGACTTTTTGAAATATACCTTGTGTTAGAGGAAAATATTTTTTTAAATTTTTTACTTCTACTATATTTTCATTTTGTGTTTTTGTTGCTGACATAAATACCTACTTATTATAAAGATGACAATTAACTAAATGTCCCTCTTCTATTATTTCTTGATTAGGGAAGCTCACTTCACATGTTCCTTCTATAAAATCTTTACATCTAGGATTGAATGGACATCCCGCAGGCCTAGCCTGTGGATGAGGAATTGTACCTGTAAGAATAGGCAGCCTCTCTCTATGTCCTGTAGCCAAAGAAGGAATAGAACTTAAGAGAGCTTGCGTATAAGGATGTTTAGGATTTTTAAATACCTGACGGATAGTACCACTTTCCACGACTTTACCTAAATACATAACAGAAACATCATCAGCTAATTCCGCAATTACCCCCAAATCATGAGTAATCATTATTATAGACATGCCATTTTTCTCTTGCATTTCTTTTAATAAATCTAGAACTTGAGCTTGTGTTGTAACATCCAAAGCTGTTGTAGGTTCATCGGCAATTAATATATCTGGGTTCGTACATAAAGCCATAGCTATCATGGCTCTCTGTCTTTGACCTCCACTAAGTTCAAAAGCATATTGCTTAAGTCTTTGGCTGGGATTTGACATTCCAACTCGGATCAGCCAATCTTCTGCAAATTCTAATGCTTCAGATTTGCCTAATTTGGAATGCAACCTGATTGCTTCAATTATTTGATTCCCAATAGTATGTATTGGACTGAAGGAAGTCATTGGTTCCTGAAATATCATAGAAATTCTGCCACCTCTAATCTGTCGTAATTCAGTACCATTTTGTTTTAATTTTAATAAATCCACTGAATCTTTCAAAGTATCTCCTTTGAGATTAACTTCACCTTCAATTGTTCTACCTGGATAATCAATCAATCTTAAAATAGATTTAGTAGTTATACTTTTACCGCACCCACTTTCTCCTACGATTCCCAAAGTTTTTTTTGGGAATACATCCAAATCAACTCCATCTACAGCTTTAACCGTACCATCTGTTGTATAAAAATAAGTCTTCAAGCCTCTTACTTCTAGTATGGATTTTTTTTCTAATTTGTTTTTAGTTGTCATATTTTATACCTCTTGGTAGGGATCAGCGGCATCTCTAATACCATCTCCCATAAAGTTTAAAGCTAAAATAACCACGATTACGAAAATTGCTGGTAAGAATAACCATGGACTATGTGCAACTGCTTGCACATTTTGAGCATCTTTTAAAAGTACACCATAACTTATTGCCGGCGGCCTTAAACCTAAACCTAAATAACTAAGAGAAGTCTCTGTAACTATCATTAAAGGTAAAGCTAGGGATGCTTGAGCAATAATATGACTATAAAATGAAGGTAACATATGAACAAAAACAATTCTCATAGTACTTGCTCCATTTAATCTTGCAGCAACAACAAAGTCCTCATCTCTTAAAGATAAAAACCTTCCTCTAATAACCCTTGCCAAATCTGTCCATGCAAATAATGAAATAATAACTGTAATCATAAAGTAAACCTGATTAATTGTCCAATCTGCAGGAAAAGCAGCTGAAAAACCCATATAGAGTGGGATCGTAGGAACTGAGCGAATTATTTCGATAAATCTTTGCAATAATGAATCAATAAGTCCTCCATAGTATCCCGAAATAGATCCAATAAATATACCAAAAACAATACTTAATCCAACTCCAATTATTCCTATTGTTAAAGATACTCTAGTTCCGTGCATAACTCTTGAAAACACATCTCTTCCTTGTTTATCGGTTCCCATAAGGTGGATCCACTCATCTACATTCGCATCTGGGTTTTTCATTGCAAAAAGGTGTCTGTCAGTTTTAAATAGTCCCCACAATTTGTATTCATACCCTTTTCCAAATAATTGTAAGGGCTCTCTATTATTACAATCAGCAGTATGTTCCATACGAAATGATTCCAGGTTTCTTTCACCAATAACGTGGCACACACTCAAAAAATCACCTTCCTGAAAAAATTTAATTGGCTGAGGGGGCATAAAACCTCTCGCTGCCCCGTAATGTACAGGAACTGAAGTAGCCAAAAAATCTGCAAAAAGTACTACAACATAAAATAAAATTACTACTATAGAAGATGCAAATCCTAATCTGTGTCTTTTAAACCTTCGCCATATCAACTGCCTTTGTGTGGCAATTTGTATAGATTCATCTTCTTGAACGATTATTTCTTCTGGTATTTTGTCACTAAAAAATTTATTTTTTATTTTTGATAAATAATTCATTATAATTTTATGATCCTTCAAATCTAATTCTTGGATCAATCCAAAGTAGCAATAAATCAGAAATAAACGTTCCAATAACTGTCATAAATCCTACAAGTAAAATAATTCCACCTGCCAAATACATATCTTGAGCAACAAGTGCTTTAACCAACATAGGACCTACCGTAGGTAAAGACAAAACTACCCCCACTATAACACTTCCTGAAATTAAAAAAGGTAAAATATATGCAGTTAAACTAATAGCGGGATTTAATGCTATTCTAACAGGGTATTTAGCTATTACTTTCCACTCAGAAAGTCCTTTAGCTCTAGCAGTTACTACATATGGTTTAGCTAATTCATCCAATAAATTAGCTCTAGTTATTCGAATCAATTGTGCTGTACCTGCAGTACCTAATACAACAATTGGGATCCACATATGTTCGATTAGATCCATTACTCTTGCATAAGACCAAGCAGCCTGAGAAAACTCTGGGGAAAACAAACCCCCTGGACTAAAATCAAACCAAACAAAGAAAAGATACATCATTATAAGTGCAATCATAAAATCAGGAATAGCCAATCCTATAAAACCTAAAAAGGTAAAAAGATAATCCCAAAAAGAATATTGTTTAACAGCAGAAATAATTCCTATAGGAATAGCAAAAATCCATATGAAAATAATTGTCGCTATTGCTAATATAATTGTTAACAATAATCTTTCAGCAATAACTACTGTAACAGGTTGGTTGTATTCAAAAGAAAAACCTAAATTTTGCTCTAATACAATCTGGCTTATCCATTTGAGGTATTGAATGTACAATGGTCTATCTAAGCCATAAAACTTTCTAAGATTTGATGCTTCATCAGCATCTACGAGACTTCCAGTAGCTTGAAGTTGAGCAATATAGGCAGTTACATAATCTCCTTTAGGCAAATTAATAATAAAAAAGGAAATAACTGTCACGGCAAATAATGCGACAAACATAAATACAGTTCTTCTTATAAGGAAATTTAACATATATCAATTATATATACCACATTATAGAAGTAAAGTTATAAAAAATTCAATATAAAAAGGGGACATCTTTTGGATGTCCCCTTTTTATATATAATACTCACAAAAATTACAAAATAATTTTGTTTTATATTATTTTATTGATTTCCGCCTTCTAACCACCAAGTCTCAGGAAAACCATTTCCTGAAGTTTGTGCGTGGTAAGAGAATGGAAGTGGATTTGGAACGTTATGAACGTTCTTTTTTATTATAGCTGTGTATGTAGGTTTGTTCATCACTGTTGTGATTGGGTTTACATTCTCACAGTTTAATTCAACAACTCTTTGAAGGTTTGGAGCGTATTTTGATCCATCACTCACAGCCTCATCGTAAAGTCGTTGCCACTCACCCATCCATCCATCAGCATATATACCATCTAAATGGTCTGTAGCTGATACTCGAGCAATAAATCCACCAGCACCAACCATACCTAAATGGTTAGGTGTAATGATAGCTCCAGCTCGACCGGATGATTCCCAGCTATTAAGCTGAGCTTCATTAGTGTCTATTCTTCCTGACCAAAGACTTCTTTCTTGAGCATCTAATTTACCATCAACACCAAGGTTTTGTCTCCACTGTTCAATGACCATACCATCAATTCCTTCATAGTCTTCGAACGCAGCCACAGCAACGCTGTGTGTAACAACAATTTTTTCACCACTTGGCATTAATCTCATACCCTCAGAGTCTCTTTTGTCCAATCCCATTGCGTCCAATAATGCATTTGCTGCATCTGGATTAAATTGAACATAATCTTCACCGATGTATTTTCCAGGGTTATTAGGATCATCCCAGCCGGCACAAAGCCCACCAACTTCACCTAATCCAAGGAAGAATACTTCGTTGATTTCGTCTCTTTCAGTACCCATTGACAAAGCAGCTCGGAAATCCTTATTGGTTAAGAATGAAGCTAATTCAGGCGAACCATTAGGACCTCTTCCCCAGTCTTCGTTAATGTATAAGTTAGCTATTCCACTTTCAGGTTGTCTCCAGAATTGAATTCTGTAGTTACCTTTGTCAGAATTTTCTTTGAAAACAGCAAGTTTTGATAAGTCTATGTGACGACCTTGTACTGTATATTCACCAGCAATCGCCTTAAGGTTCAAAACTTCTAGGTTTTCAGCCAAGTCTAGAACAACATAATCCATGTATGGAAGTTGTTGACCATCAGTATCAACAGCGTAGTAGAAACAATTTCTCTCTAAAGCCCACTGTTCTGAAGTAATTGGTTGAGTAACCTTCCAAGCTGTCATCATTGGAGAGTCTGGGTTTGCATTAGCATGGTTCTTGAATAAAAAGTACTTAGCCCAGTTGTCATATCCTTCAGCTTCAGCAGCAGCATTAGCAGCAGCTACTCCACCATCAATAAAGTTAGGATGGAATTGCTTTAGATAATGACTAGGTGCATATAGCCCATCTCCTCCGTCACCTCTTGTATGAGGTCCAGCAACAACAACTGAAGCAATCAAAGTTATCAATAGACCATAGGGTTCTAATGAATTGATTTGAATTGTTTCTTTGTCAAGAGCTGTAAATTTTAGAAGCTCTCCACCAGACTTCGCCCATGCAGGCGGAGAAGGGTTGATTTCTTCATCTGATAACATGTTGTCAACCCAGAACATAATGTCATCGGTGTTAAAATCATCACCGTCTGACCACTTTAACCCTTTTCTAAGAGTTATTGTGAATTCTGTAGCATCAGCATTAGAAGTCCAGCTTTCACCAATGTTAGCTTGAACGTCTGTCATGTTAGTACCAAAAAATAGCAAATGGTCTTTCATAGGTCTTTCCATATTCTGTCCATCTGCTGGTCCTGTAAATCCTCTAAACCATGTTCCTCCATACTCACCGATACTCTCGGCAGGTGAGATTACAAGTGGATTATCAGGTAATCTATCCTCAAGTGCAGGTATTGTACCCGCAGCAGCTTGAGCAGCACATAAAGGAGATTCACTGAATGAACTTGGCATACTATCTGATAAGCTTGGCCACGATACATCACCTTCTCCTAATCCTGCAGCTTGGTCATCCGCAGTTGCAGCTTTTGTGGTTTTAGAAGTTTCAACAACTTTTGGTGCTTTTGCAGCAGGAGCGGCAGCTTTAGCAGCAGCTTTTGCAGCAGGTGGTGCAGCTTTAGCAGCAGCACTAGCATTAGTTGTGTTGGTAACTTCCTCCGCCTCTTCATCTGAACAAGACATAGCTACTACACCCATTGAGAGCATTGCAACCAATACAAGTCCAAACTGGAATTTTCTAAACATACATATCCTCCGTAGTTATAGTTATTATTCCGTAGTTAAAAAACAGATACCTACTATTAGGTAGGATCTATTTGTATCATTGTACACGAAAAATACGTTAATCAACCGATTTGAGCAAAAAAAAAGACATTTAAGATATTTAATGGTGATTCAAAGGTTGAAGATCAAAAAAATCAAGGGTTTAAAACATAAAAAATAATTATTTGGTGTGTAGATAAATTATATCTAATAATTGTTCTTCAGAAAGTGATCCAGCATACCTAAAAGCAATTGTTCCATCTGGCTCAGTGAATACCCAATATGGAAATGCTGGAATGCCAAAATATTTCCCCAGTGTACTGAAATTGTCATCATAAATAACCGGATATTCCCATTCTTCTCTATTTAGCCATAAATCTGGAGGATAATTAGATTTATCTGGATTGATATTAGTAACTACTAAAACAATATTTACTCCTTGTTCAAAAAGTTGTTCATTTTGTATCCAATTCTTTACAATTGGAATCTCACTTTGGCAATATGGGCACCAATGTGCAACAAATAAAAATATAGTTGGTCTTTCATCAGGATAATCAACATAAACGTTTTGAGATTCTAATAAATAATTTATCTTGGGAGATTCTTTCCCTTTAGTAGAATCAATTTCAGACGCTGGATCAAAAATACTCAGTTTCTCTCCGGATACAGAAAAGTTAGAGACATGATGGATATATTCTTTTTCTTTAATATCATCAGAAATATCTTCTTCGCTGGAACAGCTAATCAAAAAAAATATTAATATGAATAGAAGAAAGATAATTTTATTTCTCATATAATTACACCACTATCCAATCATTTGTTATAAAACATTCTTTTGGAACCAATGATTCTGTTTTTTTTAAAGTTAAAGAACTACGGCAAGCAACACTTTTTATAATAGAAGTGTCCAATTTTTTCAGTATGGGTAAATAAGTTTGAATTACCCAATTACCAAATCCTATTATTCCTATTTTTCTTTTCGTAGTTTTCATTATCAAAAAAATCTAAAATAAACCAAATTGATTATGAGTAAAATTATTACTATAAAAATTAAAATCCTCTTTAATCTAATTGTGAATGATTTTGAATTATTGCTCAATTTGCTATTTAAAACTATTTATTTTCATTTTCTTCTTAATGATAATAATAAATATCATTACCAGTAAGGTGATAAAACCTTATTTACATAATTGAAAGAGGAAATAATGACAAATAATAATGAATTCTATCAAAAAGGTATAAATATCACAGAAATAGATACTCCTTCCATAATTGTTGATTTAGACATAGCAGAAAACAATATCAACAAAATGCAAAAATTTGCAAATGAAAACAATGTATCAATGCGACCTCATTCAAAAACGAACAAAAGTCCTTATTGGGCTAAAAAGCAGATTAAAGCTGGAGCAATAGGTATATGTTGTGCAAAATTAGGTGAAGCAGAAATCATGGCAGAAAATGGTATACCAGAAATATTGATCCCAAATCAAATAGTTGGGGCAAAAAAAATAAATAGATTAATTCAGGCATCAAAGAAATCGAAAATTATTATTGCAGTGGAAGATTTGTCAAATGTAGAAGAACTCTCAAAAATATTTTCAGAAAACAATCAGGTCTTAAGTGTAATAATTGAAGTTAATGTGGGTATGGATAGATGTGGAGTAGAACTAGAAGAGATAGTTGATTTTACAAAAAAAATTATTGATAGCCCTGGTCTACAGTTTGAAGGAGTAATGGGGTACGAAGGACATACAGTTAACATTAGTGACTACGAAGAAAGGGTAGATAATACAACTCAAGCCATGAATAAACTTCTTAACTCAGCTAATTTACTTAAAAAAAATGGAATTGAAGTAAACATAGTATCTGCATGTGGAACTGGAACTTATAATATCACAGGAAAGATTGAAGGAATTACTGAACTACAATGTGGGTCATATATATTTATGGACGGGAATTACTTAAAGGTTTTTAATGATTTCACTCCTGCCCTATCACTAATAACTACAGTCATTTCTAAAAGGGAGAATAGAATAGTGATTGACTGTGGGCTTAAATCAGTTTCAAATGATCAAGGATTACCAGACGTAATTTTCCCAAAGGGTATAAAGCTAATAAGCTTGTCTGAAGAACATTGTAAATGTATTTTGGAAACCGATGTGGATATAAAAATTGGAGATAAGGTATTGGTAAGACCAAAGCATTCAGATACAACAATAAATCTTCATGAGAATTACTATGTACATAAGAATAATAAATTAGAAGAAGTAGTACCAATACTTGGTAGAGGAAAATTTCATTAAATGTTCGATACTTTAATTACTAATGGAACCATTATAGATGGTAGTAATAAAAAATCTTATAAAGGTGATATAGGAATTATAGGGGAAAAAATAGATACTATAGGCCTACTCTCTAATGCTGAAAGTAAAGAAATAATAAATGCAAAAGATAGTATTGTCTGTCCTGGCTTCATAGACGTCCATTCTCATGATGATTTTAAAATATTATCTGAAAGAAGAATAACTCATAATATCCTTCAAGGGATAACTACGATGATTGTTGGGAACTGTGGATTTGGAATTTCTCCATACGGAGCTGCTAAAGAACAAATGTCAGCATTATATCAGGTCGATTCACTTAAATATAAATGGAACAATTTCGCAGATTTTTTTGACCTCATTGAAAAAAATCCTCCCTCAATCAATGTCGGAGTACTAATTGGTCATCATACAATAAGGAGAGCCATTTTAAATGAAATAAATAAGAAAATACCTAACTCAGATGAGCTAAATAAAATGATCTATCTTGTCGAAGAAGGAATGGAAGCAGGTTGTTTAGGTTTTTCTACAGGCTTAGTTTATGAACCTGGGCGGTATTCCAATACAGAAGAAATTATCAACCTGACTAAACCCTTAAAAAAATATAATGGAGTATATGTATCACATATGAGGAATGAAGCAGAAAAATTATTCCATTCAATTTCTGAGACTATACATATTGGTACTAAAGCTGGAACAAAAATACAAATTTCTCATTTAAAAGCAGTTGGAAAGGAGAACTGGGGAAAAGTAGGAAAGGCATTAGAAATTATTGAAAATCACAATCTTAATGGAATTGATATTAATGCGGACCAATATCCCTATACGGCAAGATCAACAATGCTTAAAGCTTTGTATATTAATGGGACCTTTGATGAATCAAGTAAATATAGTCCCATGGGTAAATCTACTAGTAATGAAGTTTTATTATGTTCTGTTCCAGGAGAAGAAAGTCTTGAAGGGAAAACTCTTGAAGACATACAAAATTTTTACGATCTTCCTACTGAAGAAACTGTAGAAAAATTAATTGATGTTTCAGATAAAATTTTAGTTGCAGCTTTTGGAATGAAAGAAGAAGACGTTGTTGAAATAATGCAACATAAGTTGGTTATGATAGGTACAGATGGGCTTGATGTTGGATCAAAACCGCATCCAAGAGCATGGGGAACTTACCCGAGGATATTAGAAGAATACGTAATAAAAAAACAATCCTTAAAAATGGAAAATGCTATACATAAAATGACTGAAATGCCTGCTAAAAAATTCAATATAAAAGACAGAGGTCTAATAAAAGAAAATAATTTTGCAGATTTGGTTATTTTCAATGAAAGCGAAATAAAAGACAATGCTACATATATAAATCCAAAAAATGGCCCTAGTGGTATATCATTTGTTTTTGTTAATGGTAAAAAAGCTGTAGTAGCAGGTCAAGAAACTCTTTTATATAATGGAGAGTTAATACGAGCGAGTTAATTTGAAAGCACAACGCAAAAAAATAATTATATTATTTTCAAAAATAATATTTAGTTCTATAGCAGGACTTCTATTAGTATCAATATTGTTATTGATGTTCAATCTTTGTTTTCAAGGAGGAGTAAATCCTCTCTAAAGTTATCTAGAAGATTTTTTCATTTTTTTAACAAATTGTGTTTGAGCTTGTCTCTCTCTGGATCTATTCCTCTGATTATCGCTTCTAATATTAATGCAATTTGGGCAACTAACGCCTTCTTCAAAATAAATAGATTTTTTATCAGATTCATCAATGGGATTTCTACATCCATGACATAATTCAAAATTACCAACTTCAGAACCATAATCTAGGGAAACTCTTTCATCAAATACAAAACATTCTCCTTCCCAAACACCATTATTTTTATCCTTAGTATTTAAGTAATTAATAATTCCACCCTTTAACTGAAATACATTTTTAAATCCAATATTTTTCATATAAGAAGAAGCTTTTTCACACCTAATACCACCTGTACAATACATTGCAATTTTTTTGTGCTTTAACTTAATAAGTTCTCTATCAATAAAATTCTTAAATTCTGTAAATGTTTCAGTTTGTGGATCTATAGAATTAGGAAACTTTCCAATAACTGTTTCATAATAATTTCTTACATCTACAATTTTTACATCTCCACTTTGAATAAAATCATCCCATTCTTCGGGTTCAATAAAATCTCCAGTATTAGATGCAAATTTACCCAATTGATTAAAAGTAACTATTTCATTTTGTATTTTCACTTTTAATCTTTTGAATGGAGTCTTTTTTGAATATGAAGTTTTAATATTCGCTTTGTAACCAATTTTAGATAAAAAAACTTCAATAAAATCAATATTTTCCACAGTCCCTGAAATAGTTCCATTGATTCCTTCTTCGGCTAAGATAATTGTTCCTCTAATATCTAGTTTTTTACACTTAATAGATAATTTCTTTTGATTTTCTTTAACTTCGGATAAATCAAAAAAATTAAATTCATAAAAACTTAGTATTTTATCCATAGATATCTCACTTTTAATAATATAAAAATCTAAGATAATTATAAATCAAAAATAGAAAGCTATCATTACTTCCAAAGAAAATAATCCAAATATAATAATCATTTTTGCTGATGATCTCGGTTATGGCGATTTAGGATGCTTTGGGTCAAAAAAAAATAAAACCCCTACCTTAGATAAGATGGCTAATGAGGGAAAAAAGTTTTTAGATTTCTATGTAAGTTCTCCTGTATGTTCTCCATCTAGAGCTTCGCTATTGACGGGTTGTTATCCTCAAAGGATTAGTTTTGGAACTTTTGATGGACTTGGGGTATTGTTTCCAGGACAAGGAATAGGTCTAAATACAGAAGAAGATACAATAGCAAAAATTGTAAAAAAATCAGGATATAGCACAAAAATTATAGGTAAATGGCATTGTGGTGATCAAGAAGAATTTCTTCCAACAAATCATGGTTTTGATTCTTACTTTGGAATTCCCTACAGTAATGATATGGGTATACAAAAAGAAATAGTTGATTACTACCCAGAGAACTCAACTCTTGCAAAAGTTACTGAATGGGACAGGCCTCCTCTTCCATTAATTAGGGATAAAGAAGTAATACAAGAACAACCTGATCAGAGATCCATTGCCGAGAGATACACAGAAGATGCAGTAAGATTTATAAGGAATAATCAAGACAAACCCTTTTTCTTATATCTGGCTCACATGCAAGTTCATCTACCTCTTTATGCTGCTGAAAAATTTGTAAATGAATCTAAAAATGGAGATTATGGTGCATGTGTAGCAAGTATAGATTGGTCAACTCAGGTGATTTTTGATGAATTAAAAGAGTTAGGAATTGATGAGAATACCATAGTTATTTTTACAAGTGATAATGGCTCAAGGTTACAAAATCAAGGTGGAAGCAATGGGGATTTAAGAGGAAGAAAAGGTCAAACTTGGGAAGGTGGTCAAAGGGTCCCATGCATAATCAGATGGCCTGGTAATGTAGAGGCTGGTTCAGTCTGTAATGAAATTGCTACAACAATGGATTTTTTACCATCAATAACAAAATTAATAGGTGGAGAATTACCTGTGAAAAAAATTGATGGAATAGAAATGTCAGATCTATTTTTCTCAAATGAAATATCTTCTAAGAGAGACATTTTCTTTTATTATAATGAAGATAATTTAGAAGCTATTAGATATAAGAACTGGAAACTTCATATTAAAAAAGAAGGTAATAATGTGAATGAATTATATGATCTAGAAAAAGATATAAGTGAAAGTAATAATTTATTTAATGAAAATAAAAATTTAGTTAATCAATTATTATCTTATATAGATAGTTTCAGAAAAGAATTGGGAGATAAATCATTAAGTATTGTCGGTAATGAAGTAAGACCACCTGGGAGAAAAAAAAACCCAAAACCTTTAACATCTTTTGATGATAATCATCCATATATGTACGCTGAATACGATAAAGGAGAAAGAGGATAAAAATGGAGAAAAAAATGAACAAAAAACCAAACATTATATTGATTCTTTCTGATGATTTAGGATACGAAGTAATAGGTTCAAATGGTGGGACATCATATAAAACACCCATATTAGATCAATTAGCCAAAACTGGAATTAGATTTGAAAATGCACATGTTCAACCTCTATGTACCCCCACTCGTATTCAGCTTATGACAGGAAAATATAACTTTAGAAATTATTTAGGATTTGGATTAATGCATCCTGAAGAAAAGACATTTGGTCATATGTTTTCTGAAAATGGTTACAAAACCTTAATATCTGGCAAGTGGCAGTTATATTCATATAATCCTCCAGATCAAATGCCCGAAGAAAGGAACAAAGGACAAAAGATTGAGGATGCTGGATTCGATGAATTTTGTGTATGGCATGCTCATCAAACGGAAGAAAAAGGTTCAAGATATAAAGATCCAATAATATATGAAAATGGATCATATTTATCCAAAAAAATAACTGAAGGAAATTATGGCGAAGATATATTTTGTAATTATATTTTAGATTTTATTGATAGGAATTCAGAAGATCCTTTCTTTGTATATTTTCCTATGACATTAACACATAGACCTTTAGAACCAACTCCTGATAGTGAAGAATTTGCTTCATTTGAACCTCCATCAAATAAAACCTTGGGTGGTAAGACTTGGGATGAATTAGAAGGATGGGATGATGATAATAAATATTATAAAGATATGGTTGAGTATCATGATCAAGTAGTTGGAAGAATAGTGGATAAACTAGATGAATTATCAATTAGGGAAGACACTTTAATTATTTATCTAGGAGATAATGGTTCTCCAATAGAAGTTTCTTCTTTTATGGGTGATATTGAAATTCCTGGAGGTAAAGGAAAAACTATCGACACTGGTACGCATGTTCCATTAATTTGCAATTGGAAAAATAAAATACCTAGTTCATTAGTTAATTCTGATCTAGTAGACAGTTCAGATTTTTTACCCACTATTTTTGAAGCCGCAGGAATTGATATTCCTAAAGATTATATAATTGATGGGAGATCTTTTTACCCTCAACTATTGGGGGAAAAAGGGAACTCTAGAGATTGGGTATTTTTTCACTTTGATCCAGGAGGAAGAAATGCTAAACCAATACAAAGATTTTTACGGACTCATGATTGGAAACTATACGAAGATGGCAGGATGTTTGATATGAAGACTGACAATAATGAGCAAAATCCTATCTTACCCGAAGATGATAATGATAAAAGTAAAAAAAACAGACAATCCCTTGAGAAGATTTTTGGGCAAATGAAATAGTCATTTCTATCTATAAGGATAACTAATATTTTCTTACTTCAATTTATCTTTTTGTTTACTAAAATGATCGATTTCTAATTCAAAGCGAGATATTTCAATTTCTAATTGATTAGTTAACATTTTTTGTTCTAATTTCAGTTCAGATATTAGTTTATCAAAATCTTCGACAGTCAATTCTATAGAAGGTTGACGACCACCCTTTTCTTTTTCATTCCTATGTTCATTCCATTTCCAATCTTCAGGAGTAATAGGCATTGGATTATGTTGGAATGGCATAGGCATTGGATTATGTTGGAATGGCATAGGCATTGGATTATGTTGGAATGGCATAGGCATTGGATTATGTTGGAATGGCATAGGATTTATTTCATCTGAATATCGTTTAATATCAATTTTTGAATCAATATCAACCTTTGAATCAAATAAAATAAGACTGACTATTACTGCTATATACAAAGCCAGTAAAATTAAAATAATCCCTATAATTCCTATTGCAAGTTTATACATCACTAATATCTTTGTAAGCAATAATTATACTACACCTAAAATAAAAAAAATTAGAGGATAAGCCGGCTAATTTTAGGCTGATAATAGTTCGATAATTATTTATTCAAGAGCCCCCACTTCTATTAATAAAGATTGAGTAGCTTCTAAATTTCCTAATTGTGAAATATCTATTTCAGGTTTATTTAAGGACTCTAGGTCTCTAAGCATTCTATTAGGTTTTACACCATCAGTAATTAATGGATATTCATATACCTGGGAAGCAAAATATTGTTGAGCCACTTTCGAAGTAATGAATTTCATAAATTTTTCAGCACTACTTTTATTATCTGATGCTTCAAGTATTCCTGCTCCAGATACTAAAATTACTGAACCAATATCTCCATTATTCAGATAATGATTTCTTGCGGGGAAATTTTCTCCTTTGTCAGCTATGAATCTATGTAGATAATAGTGATTTACCATTCCAATTTGAATTTCTTTATCAGCGACAGCTTGAACTTGAGGAGTGTTTTTAGGATAAACAATTGGTTCGTTTGACATTATTCCTTGTAACCATTCTTTAGTTTTATCTTCTCCCCAGGTTAATCTCATTCCTGTTAGCATAGCTTGAAAGGAACCATTTGATGGTGCCCAACCTAGCTTACCTTTCCATTTAGGATCAGTTAAATCCATCATTGAGGTTGGTAATTCAGATTCACTTAGAACATTTGGGTTATAAACAAGGGTTCTTGCTCTTCCTGTTATTCCTATCCATTTACATCCCATAGTTTGGTCGGTAATGTTATATTCTTTTGGAGAAATCGCCCACTCAGGAATAATATCACAAATTTCCGCCGGCATAGAATCGAACATGTCAATAACAGCACCAAGTCCACCTGGATCCTGTGCATAGAAAACATCAGCAGGAGTTTTATTTCCCTCTTCATTTAATAAACTGACTAT
>Ga0257111_1000189_pt1 | contig 24674 bp, 29 predicted proteins | sample LP_taG_6_FD_191567 | JGI IMG/M metagenome (GOLD analysis project Ga0257111, IMG submission 191567) | Marine microbial communities from Northeast Subartic Pacific Ocean, Canada - LP_J_2015_P26_500m | ecosystem: Environmental > Aquatic > Marine > Oceanic | place: Canada: Northeast Subartic Pacific...
AATTCAATATGTTGCATTACAAGCCATTAAGACAGAGGAAGCGGTTGCTGAGAATTCAAGAATTATAAAATCAAGATTAGACACGCTGGTTAAAATCGCGAAAGATATCGGTCTAGAATTCATCGAGCCTGATGGAGCCATGTACCTGTTTGCAAAAACAAAATACAAGAATTTTGATGCGACAAAATTTTCAGAAAAGCTGCTAGAACATGGTGTCGCCATAGCCCCAGGCGAGGGATTTGGAGATTATAAGGAATTTTTTAGGATAACGGCAATAGACGAAACTAAGTTAAAGGAAGGCATGACAATATTAGATAGCGTGTTGAAGGAAACTGTATGAATAAAGAAATTGCAATTATTGGCGTAAACGGCAATATGGGTAAATGGTTTGCAAATTATTTTCATAAAAAGGGTTTCATGGTCAAGGGATTTGATACAAATAATGAGATAAAAGAAAAATTCATCGTTAAAGCAAATTCTCTTGTTAGTGCAATACTAAACATTGATTATGTAATATTATGTATACCTACAAAAAAAACGCCAGAAACCATTAGATTAATTTCTAAAGAAATGAAACGTGGTTCATATCTAATAGAAATATCTTCACATAAATTCAAAACTTCTCAAGCACTTTTAAAAATGCCAGCAAAAATTAATCCTATTTGTATTCATCCTATGTTTGGTCCAGGTACAATAAAAATTAAAAATAATAATATAATTTTAGTGCCGATTAAAGATGTAAAAAAAGAACTTGCTGTAACTAAATCACTTTTTCAAGATGCAAATTTCATTACAATAGATGCAGATCAACATGATAAGAAAATTGCAGTTATTCTCGGTTTAACCCATTTAATGAATATTGTTTTTGCAAAAATACTTGCAAAAGATGAAACAGCTTCGTTGACTGAAAAAATGGCAGGAACTACATTTAAAGCTCAAAAAATTATCGCTGAAAGTATACTTTCCGAATCACCCGAGTTGATTGAAACTATAATATCAAATCCGGAAGTGAAAAGATTTGGTGACGAGCTTTACAAAGATATCGGAAGAATTCTTGCTGATGCACAAGATGGAAAGAATGAGGATATAGTACAATATATCAAAACTGCTCAGGAAAATATCTCAAAAAATATTGATCTGAAAAAATCTTACAAAAAATTATCTTCCATTATTAGCAAAATTGAGAAGTAGAAATTGCGTTTTACCAGCATTGTAACGTCATTTATCATAAATGATCAGAAAATTCTACTTTTGAAAAGAAGTAACCAAGTTAAAAGTATGAAATGTTTATGGGCTGGAATAAGTGGAATTATTGAAAAGTACGATGAAACGCCTTTATCTAGAGCAAAGATTGAAATTTTTGAGGAAGTGGGAATTGAGGAAAAGGAACTAAAGCTGTTAAAGTCAATTCAGCAACTAAGAATTATCTCATCGCAATACAAAAATCACGAGTGGAATATTTTTCCATTTTTATTCAGTACAAAAAATATCAAAATTAAACTTAATTGGGAAAATTCAGAATTCAAATGGGTAAAACCAACAGAAATTATTAACTACAAAACTGTTCCAGATTTAGATAGAATATTAATTAATTTATTATAATTTTTTTTCTTCTTTTTCGTACTTACGTTGTTTTGGTAGCATGATATACACACAAGCACCGCCACACATAGTACATGGAACATTGTTTCCAGGATGCTGACCAGTTCTACCATGAATTTTAGCAGCTTTTTCTGGATCTATTGATAAAGCAAGTTGTGCATCCCAGTCTAATGTTCTTCTTGCTTCAGTCATCTTCATATCCCATTTGATTGCTTTGTCCCTAAGCTTTACCAGGTCGCCAGCGTGGGCGGCAATTCTATATGCTATTAATCCTTCCTTCACCTCTTCAGGCGTTGGTAATGCCAAATGTTCAGATGGTGTTAGATAGCATAAAAGATCAACACCCGCACTTGCTGAAACTGCAGCGCCAATTGCACTTGCGATATGGTCATGTCCAGATGCAATATCTGTAACGAGTGGTCCTAGAACATAGTATGGGACATCACCAATCAATGATTTCGCTAGTATGACGTTTGCAGTGACTTCATTTAGTGGAACATGACCTGGACCCTCTATCATTACTTGAACGTCCTTTTCAATTGCCCTCTTTGCTAGCCTCCCTATATTGATCATTTCCTGTACTTGTAATTCGTCATGCGAATCCAAAATAGAGCCTGGACGCAATGCATCGCCTAGACTAAAAGTAACATCGTATTTTTGTGCTAATTCAATCATATAGTCATAATGAGTAATGTATGGATTTTCCTTATCATATTTCAACATCCATGCTGCAGTTATTGTTCCACCTTTACTCACAACTCCAGCATATCGCTGCACTTTGAAAATTCTTTTCGCAATTTCTTTAGTAATTCCAGAATGAATTGTTGTATAATCAACTCCATCTTTTATGTTATTTTCAAATGCCTTTAGATAATCATCCTCCGTAATATCAAGGGGATTTTTGTGCTTTTCTACACCGAAATTATATGCTTCGTAAATTGGTACAGTTCCAAATGTTATAGGTGCTGTATTCAGTAACGTTCTTCTAATATTGCCAACATCTCCACCATCACTAAGATCCATGATTGTATCAGCATGATATTTCACAGCTACTTTGGCTTTTTCAATCTCCTCTTCAACATTAACGTTTAATGTTGAAGTGCCAATATTGACATTAACCTTAGTTTTCATCCCTTTTCCAATTCCCACATTGTGAATCTTTTGAGGCCTTACGTTGTTACTTGGAATGATAATTGAACCACTGGCAATTTTTGGTAAAAGCCAATCAAGTGTAACATCTTCGTCCCTTGCAACCTGTTTCATCTCATCAGTTGCAACGCCTCTTCTTGCATAACTCATTTGAGTAGCCATAAATGTACTAGACCTCTGGTAGATTTAAACAGTAATCAAACTAGCGATCAGATTTTAAAACATGATGTTCAGATTAATACATATATGAATATTCTTTCTATTGGTGGTTCTGACCCATCTTCAGGTGCTGGGATACAAAGTGACATCAAGACATTTTCCAATCATAATGTCTATGGATTTACAGTTGTAACTGCAATTACTAGTCAGAATACAAGAAAAGTTACATCAATTGAACCTGTTTCTACTAAAAGCTTAAAATCACAACTAGATTCAATTTTGTCTGATTTTCATATTAATGCAATCAAAATTGGGATGGTTTACAATTCTCAAATCATAAAGATGATTCATTCAGAGTTAAGAAATATCAAAGTCCCAATCATTGTGGACCCTATAATAAAATCAACAACAGGTACAACACTTCTTAAAAAAAGTGCACTGCATGATTACAAAAAAATGATAATTCCTCTAGCAGATGTGATAACCCCAAACAAATATGAAGCAAAAATTTTATCAGGTGTACCAAACGTACACAAATCTGCAAAAAAAATACAATCAATGGGTGCCAAATGTGTAATCATTACTGGTGCAACTTCATCAAATGGTGAAATTTCTGATTTTGTTTTAGATGAAAATAAGGAATATGTTATTACTGGAAAAAAAATCCCTATTAGAAACCATGGTAGTGGATGTAATTACTCAGCATCAATTGCTGTATCACTTGCAAATGGGAATACTATCCATGATGCGGTAAAAACAGCTAAAGATTATGTTTACCAGTCCATAAAACATTCAAAAAATATTGGAAAAGGGGTGAATATTACTCATAAAAATATTTCAAATGGAATGAGGGAATTATCAGATTCGATCAATCATTTTAAGCAGATAAAAAATATTTACAAAATGATTCCAGAATGTCAAACCAACTTTGTCTTCGCTAAAAAAAACCCAAGAGGCGTAATGGATGTATTAGGTGTATCCGGGCGTCTGGTAAAATCTGGGAAAGAGGTTGTAACAGCTGGTGAAATTGTATTTGGTGGATCACAGCATGTTGGAACTGCTGTTATTCAAGTAAACAAAAAATTTCCGGAAATTCGTTCTGGCCTTAACATAAAATATGACACAAAAATTATTTCAAAGGCAAAAAAATCAAAGTTTACTATTCTAAGCTATGATAGAAACAGGGAGCCAAAAAAGTCAAAACAAAAGGAAAACTCTTCCATTTCTTGGGGAATATCCAGCTCTCTCAACGCAAAATCACCTGACATAATTTATCATAAGGGTGACCTTGGAAAGGAACCAATGATTCTAATTTTTGGCAAAAATCCTGATGATGTCGTCAAAAAGGCTTCTAAGATAACTGCTTACTGAAAACTGTATAATTCAACATAAATAGCGCGCTAAATAGAATACAAATTCATGAAAGCAATAATTCTTGCTGGTGGGTTGGGAACTAGACTTCAACCCTACACCACATTTATTCCAAAACCAATGTTGCCTTTGGGTGAGAAACCATTATTAGAACATCTAATTGAATGGGTTAAAAAAAATGGCATAAAAGATATTGTGTTATGTGTTAGTTATCTTCGTAAAACTATCGAAGATTATTTTGAGGATGGCAAAAGATTTGGCATAAAAATTGAATATGCTGTATCGAATAAACCACTTGCTACTGCAGGGCAATTAAAGACAGCAGAAAAATTCATCGACGATACATTCGTTTGTATTTATGGTGACTCTGTTTTTGATTTTAATTTAAAAAACATGATAAGTGACCACAAGAAAAAGAAATCATTTATCACAATGAGCCTTTACGAATACAAAACGAATATCAAATATGGAGTAATTGATTCTAAAAATAATGGTAAGGTTTCTGCATGGAACGAAAAGCCAGAGATAAAGGCTAAAATCAACATGGGTTGTTATGTTATGGAACCTGGTATTCTTGATTTTATTCCTAAAAACAAGCCATATGGAATGGACAATGTTATAAAAAAAGCCATCTCCAAACGAAAAAATGTTAACAGTATACTAACAAAAAAAGGATTCCTTGACATCGGCGACAAAGAAACCTATGAAAAGGCAAACCTAGAATACAGAAAAAAGCTAGGGAATATTTGATGATATGTAATGTCTGAAATCATAATCAGGGAGATTAAAGAAGAGGATCTTGATAATGGTTTTCTTGAAGCATTAAATAATCTCAGAAAAACTAGTGATCTTGATAACTCGAAGGCTAAAGAAGTTTTAAAGAAAATAAAGCAAAACGAAAATCACATAATCCATGTAGCCATGGATGGCAACAAAGTTGTTGGGTCTACTACCTTATTTATCGAACAAAAATTCATTCATCAAGGTGGTCTAGTAGGACATATTGAAGATGTTGTAGTAAGAAAAGATTATGAGGGAACAGGTATTGGAATAAAACTGGTTCGTTCATTATTAGAATACGCAAAAAAGAAACAATGCTACAAAACTATCTTGGACTGCAATGACAACATAAAACCATTTTATGAGAGAATTGGGTTCAAGTATGAGTCAAACTGCATGCGATATAATCACAATTAAAAATATTTTTTTGGTCTTTTTTTTAATCTAAACAAAAGTGCGCCCACAACCATCATAGGTATAGAAACAGCCATGAATAATGGCGGGGTTATAGTAACAGTAAAAACACGAAGATCCTTTTCTATACCATCTATCATTGTGTTTGCATAAAACATCCCAATTAGCAATACTAAACCACCAGTAATAATCAGCCAACCAATTTGCTTTGATCCAAATTTCCTTGCAAGCATATAAGATGTAGCTGTCATAACCAATCCAGGTGCAACACCGATTGAAATGAACTGTAAAATTTTCCCCGATGCATCAACTGGTGGTTTTATGAAATCATCCAGTAATGCCTCTCCTGAAGGCTCAAGCATGTAGTTAAAAATTGAAATCATTTCTCCTACAAATATTGCATATAGACCAATACCTGCCATTGCGATATATGCGCCATAATGTAATGCCATACGAAACAGATTTGTCATGCATAAATAAACTGTTTTTATCTAGCGTGAAACTGCGTAATAGCTCGTATAAACGAGTAAGTTAATTTTATCTAATCTATTCCAACAATATTGGCAAGTTCCTTTCTACTTGCTACACCTAATATTTTAGCATCTTGTTCTGGGGAGTCTGGATTTACAAATATGCCATATCCACGTTCTAAGCCAGACAAAAAATTTATCAGAGGATACACTTCAATGTGCCAGTGAATTTGTTTACTATTTTTCTTTTCAGGTGACAAATGAAATACTAAATTATATGATATATTTTTAGTATGTTTCGATAGACCACCCAGAGTTGATCTTAAAATTAATGATAGATCATTAATTTCTTTTTGACTTATTTTTGAGAAACTAGTATTATGTTTTTTAGGACAAACCCAAAATTCAAGTTGGTGAGAAGGTGCCCAAGGACAAAATGCAACGAATCCTTCAGTTTGTAAGATTTGTCGTGGTCCACTTGTTTCAGTGTCAATAGCTTGACATATTGTGCATACACCCTTTTCATTTTGGATTTTATGTGTAGACTCTGCTTCCTCGTCTATTATAGGAGGTACATTTGAAAAACTTACAATATTAACGTGTGCATGATCAACATCACTGCCAGCTTCTTTACCATGATTAATAAAAATTGAAACATATGAAACGCCTTTTTGTGCATAGAGCCATCGAATCCTATCTTGGATTACTACTAAAACATTTGACCATTGTTCAGTGTCTAAGGTAGATAATGTATCACTATGTTTGGGTGAAGCTACTACAACATAATGATAACCGTATGCAGGTTCGCTATGCAATGGTCGATCACTATATGAATCATCAGATGGTACTACTGAAACTACTGGGTTTGAACTCTCAAATACACGAACAATCCAATTTTTTACAAAATTATCTTCATCGTCCTGTAGTCTTTGCAGCATTCCCTCTCTTGCAACAAGAGATAGCATAGAAGGGTTAGTCATAGATTCATTCCCAGGACAGTATGGACATTTTTTATTTGTGAGTTTTTTTTTCGCTTTTTGAGATACAATTACTGATCGCTCAAGAACGTAATCCTTTCGTATCTCCCCCATGGAAATAGTTGTTTTTTCTTAGAGTTAAAATCTTTCCAAAATATGGATTTTGGAAAATTATTTATTAGATCACTTTTTTATTTGCAAACTTTAAAGTGATCTTAATAAACAATGAAATGGGGCTGAAAAAAATTAGCGATGATTTAGATGTGAAATTAGTTTATGTTCTGTTAGATGGTGTTGGTGACTTACCACATCCAGACTTGGCAGGAAAAACACCACTTGAAGCTGCTAATATGCCAAATCTTGATCTATTGACTGGTAATGGTACAATGGGAGAAGTGATTTCAGTAGGAAGGGGAATAGCACCAGAATCAGATATAGCTGTATTCAACATGCTTGGATACAAATTCAAGCATGATGATTATGTTGGAAGAGGGGTTGTAGAAGCGATAGGTATTGGTATTGACTTTAAGGATGGTGATTTGGCACTTAGAGGAAATTTTGCAACATTAAACGATGATGGAGTGATTATAGACCGAAGAGCTGGCAGAAGGATTGAAAAACAAGATTCTGAATCGATTGGAAAGGAGGTTGAAAAAGGGATTCAATTCTCTGATAAAAGTGCGTCAGTCATAGTAGCCCCAACTCTAGACCATAGACTGGTTATTAGAATTAGGAGTAGTATACATCTTTCATCAAATATCACTAACACAGATCCTGCTTACATGAGAGTTGCAGGAATGGGAGTAGCAAAAGCTGTAACTGATTTTTTGAAAATTGAAAAATGTCTTCCGCTAGATGAAAAGTCTAATTCAAAGGTGACAGCAAATTTGGTAAATGAATTTACAGAGAATTCTTTGAATATAATGAAAAAAAGTAAGGTAAATGAACGGAGGAAAAAAGAAGGAAAAAGATTACTTAACAGTATAATCTTACGTGATGCAGGAAACAGATTTCCCAAAGTTACTCCAATTAATGATTTTTACTCGTTGAAATTTTCTTGTATAGTTGATATGCCAGTTGAGATTGGTATTTCAGATATTTTAAAAATGAAGGCATATAGTGCTGGAGGACTAACTGATTATGAGAAAAAAGCCCAGGTTGCTGCAAAAGCACTTGATGAACAAAATGCCATCTATGTTCATTTGAAGGGACCTGATGAATTTGGACATGATGGAGATGCGCGTGGCAAAATGAAAAATCTTGAAGATATAGATAAAAGGTTTTTTGGAACTTTGTTGGATAATATAGATACATCAAAAGTTACTGTTATTATTTCGGCAGATCATTCTACACCATGTATTAAAAAAGGACATAGTGATGATCCAGTTCCCTTGTTAATTTCAGGAGACATGATACAAAATGATAATTCACAACGTTTTACGGAAAATGAGGCAAGAAGAGGAAAAATTGGAGTGATTGAAGGAGCACAAGTAGTTAAAACTGCGATAGAACTTATTAAATCGCAAAAATAGTGATAGTTTTTTTATCTAACATTTCAATTAAGTTCTGTTTGATTGAATCAATACTAATATCATGATACTCACCTGATTTATTATGTAATTTTTCTAATGCACGGTTTAATATTGAAAGGCATATTTCATTTTCATATTTCTGATAATGTACAAAAGATGCGGCAACCAATATTATTCCTTGAATTAGTTCTCTTTCATCACCTATACATTGTTTCCACGCCCCCTCTAGAGCCTCATGGCTTTCCCAAAATCTTTCATTATTAAAATAAAAAATCCCATCTTTAATTAACTGGTTTTTTGCAATTTGTTCTTCAATTACATGCCTAAAGTGATCAATTTTTCCGATTGGAAGTAATTTTTCTAACAATAATTCAAGATTAGTTTCAGGAATAGAAATATCTAATTCAATGAATTTGTTTGATACTCTACAATCACGAATGGTTAAATTGATTCCATAAGCTAAATCTCGTGAATCAGAAAGAATAGACTTTGCATCTTTTGGAGTATGATCAGAATTTTTTAAATGCACCATAAATCGATCCATTGATTCTTTCCTACATTATTTCTTAAATTTGTTAGCAATTTGTTGAAGGTTTATATGAAATCTTCAAAGGAAATGGAATATGTCCATAATTACAACATTAAGTGATGAAAATAACTCATTTTTGTCTAGACGAGAAATTATTTGTGATTTTAAAGGCTTGGGTGGAAAACTGAAAAAACTAGAAGCTGTTGAAATGGTTACTAAGGAATTCAAATTAGGTGAAAAATTTGTCATTCCGATGAAATTACAAAATCATACTGGAATGTCAAAAACCACTGGTGTTTTCTATGTTTATGATGATGAAACACTGGCAAAAAAACATATCACACCTATAATTTTTACCCGTTTAGATAAAGCTAAAACTAGTGAAAAAAAGAAGGAAGAAGTAAAAGCTGATGAAAAAGAAAAGAAGGAAGAAGTAAAAGCTGATGAAAAAGAAAAGAAGGAAGAAGTAAAAGCTGATGAAAAAGAAAAGAAGGAAGAAGTAAAAGCTGATGAAAAACCAACTAATACTGAAAGTTCTGATAATAAAAAATCTGAGGTAAAAAAAGATGATGGTGATAACAATTAATGGCTGGAAAAAAGGGCACTAGTCCAAATGTTTACAAATACTACAAAATAGATGGTGAAAAGGTAACCAGAACACGTAAGATCTGCTCACGTTGTGGTAAAGGTGTCTTCATGTCAGAACATAAAGGCAGAAAAACCTGTGGAAAGTGTGGTTTAACGGAGTTTTCCTAGTAAAGTCTTTTTTTTCTCAACTTCAAACCTTTTAATTCAAAATTTTCAATTTTTGCTTTTAAATCTGCATTTAATTGGATTTTTGAAATTAAATCAGCTGATAGTTTCGTTACGTTAGTATCCAATGTGATCTTTGTTGCGGGTAAGTTTTTTTCAATCCAAAATTTTATTGTCTTGTCTTCCAACTTATAATCTCTAAATCCTAACGGAAATTTTTTTGTTATGTGCAAAAGTAATGTTTTATCATTAAATACTGCACGTGGTTCAAATAATCTTTCATTATCTGAATAAATACTTCCAAAAAGATTGGAAGAGATTTCATCAGAAAGTAACTCCATTTTAGAAATTTTACGCATTAATTCTAAATAATGTAAAAATTCATGCGCCAAAATAGCATGCACTGTACCTTTAAGACCATATGCAACCAATGGACCGGATATTTGAATGACAACTTGGAAAATATTTTTGTTAATAATTGGTATGGTTCTTGCAAATAATATACCATATTCAAAGGAACTTGTATTTGATGATGTTAGTATAACAGACGGTTCAACATATGCTACTGGAAAATTTACTCCTGATGCTTTTTCCAATCTATTAATTCCAGAGAGTATTATGGGAAATCGTTTTACTATCAAAGCATATTCTTTTTCAGGTAAAAGATTGTTCTGAAATGCCTCCTTAACCTTCATTAATGGATTCATTAACAATTATCAATTATTAAAAATGTTAATCTTGATGTTTGATTAATTATTTTGACAAGGTGATTTGATTAATGTTAAATTTTTTACAAAAACACTGTGTATTTAATATATTAGTAATATTTGGAATAACATCATTACCTTCAACAAAATGTTTTATTGGTAATCCACCGTCAGTATCTATCTCAATAGTGAATGATTGTGGAGAATTTTTCCTGTATCTCAATTTATGAATTGTTTTCTTGATTTGTTTTCCATGAGTACTGGTGAGCTTAATTGGTGTGTTTATCACACACTTCAATTTTTTCAATTTGTTGGATGAAATTCTCTTCTTTGCCATAACCAATATTGTAATTTTGGAACGAAAGGGAATCGAGCCTCTAGGAATATAGTCTATTTTCCTTAGATCATTAACAGTGATTTCGTCAAAAACCAATTTTTTTGCTAGTTGAACATTTTGTTTTTTTGGAGAAATTAGTTTTGCAAAAAATGGTCTGCCATCACCTTTAACAAGACTTGTTTTATCCTCTCCGCCTATCCACGTAAATTTGACTTGATCTGATCCAAATTGTTTATAGAGAATTTGAGATATCTTACCTTCAACGCTGTTAAAGTGAACAATCCCATGGTTGTTACAAAATATACATCCAGTCCCTTTACAATCTTGACAAGATTCTTGTTTTTGAGATATACCACTCTTATTTTTGAGATATCTACCATACAAGAAAACTGGTTTTGTTTTCACTTCACATTTATCAGTTCTAAAATTCATCGTGAATGTGATATCAGGTAGTAAATGCTTAATGCTACTCTTTGTTTTCTTTGCAAATTTTTTCCCAAGTTCCCTCGTAACTTCCGTCTTTATACTATCAACCCCTCTAAGGCTAAACTTGGAACGGATTTTATCATCTCTCTCAACAACCGAACGCTTTAGTGTTGCACCAACTAAAAATGATAAAAATTCGTATTCAGTTGACGCATCTTGCATCATTTTTACGTAGATGTTTGATGATGAAAGAAGATTTTTACAAATGTAACATTTTGTAATAGTTGTAAAATGTAATGAATCCTTTATTCTGTTACCCAATCTTCTTGATGATGAAAATCCTGTGAGTTTTATGAAAAACCTACCTAAACAATCATCACATAAAGTGAATTCTTTAAGAATTGATTTAGATTTGAGTAGAATCTTATCATAATATTTGATCATCTCCGATTTTTGCATAAAAAATAGAGCCTAATTCAAAATAATAAACAAACGATTAACCCATTCCAAGTTTGCGAAGGAAACCTTGCATCTGCCTGCCTTTAGATGCCTTCATCATGGTTTTTGAATTTTTGTAATTTTTCACCAAGTCCTTAACATCATGTTCAGGCCAACCAGATCCACGTGCAATTCTCTTAACTCTAGATGCGTTAAGAAGATCAGGATCATCCTTCTCATCTTTATTCATACTTTGAATGATGTATCTCCACTTGTCTATCTTCTCTTCCATTTTATCTATCTGATCTTCCTTCACCATACCTGACAAACCAGGCATACTCTCAAGTAATCCTTGAAATGATCCGACTTTAGTTACTTCCTCAAGTTGATAATAGAAATCCTCCATATTCATTTTACCGCTGGATATTCGTTTCATTCGAACATCATCTGCTTCATTTTCTAATCTCTTAGCCAAGTCTAATACAGCTTGAATGTCACCCATACCTAGTAATCTACCAACAAAACGGGTTGGAGAAAATGTCTCCAAGTCATCTATACGCTCACCTGTACCAATATACATTACCTGAGCACCCGTAGCCGCAGATGCAGCTATCGCACCTCCTCCTTTAGCTGAACTGTCAAGTTTAGTAATTATTATTCCACCAACAGGGATCGTTTTGTGAAATGCTTCTGCCTGAGCAAAACATTGTTGTCCTATTGTACCATCAATAACTAATAAGGCTAAATCGGGTGTAGTGACTTTGTTGATTTGTTTCATCTCATCTAACAAATCTTTTTCCTGTTTGTGACGTCCAGCAGTATCGATCAAAATAATATCAAGGTTAGAATTTTTAAAATGTTTTAAACCATTCTCCACAATTTTAGGGGAATCCTTATTTTTTTCTTCTCCATAAACTTCAACATCTGATTTTTCACACATTGTTCGCAGTTGAACCAGAGCACCTGGTCTAAACGTATCAGCGCCAACTACACCTATTCGATAACCCTGTTTTGACAAAAATCTTGCTAGTTTTGATGTCACGGTAGTTTTCCCACTACCCTGAATTCCTAGTAAGAGAACCTTATTGACTTTCCCTGATTTGAAATGAAACTCGGTATCATTACCTAACAGTTTTGCAAGTTCATCATATAATATTTTAACAATATGATCCTTTCTTGATAAGCCTGGTGGGGGTGTCTCATTTAGTGATCGGTTTTCAATATTTTTCGTTATATCAAATACTAGCTTAACATTAACATCTGATTGTAATAATGAACGTTGCACATCTTTTGATAATTCCTTGATGAGTTCTTCATCTATGCCTGAAGAACTCACTATCTTTTTTATCGCTGCCCTTAGACTAGATTTTAGATTATCTAACATTAAAAATTTAAACCAGCAACTTCTATTTCAAACCTTCCTCTGTAGCCATCCCAGATTTTTTCTGATTTAGTTATTTTGATAGGATATGAATAAAGAGGGCAATCTAAAACAAAAGTTTCAGCTTCACCACCCTCAAAATTTAGATTAAATCCATATTTTTCAGATAAACCGATTAGTCTTGATATGTCTGATTTGGAAATAATTTTCCCTAACCATGTTTCATCTAGGCCGTCAGATGATACACTGGTTAAAATAAATTTAAAACCAGAATTTATGAGATCATTCATGTATTCTTTTGGGGCTGTATTCCACAATGGGGTCAATATTTTCAAATCATTTTCCTTACAGATATTTTCAAAACATCTTTTCTGAAATTTGCTAGATATTCCACCATGCACTATACCTTCAATTTGGAAATCTTTTTTGGCTTCTCCTAATAATTTTTTCAGAATATTCATTTCATCCTCTATCTTATCGGAATTTAATTCTGAAAAAATATGTGGCATCTTCATTGTTTTTGCCTGCATCTTTGTTAATTCTATAGTGGAAAAATGTAACAGTTGGCTTTCAGAAGACTTTGGAAAAATAGTTAACAGACACTCAATATCATGTCCAATTTGTTTTGCTTTATAAATCGAATATGTACTATCCTTTCCTCCTGAAAATAATGACGCTAGTTTCATATTGGATTTTTTTTAATTATGTATATTTCATTTTTTGATGAAGGTTGTAATTACGGATGCCTCAATTCTCATAATCCTCATCAAAATTCAGACGGCTTTTCCAATCATCATTAGCATCCAATTTATGATGATTTCACGCGCATTATTTTAGTTCTGCCCATAACATTCCAATACTCTATATCCTTACCTTGTTCTACCTTTCCCTCAACTTCCTCATCAATCATATCAATATCAATAGTTTCGAATGTTTCCGAATCCATAACTTGTATGTTAGAACCAACCATGGAGATTATTTGACCAGTCCTTTTGTCAATTAAAGGAACATGAACTTGCATACTTACAGGACCAACATGTGGACGTTTTTGCCCATCAAATATTCCTACACCTACAATTCTTGCTTTTGCTGAACCATGTTTTCCTGGTTTACTTGTATCATATTCCGTAATTCTACATGCATCACCTGTTGGTTGATCAGACACAGGAAGCAAGATATACGATCCTATTTTCAATGATCCCAATTCAGTAGGTTTACTCATAAGAAAAATAATTCTAAGCAGCTTTTGAACTTTTCTATTTTAGTTTCTCAAGGAGAGAAAGACTGACAAAATTATGCATTGTGACTCCCTTTCTAGATATATCATGACTAATCTTATCACAATATTTACAAATACTTTGATGGCTCCTACTGTCTGCAACTTCTAAAATGACTATTTTATCTTCGTAAGGAAATGTGAATTTTGGTTTATTTTGACAAAATGAATTCATATGAGCAAATCCAGCTTGCTGAATTTTCTCTTTTGACACTAAGATATTTGCAATATCAGTTATAACGTCAAGATCGTTGTATTCTATATAATACATTGAGACAAATCTCTGTTCTTCGCCTGTATATCTTTCAAAAAGTTTTTCATCAACACTAAAAACGAACGAAGGGCTAATGTTGGTAAATTTCTTTGCATCTTTTATGATCTTTTGGCTATCTTCAAACTTTGCCAGCATGTAATGGTTAGTTAATGTAGGAAAATATGGTTTAATTTCGTTTGAAAAGGTGATGGTCACGAAGTAAATTGATTTAATATTTCGTGACGAATTCCACATGTTTTTTATATCAAGTGTGATTTTGTCATGATTATAGGGTACACAAACATAACCATGATGTTTTGTATCTGGATCCAATATCTAAATTAGAAGTAACATATACTTAATTTTATCAGCATTATTTCCATCTTTTGTATCAAGATAACAAGTCCGATAGTTATTTAATGCTAAAATATTTTGAAACTATTGTCCCAAGATAGCTCAGCCTGGTAGAGCTTCCGGCTGTAGTGGTTGGCTTAAGGCTAACTGTGTTCCAGCCTATCAGGCATACAGAAACCGGGTTGTCGAAGGTTCAATTCCTTCTCTTGGGACCACAATTTTCTAAAGAAATTAAGGAGTGATGATCGCACGACCAATTATTTTTCTACTTTTTAGATCCTCTAAAGCATTATTTGCTTCATCTAAAACATAACGTTTTGACACAATTGGTTTTACTATTCCTTTCCTAGCCAAATCAACAAGTTCCACTAAATCATTGTAATTACCTGTATATGCACCCTGAATTGTAATTGCTTTTAGAGGAATTGATACTAACGGTAAATCAACCGCACCGCCAAACAGACCTACTAAAACAATATTACCACGCTTTCTAATAACAGAAAGATCTAGTTTTACAGTAGGTGGTGCATTAACAAAATCAATTATGCTGTCAACGCCTTTTTCGTTACATATTGCCATTATATTTTTTAAAGATTCAGAATTTTTTGTGTTGATAATATGATGTGCTCCCATCTCCTGAGCTTTCTTTAGTTTTTCATCATCTAAATCAGCACAAATAATATTTGCGTTACTGAGTGCTTTTGCGATCTGAACACCCATTAATCCAAGTCCGCCAGCCCCAACAATCAAAATATTCTCTGGTGAATTTGAAATTGCTTTTTTTACTGCAGTGTATGCAGTTAAACCAGAACAAGACAGTGATGCTGCACCTTGCAAATCAATTCCTAAAATTTTAATCAAGAATTTGTAATCTGGAACTAGTGAATATTCTGCATATCCACCATTTTGAAATACCCCAAGTGATTTTGGAGCCTCACACAAATTAGTATCACCTTTCTCACAAGTTGGACAACTACCACAACCTATCCAAGGGTATACTAATACATCATCTCCCACATTGATTCCCATTACAGAATCTCCAATTTCTGATACTGTTCCAACAATTTCATGGCCTGGTGTAACAGGAAACTGAACCCCTCTATCAGTAACTTTCATGAAACCATCACCAGTATCATAACCCCCTTCCCAGAGATGTAGATCACTATGACAAACACCTACTGCTTTCACTTTAACTAGAACCTGTTTACCTGTAGGTGATGGAGTGTCAATCTCAGATATTTTCAATGGTTTGTTGGGTTCTATAATCTGTGCAGCTTTCAATGTCGAGAATTTTTGCTTGTTATAATATAAGAGTTGAGTGGAAACGACAAAAAAATAGAGTGGTAAGTATTAGTGAATCATGAATCAACAAATACCATGATTGAAGATAATCAGATGTCTGGGATTTCTCAAGATCCAGTTAATATATTATTTAATCCATCTGTTGTTTCAAAGAAAGATGTTTGGGATATAGATATTATTCAGATTTTGAACATATTGATAAAAATACTTGAACAGGCTGGAAAAAAGGACATGAGGGTTGCTGGTATGGCAGCACTTTCTTCATCTCTCATTTATCGCATGAAGGTGGAAAGCATTTTTGCTCTACAAAAATCTGCAATGGAGAAAAAATCATTAAAACAAAGACAAGATGTAGATATTGAAATTTTGAACATACCATACAGGCATGAATCTACATATCCAGTTTCCCTCGATGAATTATTAGATTTACTCGAGAATTTAATTGGGTCAATTGCTAATCCACGCTCTAGAATGGGTAAAATAGGCTTTGAGCCTATCAGTCCACCAGATTTCAAAGATTACTTTGTGCCATTTGAAAATCTAGTTAGCAAATATGAAGACATGGTTATTCGCAAAATAAGTGATAAAGGAAATGGATTGCTAAATAATATTGTGGCAGATTTGGAAACTCTAGATTCTATAAGATGTTTTTTTGCTGTTTTATTCTTAGCACGTGATAAAAAAATTGAGATTGAACAACAAGATGATGATATTAAGATTACATTAATCAAGTCAACTAAAAGGTAGAAAAAATGATAGGTGTTGAAAACATTGATGAAGCGACAGCAAAAATTGAATCTGCATTATATTCAGCTGGTAGACCACTTTCTTTAGAAGATTTAATCAAAGCATCTGGTACAGAATCAAGACCGAAAACGTTAGAACTATTAGATTCGATAATTAAAAAAACAAAAAGTGCATTCAAAAGCATAGAGATTGTTATTTTACCTGATGGAAATTATGTTTTCCAATTAAAACCAGAATACAGTTCATCAGTTAGAAAATATGCATCAAAACCCATTTTGCCCAAAGCAACACAAAAAACTTTATCATACATTGCCTTTGAACAACCAGTTAGCTCAAAACAACTTGTCGAGATTAGAGGATCTGGAGTTTATACACATCTTAAAGAATTACGGCAACTTGATTTTATTGAAAACCAAAATATTGGAAGGTTGAAAATTTATTCAACTACAGAAAAATTTCAAAAGTATTTTGGGATTTCAGGTGATGTTAATATTCTTAAACAGAGATTGTTCAAAAAAATAAGGAAGTCTCCAAAAACAATTTCAAATTAATTTTTAAATTAATGTTAATTTATTCCAAATTTTCAAAAAATTTTTGAAAATCAATTTATTGAGCGTGATTTTTGCGGTTTCTATAAATTAGAGTGGTTTGAACAAAATTTGTGAAAAAGCCAGTAGAAAATTTATCAACTAGTAAAATAACTGGAGGTCGTCGTCATCCATTACGTTCTAGAAAAAAATATGAAATGAATAGATTTCCTACTGAAGCACTGCTTGGAGAACCGATAATGACTACAAGAAAAGTTCGTGGCAAAAACATCAAGGCTGCACTTAAGACAATTAACTTTGTTAACTTGGCAATAGAATCAAATGTCAAGAAAGTAAAAATTCTGAAAGTTTTAGAAAATACTACAAACAATGACTATAAACGACGTGGAGTTATTTCTAAAGGCGCAATACTAGAAACAGCAGAAGGTAAATGTCGTGTTATTTCTAGACCAGGACAACATGGTGTAGTAAACGCAATATTGGTAAAGTGATTTCATGAAAAGTTATGACCATGTTGTAGTATGGTTAGATTATTTTAACAAAACATTATCTAGAAAAAAGGGAAGAAAATTACAAAAAGAAAAGTGTGTTTTTGATCCTTCTCTAAACGAACTAATTGAATCATCAAATGCTGCAGGATTAAAACCAACAGAAACAGATGACCAAGTTAGATTTCCAAAAAGAGCATATGTCAGATCAGGTTATATAATTTTAGAAAAAAAATTTTCTAAAACAAAAATCCTTGATAAAATTTCAGAAAAATTAGTAGTGAAAAGAGCTAAACAATCAAAATAACATTCTATCTAGCTTCAAGCTAAAGTAATGTTGACAGAAGGTTTGATCAAGTGCTAGACTTGTTATGTGTTATTGCAGGAGGTAGGGGAAATTATGCATCTTGCCCGTAGTGGCAGAGTCATTGTAAGGCTTTCTACCACCGTAGGTGCCAATCAGATACTTTGTGATGACAAAAGCGTGAAGGTTGCAAAGGTTACTGAATTAATTGGACCTGTGGCTGAACCTTATGCGTCTGCCATTTCTTTGACGAATAACATCAAAAAATTTGTGGGAAAAAAGATGTACACATTTGAAACTCCTTCTGTGAAAAAATACAAAAAACAAAGGAGAAGACAAAAATGAAAACAATTGAAATAGAAAGATGTACAGTCTGTGAATCATCAGTTATCGATGACACACAGAATGGTGAAAGAATTTGTTCTGGCTGTGGAATAGTAGTTTCAGAACAAATGGAAGATTATGGTCCAGAAACAATAGGGAGCAATTTAGAAGATAAGACAAAACTTGCGAGAGCAACGGGACAAACAACATATTCTCAACATGATTTGGGAATAACTACAGAAATTTCCATGCAATCAACAGATTTCAGTGGAAAAAAAATAAATTCAGAAATGATGGGGCAGATGAAACGAATAGGGAAATGGCAAAAAAGAGTAAGAATCTCTTCTTCACGGGATAGAAGATTGGCAAACATTTTGACAAAAATGTCAGAAATTTGTCAGGCAAATTCTCTTCCAAAAAATGTTTTGGAAACAGCCTCACTGATTTATCGAAACCTTGATGGGAAAAATATCAAAGTAAAGGGTAAATCTGTAGTAAGCATTTCTGCCACGGTAGTTTATATTGCATGTAAGAGATGTGATGTAATTCGATCCCTAGATGAGATTGTTAGAATGTTTTGTCAACCAAAAGAAGTAAAATCAAAAACAAAACTTGCTGCAAAATACTATAGAACCATGGTAATGGAACTCGACTTCGCTTATGTACCAGCAGTGACAATGGAAAAATACATTTCAAAAATTGCAAACCTAACAAACACTGACGTCAAAGTTGAAAGACTTGCTCTAGAGATTTCAGAGAAAACAAAAGACCGTCATCTATCTGATGGGAAGGCACCCAATGGAATTGCAGCTGCATATTTGTATATTGCATCAATTCTACTTGGACAAAGTGTTCTTCAGAGAGATGCATCTACCGTTTCGGGTGTAACTGAGGTTACAATTAGAAACAGATGCAAAGAAATCCTCACAAATTATAAGATGAGTGTAACTCTCAGACCATCATTCGCCTAAAAATAATCTCTTTTTTCTTTTTTTTATATTTAATTAGAATCAGATTTTTAGATTAGGATCAGCTAAAATACCTCGAGATTATATATAGAAATAATTCTGTATTATCATATGGCCATTCTTGAAATTAAAGATCTCCACGTTACAAGAGAAGGTAAAGAAATTCTGAAAGGAGTTAATCTGAAAACAGGTCCTGGTCAAGTTCATGCGATAATGGGTCCTAATGGCTCAGGAAAAAGTACCCTAGCGTACACACTGCTTGGCCATCCAAAATACCAAGTAACAAAAGGCGATATCTTGTTAGACGGAGAAAGTATTTTAAAATTAAAAACTGATGAAAGAGCAAAAAAAGGATTGTTCTTAGGATTTCAATACCCTACTGAGGTTTCTGGTGTAGGTTTTTCTCACTTTCTTAGAACATCATATAATGCGTTAAGTAAAGCACTCAAAGACGATGAGCGTGAAGTATTCATCACTGTGAGGGAATTTCAAAAATATCTTAAAGAAAATGTTAATGCTGTTGGAATGAAAGATGAATTCCTATCAAGATACTTGAATGAAGGATTTTCTGGCGGTGAAAAAAAGAGATCCGAGGTATTACAAATGACTGTGTTAAAACCAAGAATTTCTATATTGGATGAACCTGATTCTGGTTTGGATATAGATTCTGTCCAAGCAGTTGCAAAAGCAATCAGTAAAACATTTGACCAAAACACAACTACAATCATGATTACACACTATGCAAGAATTCTTAATTACTTGGATAAATTAGATTTTGTACATGTTTTTGCTCAGGGAAAAATCCTGAAGAGTGGTGACTCATCTCTTGCAGATAAACTTGAGGAAAAAGGTTATGATTGGGTATTAGAAAAGAAATCTGATTAAACATTGGAATCAAATACTAACGAACAATATTATTTTAATTTTTCATTTTTTAAGGTTGATCCAAAATGGAGATGGATGGCAGACCTAGCCAAGGAAGAATCTGCTAAAGAAGTTGAAAACGTGATTTTAAATTCAGGAATAAAATTTAGAACATACTCAACTCTGGGCTTACGAGATGATGCTGACTTTTTGTTTTGGTTTGCATCAGAATCAATAGATGAAATTCAAAATGTTATTTCAAAACTCTATCTGACAGTATTTGGAAAATACATTATACCGTCACGCGTTTATCTTTCATGTACAAGGTCTTCTACATACGCAAGAAAGGGAACTCTTCCATCATTTGTTTTAGGTAATGAGCCACAAAAATATGTAATAGTATATCCATTTACCAAGACAAGAGAATGGTATCTCTTACCACAAGAACAAAGACAGAAAATGATGGATCAGCATATCAATGTAAGTGAGAAATACCCTCAAGTGATACTAAATACAACGTACTCGTTTGGAATACATGATGAGGATTTCATGCTAGCGTTTGAGTGTGATAACTTACGTGATTTTCAAAACTTAATCATGGATCTAAGACAGACTCCAGTATCTGCATATGTTGCGGTTGACACACCAATGATTACCTGTGTGAAAAAGGATATAGTCCCTATAATTACGAGTTTGGGATAATGAACGCATTAAAGGAATGGGCAACTATTGTTAACGCCCTGGAAAACGGAGATCAGACTGTACTTTTGAGAAAGGGAGGAATTCTAGAGGATTCATCAGGCTTTGTAGTTGAAAGTGAAAAGTTTTTTTTATTTCCAACCTTTGAACACCAGGAAACAAGACACCTCAAGCCGCAGTTCCACAAACACTTGGAGGATGTACTAGCAAGCAAACCAAAAGACGGGTTCAACAACATCACTTCCTTTGCCCATGTGTTATACCAAAAGGACATCGACTCTGAAGATAAAATAAATGCACTGTCATCGTTTCATATATTGAGTGATTCTTACGTCAAGGAAAGAATTGAGTGGCTTCCAGAAAAATCAATGAAGGCATTATTTTTGAGAACATACAAAGTTCCAGAATTTGAAATTCCCATAAAGTCAGAATATCATGGATGTAAATCCTGGATAGTATTGAATGAAAGAGATCAAGATGCAAAATCAGTTTTGAGTGACGAAGAAATAGAATCAAGGATGAAAGAGTTCAAGGAGATTGTAAATTGAAGTACAAAAAACTTGGAAAAAGTGGAATCAAAGTTTCTGAGATTGGGTTCGGCGCATGGACAATAGCACTAAACTGGTGGGGAAAGGAGATTCAGGAAGATGAGGCAAAAAGGATGCTCAAGAAGGCATATGATCTTGGAATCAACTTTTTTGAAACTGCCGACATGTATGGAAAAGGAAAGAGTGAGAAACTGATAGGTGAAGTTTTTTCTGGAATGCGCAATGAGGTTGTCATCTCAACAAAATACAGTTATGATTTTGAAAATGTTGATCAGATTGGTCACAAGGAACTCCCACAAAGATTTGATTCAGAATTCACAAATCGTGCGCTAAAAAATAGCCTAACCAGGTTACAGACTGACTATGTTGACGTTTATGGCTTGCATAATCCAAAACTGAGACATATTCACGATGATACAATATTTCAAACGCTTGACGGCTTGATTGGCGATGGAAAGATCAAAACATATCAAGTGGCATTGGGTCCAGCAATCGGATGGACGGAGGAAGGCATTGAGGCTATGGAAAGGAAAAATGTCAGTGCAGTGCAGACAGTTTATAATATTTTAGAGCAAACACCAGGCAACGAGCTTATTGAAAGGGGTGCAGAGAAGGACGTTGGTATACTGGTTCGAGTTCCAGATGCATCTGGAATACTAACTGGCAAGGTAAATGAAAAGACTAAGATTGACGAAAAGGACCACCGCTCCGTTCGGAAAGGCGAATGGATTAAGGCATCATTGAAAAAAGTGGAGCAGATCCGCCCAATAGCCGAAAGAAACGACCTTAGCATCATAGAACTTGCAATCAAGTTCATCATCTCAAAGAATCCAGTCTCATCGGTACTGCCAACGGTCATCAGCGAGGAAGAAATCGAAAAATTTGCCGCAATGTCTGACGGAAACTACATCAGCAGTTCCGACATGAAGGAGATTGACGACTTGTATAATAGCTGGTGGAAAGAATCTCCTTACGAACTAAAGGCTACGGTGCAGTAGAATATCATGGACGGTGAGGAAAAATGCAATGGTAAGTATTGGTGGTGTTGCAGGCGTTGCTTACGGCTCCTTGTAAAGGATTTGCGTGCCATTGCTAGACCGATTAAAGATACGGATTGATATTATGAACGATAAGGAAAAAATTTTAATTCAGCAGCAAAAAACTGTAGAAGCTTTACGAATACTTGATGAAATTCTTGATATTATTAGGTTTAAAGATGAACCTGAGGATACAATAATTGATCAAAAGTTAGAAGAAATCAAAAAAATCTTAACTTCTAACTAACCTTGATAATTTCCATTAGGTAGAATTGTTGAGAATTTGTATTGTGGGTCAGTAAGTAAATTGAAATTCTTTATGGTTTTGGAGTACCGCACTTGCCACAAAACTTTGTCTCTGGTTTTAGTTCAGCACCACAGCCTTGACAAAACGCAGAGGTTTCCACTCTCTCTGTTGGTCTTTCTAGTGTGCGTCTTGGTTCCTGCCTAGCAGGTTTTGCTCCACCTGATCCTTTCTTTATGATAAGGATGGCTCCCACTCCACCACCAACTGCAACTACTGCAATTATGATGTAGAGTGGTTCAAAGGCTGGCATTGTCACAGATGTGCCTTTCAATTCACTTTCCTGTACAAGCTCACAGACACCGTTTACCATGACCGTTCCAGGTCCACATCCTCCGCTTGCTTGTTGAACTGGTTCCGTATCTGCTTCTGCTGCGGCTTGTGCCTCAGCTGCTGCGTTTGCTGCTTCCTCAGCTGCTGCGTTTGCTGCTGCCTCAGCTGCTGCGTTTGCTGCTGCCTCAGCTGCTGCGTTTGCTGCTGCCTGTTCTGCTGCGGCCTGTACATCTGCTGCGGCTTGAAGTTCTGCTACGTTTGCGGCTGCCTGTTCTGCTGCGGCTTGAAGTTCTGCTGTACTATCTGCTATACTATCTACAGTGCAATCTACTGGTTCAACACTTCCACGTCCAGTAGATGTTGCAATATACCCTGATGTGCCATCTACAGCATACATTGCGTCTAATATGCCACTGCTTGGTTTAGCGACTATTTTACTAAGATAATTCTGGTATAGCACATGTCCTAATGGATTATTTGCTGCAACGCCGGCTGGGGTTCTGCTATTGTCTGCCCATTCAGGCGGCAAACGATCTTCAGGATAGTATTTGTTGATATAATCCCATTCAGCCAATATCAACCACCAACTGTATTCTTGCATCAACAGTGCGTAGTATTCATCACTACCATCATCCATGTCTGCGTAACTTGAAATTCTATACACATCGTTTGCAATTGCTTCTTGCATTGCTTCCCATAATTGACCCTCGGGTGTTTGAATGTTAAGCTCAACAGGATATGCAACTGGAAATGCAAAGTGATTAAAAGTATGTAACAAATGTTCTAACACTTCGTTGATCTGTGTATTAACTTCTGAACCATCTGCGTCGCGCACCACAAGTTCTCCGTGTTCATTTCGCTCTACTAGTTGCCCATTGTCATCAGGCTGAGGAGTTTGTATCACAAAGTCAGTAGTCCTGTGTGCTTCTGATGTTTTCGCTATGTTGATACCAGGTTTTGACGCTTTAGCATCCCACGTTAGTTGTAAAGTAATACCATACCAGTTTGGATCTAATCCTTGTGGATATCCCCCTTCACGACTGCAATTGTTTGCCATTCCATTCATTGCTGCCATTTGTGCTGCTGGATCTATACCTGGTGCATTGGGATCTAACAACAACTCTACTGTCCTTGCAACCTTTTCCATAAATTCATCAGATACTGTATTACCACCATCGAGGCTTGGCAGTCCAAGTATTCTAAGACCATTTACATCTATGTATCGATCCCATGGAGGATATTCATCGCTTGTTATGACACTTCCAGAAACATAGGGTTCAGCTGCAAACGATGATGGAGTGATGACTATAAGCGAAAAAATTGCGAGTAATACAAATACTGCAAGTTTAGTTTTCATGCA